>Ga0307507_10002883_pt1 | contig 34683 bp, 12 predicted proteins | sample 7_EM_MG_FD_207223 | JGI IMG/M metagenome (GOLD analysis project Ga0307507, IMG submission 207223) | Populus trichocarpa ectomycorrhiza microbial communities from riparian zone in the Pacific Northwest, United States - 7_EM | ecosystem: Host-associated > Plants > Roots > Unclassified | place...
GCTCCATATTAAAATGACGCCAAGAGCTCCGTTACAGAAGCCGTATACGGTAAAGTTGCCAATATTTTAGCGTGCTATTCTGGCGTTTTGCGAGCGGTGAGAGGAACATCAAAATTTTGAGGCTGTGCAGACAAAATCACTCCGAATCAACAGATTATGAACTGAATATGAGGCCTCCATATTGCAACCGAACAACCCCTAAGGTGGCTACAAAGGGGGTAGATTGGCAGAGGCACGTGTAGGGCTATCGGGAATATAGCGGGGACCCGATAGTAATGAGTGTCATGCGGAGCTTCGTGTAGAGCCTCCGTACGCAGAGCTTCGCGCAGAGCCTCGTGCAGAGCCTTTGTACGTAGAGCTTCGTGTAGAGCTTCGTGTAGAGCCTCGTGCAAAGCTTCGTGCAGAGCTTCGTGCAGAGCTTCGTGCAGAGCTTCGTGTAGAGCTTCGTGCGGAGCTTCGTGTATGTAGAGCCTCGTGCAAAGCTTCGTGCAGAGCTTCGTGTAGAGCTTCGTGCAGAGCTTCGTGTAGAGCTTCGTGCAGAGCTTCGTGTAGAGCTTCGTGCAGAGCTTCGTGTATGTAGAGCCTCGTGCAGAGCCCCAGTAGTGTTGCTTGAGGGGTGCATAGGGTGTTGCTTTGGGGGGGTATCCTGTCAGGACGACCAGGACGTTCAGGACGTTCAGGACGTTTAGGACGTTTAGGACCATTAGGAAAATCAAAATCCTATCAGGAGCCTGTCAGGACAATTAGGACCTCCAGGAAAATCAAAATCCTATTAGGAGGCCCCTAGGATCTTGGCACCCTAACAAAATGCTAATGCTAGTCTAATTACTACTATCCGCTATATTATAGAGTAGCTAGATCTTAGTTCTATAGATATTACCTAGGTAGTTTAGGGAGTGGCTCCGCTTATATAATACAGTATTAGCTTTTACGTCCGTAAACTGTACTATTACTAACTATAGTATAGCCTAGGGCGGCCTAAATTGCTTCTAGATATATAGTAAGCTTTACTATCTATAGGGCCCGCTAGAGCCTCCTACTAATATTACTCTATAGTATGCCTAGCTATACTTTTATAACCCTAGTTATACTATAGATACTAGCTATAGGCCTATCCTAATACCTAGCTAAATATAACTATTCCGCAGTACCTTACTACTATACTATTTAAGATATAGAACCCTTTTATCACCCTTTATTAAACCATAAGGGAGCGGCTTTAGGCCCAGTCTATATTAACCCTATTATAGATTATCTTAAACCTATAGATGCAGTGTATCTTAGAGGCTAGTACTAATTAGTGCTATAAAAACCTTCTAATAAGCAATAAAGTGGCCGTTATTATACTAGATAAGTATAGTAATACCTATAACGGAGCCTTATAGTAGGTACTACGGTGGACTTATTAATAGGCTGGGTATGTAGGTATAAACAATAGTCAACAACGTAATAACAACTGGTGGAGTGGTTGCCTAATAGATTAACTCTAATTATATTCTAAGATTTACTGTAAAGAGAGAGAACTACCTAGGTAGGGACTGTGGTCCTTTAAATACACAACCATACGCCTAAGAAATCCCTTTACTTTATAAGGTACGTATGCTCTATCTACTCTATTCCATAGATTATATAGATTATATAGATTATATAGATTATATTACGTAACCTTAGCTACTATTTCTTATTATATAGTTCTACTAGATCTATCCTAGACCATACCTATATTAACTAACTAGCTTCTGCTAACTCCTCTCCAAGTAGTTATAATATTATACTTAAGCTGTCCGTAACACCATCTCCCTTCTCTTTATCTTTATCCTTAAAGATTCCTAACATCTCTAAGTTATCTACTAGAGGTATAATGTCCATCTAATTAATCTGGTTAATATCTTTACTTATTATACCTAAAGCCTCTTCTTCTTTATCTACAGCTTATTAGTCTTATACCATTACTGCAATACTGTCTCTTAGTAAGATTATATTATCTCTATGTTCTTATTATACGAAAGAGGGGTTGGTTTATATTACGCTAGCAAGTCCTTTTGTTAGATAATCTATATTCTCTAAAGGCGTGGGTCACGTACACAAGTCACGTGCATAGAGCACGTACATTGTAAATCTCTTTATCTGAGCTTAGAGCCCAAGGGGCTCACAAGCACAACAAAGAACGATTAAGTTAAGATCATCAATTAATTAACCCATTTCATTAATAAACTGCTCCACACGAACTTCGTGACAGTTATAAGCCCGGTCCGCCGACTTAAGAAGCTATTCAGCTATTACTTAATTATTTAAAGAAATTCTACCTTATCGTCAGACTCTGATACCTTATTGTTAAGACGCAGACTCTAATAGAAATCCTACCTTAATCATTAAAGGACGATCCTGATAATAAGGACGATCCTAATAACAAATTCCATCTCAATTCCCCTCTACCTATTAGTTAAAATGACTCCACTAACATTAAGTTTATTGACTATAATCATCCTTAATAAACTAGAAGACTGGGAGCAATGGATCTAGCAACTATAAGCCCTTATAGATTAGTAAATTTGGGCCCACGTTAACCCAGCTATAGAAGCACCTTAAGAAGGTCTACTTAAAAAACCACCTCTTCTAAAAGTCACAGATTTTAATAAGAATGCAACCTTATATGCACAGCTTTTAACAAACTAACAGAGAGTGTACAAGAACAGCAGACAATACTACGACCAGGATATAAAGTACTTCCTAAAACAGGAAGAGCATCTGCAATAGATACGCACCTAGATCACGTCCACAGTATCAATCCAGAAGAAGCTACTACTCAACCCTTCCCTTATAGTCAAGGAATGGCTAATTCGGTTAAAAGAAGACACTAAGCCCTCAAAGAACTTTATAATAAGGAAGGTACAACTACAGTACACAGAATTACTTAAGGGACTCAAGCAGGCAAAAATTACCCAGTGGCTTAACAGATGGGAGCATGCAATAAAGATAGCAAAGAAGCACGGTCTTCCGCAGATAACCAATAGGATCTAGCTAATAGACCTTGCGAATACAATACGACTTACAAGCGAAACCTATTTTGTTATATATACTAAACAGGCAAATAATACCAAAAAGGCTTACTCGTCAGAATACCGTAAAGTAGTAATAGAGCTACGGGAAGCATTCGCAAACCTCTTAAAGGTCATACCATCCTCAACTACTAGAGGAAGTGCATTTAACGTAGACTTCGCAGGAGAGTCTAAAGAGGATATCTCTATTACTACTAAAGTCCAAAAGGGAAGAGGGAACAGCTTATCTCGCAGTTAAAAAAGGGTAGGGACAAATTTGACTAAAGAGACGTCTTCTAAGAAGTTAAAGAACCTAAAATGCCTAGTATGCGATATAAGGGGACATACCCTTCCTAACTGTTAGTATCTATTTGAGTGCAAGAGGCCTAAGGGATTTAATACTAAGGGTACACGCATAAAAAAGGTGCGTAAAAAGGTAGAACATAACAAGGATTTAGCTGCCCAAGTAAAACAACTTAAGCTCAAGAAATTAAATATCGATGAAGCTTGACAACGACAGGTTAAGAGTTAGGAGACAGTTAGGAAGATTAAAGGAAAAGCCAATACAATATTCCTAGAATTGTATTACACCGGTTAACTCTATCTACTAAAGCTATTAACTATTCTTAACTTAGGAACCACTCTTTATATCTTTAATAACCTCTCTCATTTCTATAATTTCAGGAAAGCTCTAAGACACGAATATGTTATCACAGGCAGCTCAGAAGTGCCTATACTAGGTTACGGCGATGTTACTATCTAAGTCACAAAACCAGACAAGAGCAAGGGAATCCTATATCTTAAGGACGTTGCCTTTTATACGGACTTTAATACGAATCTAGTGTCGTTCTGTCTACTTTAAAAACAAGGGTACTACTAGGACAATAAAGGAGAGAACAATCTTCTAGTTTAAAAGGACGACACAATCCTATGTTAAATGGAAGAACGTCACAGATAATAGACTATTAAATACGTCCAACCAGGAAGTCTATTAGCGTTCAATATAAGCCGACTGCTACGCCAACGAAAGCGCAGAGTATTATTAAGAGACACTCATCCAGATTTAAAAGGAGATGTATATCTATAGCATCTACGTCTAGGTCATCCAGGACCTATAAGCCTTTATTATTTAGGTCTTAACGCCTTAGGAGTTAAGCTTTGAGGCCTAAAGACGACGGAATATTAACATTGCAGTCTCGCTAAAATTAAGCGTTAGGTCTTAAGAAGGTTCTTAGAACGGAAAATTAATAAACCCTTTCTTGACCTTTATATTAACTGGACTGACCTTAAGGAAGCGCATGCCGGATTTATACGAGTTATATTCATCCACAATACTTTCTTAGAAAGAACCTTCCCGTATTTTATAATAACGCATAGCGAAGAGAAGGAGACACTATAAGTGCTTAAAGATTTCACCTAATAGATTCGTCTGAGGTATAACCTTAAAGTTAACACTATTAGATTAGATAACAAGCTAGGGAAAAGGAGAACCCTTAAATGGCTACGGACGTAAGGGATTATATTTAAGCCTTCGGCGCCACATACCCAAGCACAAAACGGCACCGCTGAACGCTTAGGGGGTGTTATTATTAAGAAAGGACGTGCTATAAGAATTGCTGCTAATCTACCACATAATCTATAGAACGAGATAGTTAACTATGCAGTCTATCTTTAAGATTGAACGCCACGGGAAAGCAATAGATGGAAATCGCCATATAAGAGGTTCTATACCTTCCTAGCTAATAGGTCAAGAAAGCCGCAACTAGCGCACCTAAAAGCCTACGGCTGTAGGGCGTACGCGATAACGTCAGACGCCTAGCTAAAGAAGAAAAGACTAAGCAAGCTAGATCCGCGAGCCTATATTGGCTACCTTGTTGGCTATAACTTTACTAATATCTATAGGATCTGGATCCCGTATAAAGGTATTATTATCTCTACTAGGGATGTTATCTTTAACAAAAAGACATTCTTTAACGGCAAGCAAATGGACATCTTAAAGGATCTATACGCCGAATTAGATATGCTAATTAAGAAGATTTAACTCCCTAATACCCTAACTAAGAACGAGGTTCTTCTGGAAGATAAGGACAAAGTATTTAAACCATTAATTTAAGAGGAAGACGACGACGTTGATGAGCTAGTTTAAACCTTTAATAAATTAGCAGATCTTAAGCTTACAAGAGCTCTTAAAGATGCGTATTATACGCCACCTCTAACAGAAGAAGACGAAGAATCTCTATATGCCTTTTATATCAAGTATCCTACGAAGTCAGATACTAATTAGGACACTATTAACCAAGTAGGAGATAGGTTTTACACTTAGGGGGTGTTTAACAACTTAGTTAAAGACTTGTTCAAGGAAGCCGGCAATAATAGGCTTAAAGACTTTATTACCAAAAGGATCACCTTAGCCTATTATAGCGCCTTTGTAGCAGGAAGAAAGTTCAACCTTAATAGTTAACTTAACGATAGCAAGCTAAAATTAGGTAGAATACGTGATATTAGATTACATAGGAAGAACTTACCTCCGCCACCTTAGTTAATTAAGGACCTCAATATGTATCCTCTTTAAGATTAGTTCTAAGAGGCTTAATAAGCCCATCTCCAATCTTATTATTAAATAAGGTCATTTTAGGAAACAGATAAGAAGTACGCAAAGGGACAGCAGATCCTTAGCTTAATGTAGATATTCGTCTACAAGACAAACAAGCACGGATTCCTCCAGAAATGCAAAGCACGCTTAGTTATATACAGAAATTAATAGGCTCCAGGAGACCTACCTACAAGAGCTACTATATTAGCCAGTACGACCTTCCAAACCCTTATAGCAATCACCGCAAAATTCGACCTGGAGACGACATAGATAGATACAGTTAATACATTTGTCCATTACGATCTCAACGAAGTTGTCTATATAAAGCTACCGCTAGGATTTAATAACGGAAAGAAAGACAAAGTACTACGCTTAAGAAAAGCCCTATACAGACTACGACAATCACCACTGTTATGGCAGAAGAATCTCACGAGCTCGCTAATAGAATTGGGTTTTAAAGAGGTACCCTAGGAGCCGTATATTATGCTAAAAGGTGGAATAGTCATCTTCTTCTACGTTGACAATATTGTCTTCTGCTACTAAAAGATAGATAAGAAGAAAGCTTAAGAAGCAATCAAGGAGCTGAGTAAGGAATACCAGATAAGTACCCTTGGCGAGCTAAAATGGTTCCTAGAAATCTATATGCTACGCAATTATAGCTAGAGGCTTCTATAGCTATCCTAGGAAGCCTATATTAAGAAGATAGCTAACTAGTACGAGATAGATCTTAAAGGGCGTCTTCCAGATACTCCAATAGCAGAATTAGAACTCCTCCCTACTAATTACTAATTAATCCGTCTAACGCGTCTGTCCCCTAATATAGACCTATTAGTCCGTCCTATATCCCTACCAGCCTCTACAATGCTATATCAGAGAAAATTGGGTTCAGTACTCTATATAGCCACTATAACGCGTCCGGATATTGCTTTTGCAGTATTAAGGCTGGCAAGATTTAATTAGGACCCAAGCCAAGAGCATTATTAAGTAGTAGACAGAGTCATCCAATACCTATATAGCACAAGAAGCAGAGCAATCTGCTATAGAGGAGATAAGGAAGGAATAAACGGTAGAGGGAGAGACAAAGGAATACGCGACAAAGGACAAGACAACGGAAGAGATAGTAGAGGTAAAGCGCAATCATTTATCTATACCAGCAATGTATTATTCGCGGATAACTCCGTCGATAGAAAGAGCTCGCAAGGATACATTATAAAGCTATTTAGGGGGCTAATTGCCTAGAGAGCAAACAAGCAGGGTATAGTTACAACGTTAAGCACAGAAGCCGAGTTATTAACCCTATTACAGATAGTAAAGGAAGCTATCTTTATTAGCAGGTTATTTAAAGCAATAACGTTATAACTAAACAAGCCCTTAATTATCAAATGTAATAACACCTAGACGCTTTAACTAATTATAGAAGACACAGTAAAGCTAATTACGAAGCTCTAATACGTTAATATCTATTAACACTAGCTACGTTAGGAATACGCAATAAGACGAGTATGATTTTAATAGACAGTAATAAAGGAGATAATCGCCAATGGACTTATAAAGGCCCTGCCCAAGCAGAGGTTTTAAAGCTTCGTTAATATGATCGGAATGGTAGATATTAAGGAGCAGCTAAATAAGGAGAAGCAACTAGAGGACCTAAGGGACAGTATTAGAGCAAGACGGAAGGATTTAGATGAGATTACGGTCCAATTAACTTATTAACGGACACGAGAAGGTAGCTAGCTTTGACCTTAAAGAGCTCGAAGCTAAGGGGGTGTGTTAGATAATCTATATTCTCTAAAGGCGTGGGTCACGTGCACGAGTCACGTGCACGGAGCACATGCATTGTAAATCTCTTCATCTAAGCTTAGAGCCCAAGGGGCTCACAAGCACAACAAAGAACGATTAAGTTAAGATCATTAATCAATTAACCCATTTCATCAATGAACTGCTCCACACGAACTTCGTAACACCTTTATCTTAACAACCTTTCTCTTACTTAGAGTGCACTAAAGCGAATATTTAATCGTCCTATAAAATTCGCTCTATCTTTAAGACTAAGTATGCACGTCCTATAACTCTTAACAGTCTTTAAGTTCCCTAAGTAACTTATTATAGGGTCTTATGTTTAATCTACTGCTATAAAGCTTAACAATAAGCTTTCTAGTGCCTTAGGTAAGATTTGTTATCTTTAAGACAAAGACCACGCTTACGCTAAATAGGTAAGAGATAAGGAGCATTATACTCTTAAAGCCCGCGCCTCTGCTTATACTTAACTGCTTTATCTTAAGAAAGTATGTAAGAAGGTCCGTTCTAAGAAATAGAAGCTTATTTAACAGGGTTTGTCTAAGCTAGGTAATAAAAGAGTAGCGTTTCCAGAAAAGGAAACAACTCCAAGTAATATAGCAGTTGCTCTTCCTAGGTCCCCCTTAGGTAACTTATCCTTTAGCAATCCTTTTTTAATACTCCCTAACCTGCTTTCTTCTAATACTCCTATACCTTTTCTATAGCGTTCTCTAGGTTGCTTAGTAGTTCCTAGGTAGTCTTACTATAGCCTATTCACTTTACTTTATACCATATTTTATTATTAACATCCTCATAACTAACAATCTTTAAAACTTACTATTTGTCCTCTTCTTATCCTCTATATATGTCTACCTTATAAACTAGTAGCTCTATATTCCTATATACTAGCTCTAGATACAATAGCGATTTGGAAAAGGAGCTCTTGCTGCACCCGGCCCAAAAAGACCAAAACCAACCAAAAGAACCCTGAAAATCACCCAGAGAATCCCCCTGAGATGCATACATCGCAGGGGAGGCACACGTCAAACAACGGTGATTCGCACTCGCGCGCGACCGCCAAAACCACGCCTAGCAATAGCCCTCCATAATAAAGACGGGCGAATACTATACCATAAAGCAGAAATATCTCTATTAAGAAAGCATCTGACAAAATATAAAGCCTATTAGACGCGTCTAGTATCTAGAATTATAGGGGAGTAACCATTAGCTATAACAAACTAACGTAGCTAGCAGAATAGCTCCGCTAGTCTAGTAAACCTTAGGCGCCCTTTTAGCAAACCCTTAATTAAATCCTCTAACGGCTAAGTAAAATTAAAAATAAATAAAACCCCCTTTTACCGGCGAACCGCACCTAGGCCGCCGTAGCTGCGCTTTTATAGCATAGGGAACCCACCCCCTATAAGACAATAACTAGGCATATAATCACAATATAACTAAATATAGAAAAAGCAGAGGGGCTTAGGGGATAATTAGAAACAGAAGTTCTTATAGAGATTTATAAAGAGGTCTATAACACTGTTATAGTCTAATACCTTAGGAGCGGAGACATTAGAGTTACCCTAAAGGACTAATAGGTAAAGGAACGAGCCATAAGGGCAGGGGATAGGCTAGGTAAATATATTAACATAAAAGTACTTTATAAGGATTATTTAGTCAAAGCCCTAGCAGTTCCTATAAGCCTTAGGGTAGAAAAGGGACGCCAGGCGGATAATATAGTAATTATATAGGAGATAGTAAGATAAACGGAACGCCTTATTCTAGGACTTGAGATTACCTAAATCTAATAGCTTTAATAGGAAAATGCAAACTAAGCATATAATAAGAATAATAAGAGGATATAAGGGTCGCCAGAGACTTGCTAAGGAGACGCTGGATAAATACATAGCTCCCTTATTATCAGCATATATACACCAGAAATGCAAAAACTCCTTATCTAAAAAGGAATAATTATAAATAGCCTTATATATAACACAAGACTCTATAACTATAGACTACGCCTAGAACAATACTATCGCTATATATAATAGGGACACACCCAAACCACATACGCAGTATAGGTATGCTGCGGCCACTATATAGGCCCCTATAATATAAGACACTGCTTAAACCAAGACCAAATAAAATGCGCAAACTGCCACCGAAGCACACACAAGGCGTGGAAGAGAGAAGACTGCATTAAATATAGAAGACGGAAGGCAAGGGCTTAATAGCTACGGGAATAACTATACACTAGGTTATATAAATAGAAACAACAGGCAATAAGCTAGGGGGATATAGGTGCCTTCCTAGCGTTTCCTACCTTTAGTAATAGGGGGCTAGGCCAGCTATTCTAAGCCTTAACGGGCTAGAAGCGGCGCCGCGCGATATTACCAGACTAAATAGGGACATAAGGGTCACAGGGGACATAAGGGTTATAGGGTACACAAGGGAGAGGACGCCCTATAGGAAGACCCCTATAGACATCTATAGCAAGCTTAAAACCAGGACAATTAAGAATTAGACTTAACACGGTAAATATAATATTTATAGCCGACCTATAAAGGGCATATAGCCAACTAGTAAGATTAGGGGAAGAACTAGAGACAATAATAAATTTAAACATAGAAGCGCTAGTAGGAACATAAAACACAGAAATAGAAAGCTCTATATAAAATAAGTAGTAACTAGGGTATAAATACAAGAGACAGAAGTTCTAAATATCCCAGAGAAAGTAGAAATAGAAGAAGTAAGAAATAAAGAAGAGACAAAGGACCCTCGCTAGGGGTCCGCCACCTATCTATTATATAGTATAACTGCGGCAATACAAACCACCGTCTTGCAAGGCCCCTACTAGACAGTCTAGACCTAGAGAAATACTATATCCTTGCTATACAAGAGCCGTATTACAATACCTACATATAATTAATATACTGCCCCTAAGGATTCCAGCTCCTATACAAACCAAAAGCAGCTATATGTATATGCTTTATAATTAGCAAGGCTATTAGCCTATCCTTATAGTTATAGCAGGCAATCAACCTAGATATTACAGTTATAACAATCTAGATATATAGGGGACCAGTATAAATTATTAATATATATAACCCTAGGGTCAAAGGCATCCCACAAACAGAGAATATTATATTAGTAATAAGCTTACTGGAAACCAAAGGCACAAAGTCTATTCTATTAGGAGACATAAACCTCCACTACCCGCAGTAGGGAGGTATCTATATTGCTGCTAACCAATAGGTAGAGTGCCTACTAAGAGCTATAAATATCTGGGGCCTTAAGCTAGCTACCCCCCTAGGAGCAATTATATGGCAATAAGGCACCGCCAGAAGTACAATTAACCTTACATTTATAGACAAAGGCCTATACTAGAGACTTAAAAGGTGCAACCTTAAAGAAGAATAGGCACTCGCCTTAGACTATATCCCTATCTAGATATAACTAGATATGGATATTAAGGCGCAACTAAATAATAAAAGATACGCAATAAGGAAGCTTAAGACAGACAGTTTCTTTAGTATAGTTAAATAACAACTTTAAGACCTAGAAGAAGTCCACTTAATACTAAATAAGCAAGGCTCGTTAGCCACCCCTAAGGAAATTAACTAAAGACTAGAAAGGATCCAGGCAGCAATTAAAAATAGGCTAGAAGAGCACTGCCTAGTCTTAAAACCGGGCCCCTACACGCAATATGCGTGGTCCGTATAATACGCGGTTCTTATTGCTAGCTAATAACAAGTAAGAAGGAAATACACAAGTAGCTATAACTTTAAAGATAAGAAACAATACAAAGACACAAAAAACTAGTTAAAGAATACCCTAAAAAAAGAAGTAAGGAACAACTAGAGATAGTTTATAAATAAGCACACTTTTAACCCAAGCCTCCCCCATAATAAGGGCCTTTGGGCCATAGCAAAATGGTTAAAGAAAAAGGTAGGGCGCCTAGCAGAAGACCTATACCTACTACCCCTATAAAGAGCAGGGTAAACACAGGCCACTAATAACAATAATAAGAAGGCAAAGATCCTTATAAAAAGGTTCTTCCCCTAACCAGCTCCAGTAGACCTTAGTAATATTATAAGTAAAACACTAGTAACTTGCCTATAGGTTAATAGCAATATAACAATAGAGGAAATAGCTAGAACTATTAGCCGCCTTTTAAACAATATAGTACTAGAACTAGATGGAATTCCAAATAAGGCCTTAAAAACCTATAGACCACTTATAACACCTTAGCTTACAAATATAGCTAAAGTATACTTTACTATAGGCTACTACCCATGACTTAGAAGATCTATAACGACGGTTATCCTACAAAAAGAAGGTAAAGTAGATTACTTAATCCCAGGAAGCTACCGCCCTATTGCCTTAGAAAACACCCTTAGCAAAATCTTAAAAAGGGTAATAGCGGACCATATAGCAGATATAGCCGAGGAACACGCCCTATTACTATAAAGTTAAATAGGGGCAAGAAAGAACTGCTTAATACTATTAGTACTTACGCTACTCGCTACCACCATTAAGTCTACATAGGCGATACAAAGGGACTTCGTAGTATTAATGCTTAGCTTAGATATCAGTAGTACCTATAATAATATACCCCATAAGCGCCTCCTATATATCCTTAGGGCAAAGGGCTTTCCAGAATAGATTATATAATTTATTTAAGGGTTTATAGGCCAGAAAGAAATATTACTAGTCTTTAGCGGATACTAGAGCCCCCTTATTACAGTTATAACAGGAATACTACAAGGATCACCCCTCTTACCTATACTCTTTCTTTTCTTTATAAGCAACCTACTTAACTCCTTTAAGGAAGGGGCGACCTAGGGGATAGGCTTTATTAACGATATAAACCTAATTACATACGGCCTAATAGCCGCAGAGAATTGCAGAACACTAGAGAAAGCCTATAATACCTACATAGAATAGGTAAGATAACACAGAGTCTAATTCTTACTAGAGAAATACTAGCTAATCTACTTTATAAGAAAACGCAACCAATCTACAGATCTTTAGTATGCAATTTATATTTAAGGCTTTAGGGGTCAACCAGTTCAAGGCCTAAGGGTATTAGGAGTATAGGTAGATAGTAAGCTCTAATAGAGCGCACATACGTTATAAGCGGCCCGTAAGGGCCAAGCACAGTATATCGCAATATCCAAGATTATTAATTCTATATAGGGTCCATGCTTCCAGAGGTTACACCTACTATATATAGCAGTTGTCTGGCTAACCATAACGTATAGATCTAGTGTTTAGGCCATAGGAGAATCCGAAAAAGGCCCCCCTAAATTACTCCTTAAACTACTTTAAAAGGTCTAAACAGCTTATCTCTAGAGTATAACAGGCGGGTATAAGCAAACGGCCACAGCACTACTTAAAAAGGAAGCTAATATCCCCCCCCTATAATTATATATTAAAGCCGCTACAATATAAAGGGTGCAAAAGGAGCGCAACTCTAATATTATAAAGTATATTAAGACACGCCTAAACAAACTATAGAGTAACCCTAGGGTGCCCCACAGAAGAACAAACTAACAACCCTAAAGTAGGGAAAATATATTAGAGAAACAGGTAAAGAAAGCAAAAGAAGAATAGTACCATATTAAGGCCCAGGCCCATATAGAGGAAAAAGGGAGACGCGTAAGAGATTAGTAAAGATAATAGTAAAAGAGAGAAAGGAGCCAAAGTAGAGCATAAAAAAGCACTAGAAAACTATCTACCGTAATATAATACTAGTTAGACCAACACTGGAAAGGTATATAGGAGTTAAAGGTACAAAGGCTATCTTAGGCAAGAGGAACCCAAGCCGTAGCATAGTTAACGCTATAGGGGGTAAACACCCAAGGGCTCTAAAAAGGCCTAACAAAGGCGGAAAATATAATGGCAACACTCTTAAGAATAGGAATAATAGGACTAAAAGATTGGCTCTACTAGGTAGGTATCCTAGTAGATAGCCTAAGATACAAATATAGCTGGCCAAGATAGACACTAAAATACATAATACTATTATACCCCCTACGCACCAACCAAGAAGCAATGCTCTCAGTAGCTAGCACAGAGAACTATAATACACTACTCTTAATATAAAAAGGTCTTAAGGTGGTTACCCAGTGGCTTATTAGCTAAAATATACTAGACCAGTTCTAGGTTGCAAAGGAAATAGTAATAAAAGGCAAAGGGGCGAATACTAGGCGCCCCTTAATAACTCTACAGTAGTAGAGATAAGTTTGCGATACTAGCGCGTCCGTAGGCTTGTTACGGCAGTAGTGGTTCCCAAGGAGGTCATAAAGTAAGGTAGTAGAGCACTATAGGTGACTTATAGGCACCCTATATGCGAGTCCCAAAAGGCGGGGAGATAGATTATGGGGTTTTCTCATTTTCTTAAATAGAGTTTTCTCCCCATATATAAATAAGGAGTAGTCTGCGTGGGCCCAATAGGGATCCGAATCGGACGTTAAGCAATGAATAATTATTATATACTAGCTCTAGCATCGCAACATACTATATAGGGTAGATCTTTATTTTAGCTAGTAGGTTTAACTTATATATAACCAATAAAAAAATTTGCATAATTTTAAAAGGTCCTAGTCTAACATAGTCCAACTTCTTACTTAGTTATTAACTCTTGAAATTTTTGTGTAGTAGCCACACTTTATCTCCCTCCTTAAGATCTAGTCCCTTAGATCTCTTAGCGTCATAGTACCTTTTTATTCATTCTTATACTAGTTTAGCTGTTTCCTTAAGGTCTGCATAAAGATTCATTAGTGTCTCCATTCTTTCTTTAGCTGTGCTACTTATTTTCTTTACTTAACATGGCGATAACAACGTTCTTAGTTTATATCTATAATTCGCCTTAAACAGTAATGTCCCCATTCCTTCTTATAGTATTACATTATACGCGAACTATATAATTGGTAATAGTGATACCTAATTATTCCGTGCATAATTAATATAATGCCTTAGATACTGTTCTAGTGTCTAGTTTAATTATTCTGTTTATCTATCCGTCTGCGGATAATACGCTGTTAAGGTTACTGCGCAAACTCCTTATTCTACCAAAAACACCTCCTAAAACGCTGCTACAAATCTTAGATCTCTATCCAATATAATTTTATCTAGTGCTCCGTATCTTACGAATACTTCTTTAATATAGATTTTAGCAACATCTTCTGCTAATATCTCTTCTGTACAAGCTATAAAGTACCCCCACTTTATAAGCTTATCTACTATCACTAAGATTACGTTATAATCTTGTCCACTAATAGGATCTTTTAGCTTTGGTAACTTAATAATAAAGTCCTATAATATAACTTCCTATGGTCTTTCTGGTATCTTAATAGGTTGTAGCTCTCCATATAGCCTATACCTTATTAGTTTATTCCTCTAGCAATCTGGACACTCCTTTATAACTTATCTCACTAGTTCCTAGATTCCTTAAATAATGTATTCTTCTTAAAGTCTTAATACTAAGCCTATAGCTCCACTGTGTCCTTAAGTTAGTCCCTTATAAAATAACTTAATAAACTCCTTTACAATAGATCTTAGAACATAAGTTACTTTTCTGTTTTTATACTGTTCTATATCTAGATCCTCTACCTATATATTTTAGATTTTCTGTCTCCACTCATCCTCTAGTAACTTATAGACTTAACTTTCTTTAGTTACTATAATTTTCGGATAATTATACCTAATTAATCCATCTTAATCCTTTTGCAGTAAAGCCCCTAACGGCTTTTCCTTGTTCTACAGTTCTGCCCTTCTACTAAGTGCATCTACTCTTACGTTTTTAGTTCCTTTAGGATACTAAATTTTAAAATAATATTCTGCAAGCATTTCCGCCCATCTAACTTGCCTTTAGTTTAGCTCTTTTATTGTTAGGAATCCCATAAAATTCTTATAATCCGTTTTAACTATAAATAGTTTTTCTGTGCCTTATAAGAATACTCTCCACTCCTTAAGTGCTGTAACTATACCTAACAACTCCTTATTATAAATGTCGTAGTTCAACTCTAGTGGTGTTATTTTTTGACTATAATATGCCACTGGATACTATGCGTTTAAATACTTCTATAGCAAACATACTCCTAGTATAAAGTCTAATGCATCTATCTTAACAACCATTTCTAACCTTAGTTAGTAGATCTTAAGGATTGGTTCCTAGGTAAATAACTCCTTTAGTTCTTTAAACAGTTTTCTTTACTCCTCTTCCTAAACCTATGGTTCCTTTTTCTTTATTAGCCTTATAAACAGCTTAATACTTTTTAACCACTATGCCATAAATCTCCTATAGTAGTTGCAAAATCCTAGAAACGACCTTAACTGCGTAACATTCTCCGGTTCTTGCCAGCTTACTATAGCTTTAACTTTCTTTAGGTCCATACTAATCTTTCCTAGTTTAATAATAAATCCTATAAAATCGGTTTTTCTTATAAAGAACTTACATTTCTTAATTGCTACTAGCATTTGTTTTTCCTATAGTCTCTTTAAGACCCACTTAACATATTCTTTATATTCTTCCTTACTTATTAAGTAGATAATAATGTTATTAAGGTATACCATAATAAACTTATTAAGGTATACCATAATAAACTTATTAAGGTATACCATAATAAACTTATTAAGGTATACTATAATAAACTTATTAAGGTGTTCTCCTAATACATTATTAATTTATTTTTAGAACGTTGCTAGTGCGTTTATAAGCCCAAACTGCATAACTAGCGGTTTATATAGTCCTTCCTTTAACCTAAAGGCTGCCTTCTATTTATTGCCTTCCTTAATCCTAATATAATGGTACACCTACCTCAGGTCTATCTTTATAAAGATTTACGCATTACCTATCCTATTTTAGATTTCGCTAATTAAGGGTAAAGGATACCTATCCTTTCTAGTAATACTATTTAACTATCTATAGTCTATACACATCCTAAGTTTTCCATTTTTCTTTAGAATAAATAGTACTGAATATCCTACTAATAACTGTAATGGTCTAATATATCCCTTTTATAAGTTCTCCTAGACAAACTCTTTAAGCGCCACTAACTTAGTTTTAGTAAGCTTATAGGTTAGAAAGAACCTTAGACTTATTCCTGGTTCTAACTCTATCTTATAGTCCTACGCTGTATATTCTAATAGCTTTTTGCTTTCTAGTAACCACAACTTTTTACTATACTTATGGTATCTTTTTAGTACATAACTTAAGCTTCGCTCAGTCTCTTTATACATTACTCCAACCTAGTACTATACCAACTTAGTTTACTATCGCACTTTACGCTATTAAGTATCTCTAATATTAACCTAACCTATAACCCAATTAATCTTTAGATTGTACTCCTATAACTAAGGCATTCCTAGTATCGCCTTGTCCTTCCCTAACAGTAGGATATTAAAAGACATCTTAACCTATCTTCCTTTAATAGTTAACTAAATAGGTCCTATTTTAAGATTAATAATGCCTCCTCTATAGGCTATCTAATCTCCTAAAATTATTATAAGTAGATATAGGTGTTCCTTCTGTCTATATAGTAACTCCATTCTTTCCAATACTGCTAATAACATATAGTTTCTTATTACTCCACTGTCTATTAACGCTTTAAACTGCTAATCTTGCCATTTAACTTATAAATTTAGGCTGCGTTCGGTTGCAAAACTTCAGATCAGATCAGAACTGAAAGTCTGGCAGAAAAGGGCGCGTTCCTTTCTCATTTGGTACGCGTTTGTGGCTTTATAAAAGCACGGGCATGTGCAAGCTGGAGGCTTTAGATTGCAACTGGATGGGGTCTAAAACTTAGACCTCCAGATTAAACTAACGCCAAGACCTTTAGTTTAGAAGCCGTATACGGTAAAGTTGCCAACTTTTTAGTAACTTTTAGCGTGTTTTTTAGGCGGTTAGAGGAACACCAAAAATTTATGGCTAAAGTTAAGTTGAGCTGGAATTCAACCGAACAGTTGCCTCAGAATTAGATTGGAGCTCCAGATCAACTCCATTCTAAAGCCCTTATTCTGATCTGAACTTGCAACCGAACGCACCCTTAGGTGTTAACCTTAAATCCCCTTAAGGGTCTGAGGCTCTACCACTAGTTCCCTCTGGTCCTATAGGCCTCCCCTTTTCCCAACTATTAGCTACTAGATCCTATTATACTTAGTCCTCTTTAGGCTAATACTTAGTTCTTTTCTTTTCCTCTATATGCTATAGACAAGTATTTTCTAGACAACTCCACCACTATCTTCCATCTAGGTATTCTTCCATAAGAAATCTTCCTAGTTAAAGTATTAGGTCCCCTTAACTCTATACTTCTACTAGGTGCCATCCATATATATACTTAGCATCCCTAAACCGTTTTTTGTCTGGTGCCTAATATATTCTCACTAGGTATTTCCAGTTCTTATCCTTAGGTGCTCTATGCATATTACACGTGTTATCCATATAAGCTATCCATAATAGTGTATAATATACTAGGTGCTTTAGGTTAACTCTTAGCTCATCTCTATCCTTAAGTTTAAACCTATACCATGTTAACCTAACTTCTAGTATTTCTGTTACAGGTACTAAGATTTATTACTTACTTCTCTAGTCTCTAAATCCTTCTTCTAGGTTCCTTAACGTTATAATTAACACTCACTTAATATAATTTATGCGTTTCTCCATAATGGGTTAGTCTTAAACAACTTTTTTGTTTAGCTATATATAGAAATCTTCCTATTTATCAGTATATCATTACCTATACCACTTTCCATATAACTGGTTTAGTATATATAGTCTATCTATTAGAAAGTACCTTGTTATTACTACATCGTGATATCCTTTAGTGTGTCTTTCTTTAAACCTAGTTAGAATTCCTAAATCTTCTTCCTATTCTAGTTCGTTTAACCATTTTACTCTAGGCGTACCTACCTTAGGCCTATTAGTAATTCTTTATATAGGTGCTTTGTCCCTTATACAACCTACTATAGACCTTTAGTTTAGCTTTTGTTCTTACCATATAATAATTCTTACCCTAAACTCATCCATAGTTTCTTATTTTCTGCGTCTTGCAGCTAGATCCTTAAAGTTCTCTTACTTCTTAATCTCCATATTAACTTTTCAATCTTTAGGCTAAACACCTCGTTTACCTAGGGTAGACGTTCTTACTTATTCCCCAAACTTGTAGTTCTTAAACTTGCGTCCTATACTTATTCGTTTATCTTTAAACTAAGCCTTTACTCTTTCCCACCAGTTTTTATCTATTATGGGTGCTTAAGCCTTCCTTATTACTTCTTATGAATCTTAAGTATATCTTATCTCGTTTTAAGAACCTTAAGCGTCTCTTATCTTATTATAAGAATCTTAAGCCTATAGCCTTTTACCTTTATTAAGTAATAAGCTGGTACTAGCAGTTATCTGCCTGCCTAGTTTCTTCTAAACATTGCTCCTTTCGTCTTGTAAAGTAATAAATATTATATCCAACAGTATCATTATATCCATTATCAATCCTTATTCTATAGAGGTCTTAGTCTCTGCTTCTGTTACATTATTAAGGTTTAAGTGCTCCCAGTTAGCCTCTTTTTCTTCCTTATTACTGCTAATTAATAAGTATCCTAACTTTATTATTATTATTACTAATCTTTATCCACACGTTACTATAACATCTTAATCTAGCTTATAGAGTTAATTCTATTCTTTATCTAACTCTCTAGTTCCTTTAAGTTCTTTTAACTCTGGCTCTTATAGCTAATAGCTTGCGCCATACTTAGCGTCCTTATAAGTTCGGTATATGCTATTATAATAAAACGCAAAGTGTTTAACCGAATACTCCTAGGTCCCGCGTAATGCTCCTATATTCACGTTATTGTACTTTAACAACCTTATGCCTTTTACTACATAGTTACTCTAACCACCTCTACAGTCTCTAGCAAAATAACCTTTCTTTCCGCAACTTATGCAAGCTTTATTTTTAAACCATTCTTCTTATTATAGAGTCCGCCTAAATATCTTCTACTACTAAGATCCTTAATTTAGCCTCTACTCTAAGGTCCTATAATTACTTAATCCTTAACCTCTAGGTTTCTATAGTTTCTTTATCTATCTCTTAGATTCTTTGGTACCGCTTAGGTCCATTAGCTCTACGCCATTCCATAGTTTTTAACTCTGCGTCTATCATTGTGTACTCTGCGCCTTATACAACTATAGAACTTAGTCTTACCCTTTCTTAGCTTATTCCCTTTAATAGATCCTATTATTAATCTTTATTACTTAATCTATTAAATCTCTTAGAGTATCCGTATCTTCCATTAGGATGATTATGTCCTAGACTTTAGCCTTAAGTCCTTGTTTATACTGTACCATAAGCGTCTTATTATTCCACTTAACCTATATTACAAGTGTCTGAAACTGTATTATATACTTAATTACTAAAGTTTATTATACTAGGTTCTAAAGTTTATATTCCACCGTGGTTAATACCTCTAGATTACTAAATATCTATATTAACCTTTCTATAAACCTATTCTAACTAGTAAATATATACCATACGTCCTAGTTAGTAGTTATTATTCTGTTTACTTATATTTCAGTAAGGTAAAGTTTAAACCACTTAAGTACTCTTCCTATTAAGAACAACCCCACATATACCACTTAGTCTATAGGTGTTGCTAACTTTACTCCCTCCTATATAACCTTAAAGTACATTTGCATAAGGAACCCTTTAAGTTTTAACCTTTCCCCTAAGAACCATTTAATTAATAATAACTTAACCTTTACTGCTGTTACGGCGCTGGTGGAAAACGGTGGATTATGGTAGACGTTATGGTAGACGCCGAGTCACGTGAGCTCACGTGACTAGATGACCGCATAAAACTTCGCACGGCGCTGCTATTCTTCTCCCTTCCTTTCTCTAGCTTTGGATCCTTGTTTATAGACTACCAATTGTACAGGCTTGCGCGTCCCTCTTGCCGTGCTTGTGCCTCGATTAACTGAGTCGCTAATATTATCCAAAGCTTATCTCTACTCTTTCTTCCTGAGAAGGAACTTAAATATATCTACAAGGACATAGAATAGGACCCTAAGGACATTACCAGGACCATAAGGATATAGGACAGAACCAAAAGAACACAAATAGAACGCGAAACCTAAGAATAGGACACGCATGGACTAGAACCCCTAGAAAATAAACAAACACCGGAAATTACCCAACACCCCTACCACCATGCTAAGAAACACAGCAGCCGGTAAAGTAGCTGTAGGACCCTCGAATACCTCTAATAGTGAAATAGTCAACGTCTTAAACCCCTAGTAGGAGCTTACAGCAGCTAATGCTAAAATTGAACGGCTTTGAGAGCTGCTTAAAGCTAGGGACACCCCTGCATCTAGTGTTAACTTATTGGACAGACTTGCTACGGTCCTTGAGACCCTAGCCTAATGTACGGCATCAGCATTGTTACGGTCCGCGAAGGTCACAGACCCCCTGTTGCTTACAGACAGAACCGACCCTATATTTAATAACTGGAAGCTTTAATTGCAGGACAAGCTCAAAGTTAATACAAACCACTTTCCTAATACCCAAGCTAAAATGGAATACGTCTTTGGCCGCACCGGTGGTGACGCACAGACGTACCTACGTCCGTAATACGCCTAGAACTTAGCAAACCTCTTCCTCTCTAAAGAAGAGATAATCAATTACCTATCTTCCATTTATAAGGATCCCTTTAAGGTATAGAATACCCGTCTTGATTATAAAAGCCTAATAATAAAAACAATGGAAACCTTCTTAGTTTTCTAGACCTGCTTTCTACACCTAGCTAGACAGGCCTAAATCCCCTAGGAAGATCTAATGCTAGACCTCTTTAATAAGCTTACCCTAGACCTACAGCGCGCCGTACTGCCGGGTTATACTACTGTATAGACGCTAAAGGAACTTACGGACTAATACCTAGCTATCAACCAGGGCCTCTATTGAATTAAGGCACGTGCCGAGCGGTATAAGGCTAGAAGCTCCGCTAACCAGAACACGAGTACTATAAAAATGGGCCATAATGCCCCAGTAAGATCTGCAGCCCCTACAGCACTAACCGTACCGCCTACCATTAACCTAGTGGCAAGCCGTGTAGCTAGTCCTGCCGTGACTCTAGCGTATACTTGGCCTTTATATAGCGACCCCTGTAGATAGGCCCTTAGTAACTAAGGAGCTTGCTTTATATGCGGTTAAAAGGGTTACTGTGCAGCTAAATGCCCAATAAATGCGAAAAAGGATGAGGTCCTACTAATCCAGGAGGACAGCGCAGAGGTAGAGTTGGAAAAAGAGGAACCCTAGAGAAAGACTCCTCTCTAGGGTTAAAAGGGATTAATATATTATATATTAATCTAGGTCGGCTAATTAGTGGAAGAAGCTGCACTATCCCTTATACTTTATTCCGTAATAGATATCAAGTTTTAACCTCTACTTTAGCTGACTCTGGAGCAAATACCTTTGCCTTAATAGATACCTAGTGTGCTATAAAGCTGGCTAACTTTTTAAATGCACCCCTTAAAGAACTGCCCAAACCAATTCCTATTTGCGGGTATAACAGACGAATAGAGCCACCTATTATAACTATCTTGCGGATTCACCTCCGCGTTAACGGACAAAGGTAGTATAATATCCCCTTTCTTATTACGGACCTCGGGAGCCACGATATAATTATAGGGAGAAAATGGCTAGCCTATCTAGGCTTACAGCTTGACGTATAAAATAGACGGCTTGTTTGGCCTAAAACCCTACCCCTAACCCCTTCCTTTATAAAAGAAATCAGCATTATAATGGAAAACCTTATATGGCCCTAGATTAATACTATTTACTAGGCCGATGCTATGCGCAGAGACTAGGCCTTTAAGAAGGATGTACGTCTTAATCCTTAACAGATCCGTATACTATACCGCCCCTAGACTGTGTATATTACGCCATCCGCACTAGAGACCTAGGAAGTTAGTAGTGACTTAGCTAAGCCCCCCACGGAGAACCTAGGCCCTATATAGCCCTAAAGGAAAACCAGGGATATCGGACGCTATACTGAGCTAATAGACAGGAAGGATAACTTATGGAGAATGGAACGTGAGCTAAGGAAGACTATACACCCTATACTACAAGATATGGCCTGACGAGCGTATATAAAGAAACCTGCGGACCTCCCACTAGTCGATATCTGCTGTATTGGCGCTGCAGGATTCTACCAGAACTTGGTTTAGCCTAATACTGTTACCTTTATAACTAGCCTGTACGAAATTAATCAAATGCTTAAGGAAAAGAAAAGTAAGCTTAGCGGACAGGAAAGCGAGCTTATAGATAAGGAACTAGTAGAACAAAAACTGCCTAATTAACACTGGAAATTCAAGGACGTATTCTCTAAGGTAGCGTTAGATATACTTCCGCCTTACTAACTGTATAACCACAAGATCAAGATTGATTAAGGTAAGGGAAGCACCCTTAGCTTTAGCCCTCTCTACCTATAGTCTATCGCTGAATTGTAGGCCATAAAGCAGTACCTTATCAATAACCTTAATAAGGGCTTTATTAAGCCTAGCTAAGCCCCTTTTAACTCGCCTATTCTCTTTGCTAAAAAGCCTAATAGAGGACTGCGCTTCTGCATTAACTACTATAAGCTAAATAACATAACCCGCAAGGACCGCTATCCGCTACCCTTACTTAATAAGACTCTTGCCCGAATAAGTAGAGCTAGGGTCTTTATAAAGCTTAATATCCGCCAGGCCTTCTATTAAATTAGAATGGACCCCAGGTCTAAAGAGTTTACTATATTTTAAACCCGTTACGGAACGTATAAATATAAGGTACTCCCTTTTAGACTAACTAACAGACCAGCTACGTACCAGCGGTATATAAATAATATACTCTTTAACTACCTTAATGACTTCTGTACGGCCTACCTAGATAATATTATAATTTACTCTAAGAATAAGCTAGAACACGAGGAGCACATCTATAAAGTTCTATAATAGCTCCGCGAGGCTGGTCTCTAGGCCAATATTAAGAAGTTGGAATTTAGTGTTAAGCATATAAAGTACCTAGGTTTTATTATTAGTATAGATGGAATTAAGGCCGACCTAGAGAAAACGGCCGCAATTAACCAGTGGACACCCCTACGGACCATAAAGAGGGTATAATCATTTTTAGGTTTCTATAACTTCTACTAACGCTTTATTAAGAACTATAGCAGAATTACCTAGCCTCTTAACTGCCTTACTAGGAAAGACCAGCCATTCTACTTTAACGCTATATATATGCAGGCCTTTAATAAGCTTAAAAAGCAGCTGGTATTAGCTCCCCTACTTGCCCACTTTAACCCAGAATGGCCCTTAATGCTAGAAACTGATGCCTTAGATAGTATAATAGCCAGTATTTTTTCCCAGAAGCAACTGGACGGAGAATGGCACCCTATTATATACTATTTAAAGACTATAATAGATGCCAAGCTAAACTACTATATCCATAACAAAGAAATGCTGGCTATTATCTCTAGCTTTTAGCACTGGCGTATATAGCTAGAGGGGACCCCTAAGCCTATTAAGGTAGTTTTAGATTATAAGGCCCTAGAATACTTTATAACAACCAAGGCCCTTACGGCCCGGTAGGCACGCTAGGTAGATATCCTATCTTAGTTTAACTTCTTAATTATATATAGACCAGGCGCTACAAACCATATAGATGCTCTTATAAGGCGTAAACAGGACCTAGGTAACTAGGTAGCTGTAAAGATCTTATTATAGACCTAGGCACTACTACAACTAGAGCACCTTAACCCCCAGATATAGGCAGAACTAAATACGGACCCTTTAGACGCTAAGATATGCCCCATTAACTCCATAGAACTTAACCTTATTAATAAACTGCTATAGGCAAACCGTACGGCCCCTTCTCTACAGGAGTACCGCGAAAAGGTAAAGGATGCTACTAGCCCATGGTCCCTTAAAAACAGACTGCTTAAGCACCAGGAACGGCTAGTGGTGGCAGAGGAATAGAATTTACGGACTTAGCTTATCGCCGAAGCACATACTTAGGTCTCTACGGCCCACCCTAGAAAAAATAAGACCCGTAGAATTATTAGCGACCGCTACTACTAGCCTAGAATGGTTATGGATATTAACCGCTATGTACAGAACTACAATAACTGCTGTAGGTTTATAATTCCACGAGACAAGACCCTAGGGCTATTAAAGCCACTCCCAATACTAGAACGCCCCTAGTAGTATATCTCTATAGACTTCCACAAGTTACCTACAGACCGCGACAAATATAATATAGTTATAATCCTAGTTAACCGCTTTAGCAAGCGCCCGTTCTTAATCCCCTGTTATAAGAATATTAATGCTAAAGAGGCGGCCTAACTGTATATCCACTATATTTACCGAATTTACGGACTACTAGATACTATTATATCCAACTATAGGCCGTAGTTTATATTAGCCTTCTAGAATGAGTTTACCTAGATCCTAAGTATTAGGCTAAAGCTCTCTACGGCATACCACCCCCAGATAGACAGTTAGACGGAGATTATAAATTAATACTTAGACCAGAGACTCCGGCCTTTTATTAACTACTTTTAGAACAACTGGAGCGAACTACTACCTATAATAGACTATACCCAGGCAACCCTACCCTATAACTCTATGGGGTTTGCACCTATTTAGCTAGAAATAAAATACTTACCCTATATAAGCTTTAACTGGAAGAGACCGGAAGGACCACAAACCATACGCGAAAAACTATCTTATAAGGAAGCACAGCAGTATGCTAGACGCTTAGAAGAAGCATAGACGGTAGCCTATAAGAACCTAGAGAAGGCCCAGAAATCAATAGAATAGTAGGTAAATAAGCACAGGCACGAGCCCGACTTTACCGTAGGTAATAAGGTCTAGGTTATAACAAAGAACTAGAAGATAGAACAGCCTAGCCGTAAGCTAGACTATAAGATAGCAGGACCATATAAGATCCTTAATAAAGAAGGCAACTTATACAAGGTTAAACTCCTAGACTTAATTAAAGTCTACCCTGTTTTCTTACTAGATAAGCTACGGAAAGCTACAAATAACCCACTACCTAGACAAAAGAATGAGCCTCCACTACCGATTTAAGTTAATAGCAACAACGAATAGGAAGTTAATAAAATACTAGCCTATAAACTAGTACAAGGAATGCTAAAATACCGTATCTAATAGAAAGGTTATAATCTAGACCCAACCTAGTACCCCGCCTGGAACTTTATAGGTTGCCCCTAGAAGCTTAAAGAATTCCATAACTAATACCCTAACAAGCCAGGACCCCCGAAGTATCTAGACGAGTAGATGGAGTACTAGTATAGCAAAAATAATAAGCTACCTGTCAAGCATACAGATAAGAACACCCTATGGATATAATACAGACATACAAAGCCTAAGGGCAGGCTTTTTTGGAGGGGGGGGGTAATGTTACAGCACTAGTAGAAAACGGTGGATTATGGTAGACGTTATAGTAGACGCCAAGTTATATAAGCTTACGTGACTAGAGGACCGCATAAAACTTTATATGGCGCTGCTATTCTTCTCCCTTTCTTTCTCTAGCTTTGGATCCTCGTTTATAGACTACCAATTATACATACTTAATCATTCCTGCGGTATAAAGATGAAAAGAAGGATAATAAGGGTTAAAATAGACAGGCTTGCGCGTCCCTCTTGCCGTGCTTGTGCCTCGATTGACTAAGTCGCTAACAACTGCTCTAATGCCGTTAATATATTCTTTAAGTATCCTATTGTTGTCTAATAATTAATCAACCATCTCTTATAACTATCCTTACGTAACCATCTATAAATTAGTATCTGCCATACTGGTATCTCCTAACCCTAAGGTTATTACTACTATAGTTGTGACTGGTACTTTTAGTAGCATATTATTCAACTTCCTCTATTTTAATACTATAACCTTAGTAGTAAATATGTAACAGAGCCTTATAGTAGGTACTACAGTGGACTTATTAATAGGCTAGGTATATAGGTATAAACAATAGTCAACAACGTAATAACAACTAGTAGAGTGGTTGCCCAATAGATTAACTCTAATTGTATTCTAAGATTTACTATAAAGAGAGAGAACTACCTAGGTAAGGACTATGGTCCTTTAAATACACAACTATACGCCTAAAAAAATCCCTTCGCTCTATAAGGTACGTATACTCTATCTACTCTGTTCCACAGATTATATAGATTACACAAATTACACAGATTATATTACGTGACCTTAGCTACCATTCCTCGTCATATAGTTCCACCAGATCCATCCTAGACCGTGCCTATATTAACTAACTAGCTTCTGCCAACTCCTCTCCAAGTAGTTGTAATATCGTACTTAAGCTGTCCGTAACAATACCAGCTTCTGCAATATTATACTTATAAAGCGTTATACGCTTAATAAGCAGCTGTAATACTGCTATATTAACTTAATACATGCTATATATATACCGCTCCACTATATACTACTCTTCCCTTATAGTAACGCTAGCTAGTACTAGGGTCTCTAGCTATATAACTCTAATTAAGCCCACTAGTAGGACTATTTAATATAGTAGGTATACTTTTAGTTCTACCTATATGTCCGTATTAACTCTAAGTTGGTCTCTTTTACCTACTACTAGCTATTTTAGCAGTATATTATAGATATATAGGCGCTATATAATTAGAATAAGCTTAGCTAGATCTGCTTTAACTAAATAACCCTCTATATAGAGCTGTATAATAGTATTACAGATACTCTTACCTATAATAATCTGGACCCTTAATTATTAGGCTGTTATGTAGTTCTTCTATTAAGCTTCCTTATCAGAGCTTACTTTATGGACAGCGGTAGCGGGACACCCCCTAATTGATATTCGGACACCCCCCAATTAATATACGGACACCCCCCACTGATTGAGTTTAGTTTCTTCCTGATCAAGTTAGAATATCACGTGAATTTAGGTTGTTTGCATCTGCATCAGTACGTGACCGTCGCGCGCCCACAACCAAAACATCACCTCAGCCTCAAACTATTGAGCGCCGCCGCGGCCGCCCAGCTGGCTCTGTTCGCGTTAATACATTAACTCATCGCGAATCATCAGGATTCAAACAGAATACCGGGTATACTATGCGTGGGCGTGGGCGTAGGCGCGGGAGCGAGCGCAGGCGCGGGAGCGAGCGCGGGCGCAGGCGTGCTCGCGGGCTTGCTCGCAGATGCAGTTCGTAGACATCAACCAGAGGTGGCAGCACCCAAATAAGTTCACGCGGCGCCTCACGGGTACTGCGCACTCGATATTACAGTCATAAAGTTGCATTTTAATAATTTGATTTTCGCGATGCAGATGCAAACAACCTAAATTCACGTAATTCTAACTTGATTAGGAAGAAACTAAACCTAATCAGTGGGGGGTGTCCGTATATCAATTGGGGGGTGTCCCGCGACCGCTGTCCTACTTTATTAGGTAGTGCTATTAGAATTTAATAGCTATTATCTATAAATATAGCCGTCTAAGTATTTTTTTATATTTATTACTAACCCTAAGTAGGACAAGATTACCTATAAGCTACTACCTAGGTAGATTGCTATAAATAGGCCTAATCTAGTTATATGTCTTCTATATAAAAGTTACCTACCTTTTTTATAACCTAAAATATAAGTAAATATTTAGCTAGTACTGCGGCTCTATTTATACTATTAAGTACTAGAAATAGGGTGTAAGTATAACGGTACTAAAGCGCGTTACCTGCTACATTGCCGTTCCTAGGGCAATTTGCCGCAATTTGCCGCAATCTGCCATATTCTGTAAGCACTACTTATAGAGCTAACTAATTAAGATTTTCCATGCCTGGTATGGAAAATCGCTATTGGCTTGCTTACTACTAGCGCCTTGGCGACACCTTTATATCTTACTAGTCTCTAATATTCTCCTTCTTCTTCTCCTTGGCTTAGTATTCTTATATAGTAGCAATCTACAAGCTTTGGTTTAGAAGCATTTATATAAGCCCGTTACATTATACTAAGCTCTCCCTATATTGCCTAGGAAGGCCTCTATAATATCCCACTCTAAAAGAAGACCTCTATTTGTAACAACGCGTTAACGCGTTATACTTAAACACCAAAAAACTTACACTACTACGCCTAAGAAGGCCCTAACAATATCCTACTTTTATAGGCCAGACTGTACTTAACCTACACCCCTAAAAAGAACCCTAGAATTAAAACTAAATTATATAATTCTAATAAACCTTAGGATGCCAATAATGGTACCTAAAGCAAGCTTATCTAAAAGACCTACCTTTATTAGAGAGGAACCCGAGATCTAGTTAGGATTAGAAATTAAAGACAATAATAACGTTACAGATATACACAAACAGATTTATGCCCTTATAGCTAATTAGAAGGTTAATTGTCTTTAAGCCTAAAGCATATAAGAGACTCTAAAGGAGATCCTAAAAAGCCTTACTACCTTATAAAATAGCCTAGCCTCCCTTTTATAAAGCCTTAGTTAACCCATTTACTTAACTAAATATAATATACTAGAGAGTACGGATATAATAATAAAGCAATTAAAGTCTGTTAAGCTCCTTAACCCTTAACCACTATCTAATGGAATAGACCCTACCTTTAAAAATTAGAGGATCTAAGTATAAGGGAAGCTCCATGTTAACTATAACTATTTCCCCTCTAAAGAAGCTAAAATGCTCTACCTCTTCGGTCAAACTATTAGGGATGCGTAGTAATACCTCTAGGCTAAGTTTAAAGACAGGTTACCTATTTGGTTTATATCTATTAACAAGATAATACAGCATCTAGCTACTATTTATATTAATCCAAATAAAGTACGGGATGCCTGCTATAACTATAACCGCCTAATAATAAAATTAAACTAAACCTTTACTAAGTTTTAGACTTAGTTCTTACACCTAGTAGGTAAAGACTAGGTTCCCCTTAAGAACTACCGCTTAGACCTATATAATAAGCTAATAATCTAACTATAAGAGAAGATTGCGGTAGCCTTAAATAACCTACTAACCTACTAAAAACTTATAGCCTAATATTTGTCGCTAGATTTAAAACTAAAATAAATTAATACCCGTTCTAATTAACTAAAGTAGTCCTATAATAACTGGAACCTATCCGCTATACTAACAGGAGCTAGCATTAGAAGATAAACTATAACCACCCTTATACTAAAAGCGGTTATAACTACCTACCTATAAACCTTGCCTAACTTACTACGTACTACACCTTTAGTTAATACTTATTGCAATACCCTAATTAACCCTGCCATAGTTACATACTTTAATTACAGAAAGGATAGTTACTTTATTATATCCTACCCAAAGCCAAAGGATATAGGTGATATTAAGGAGATAGAGGAAAAAGAAACGTCTAATAAATTGGAAAAAAAAGAACCCTAGGAAAAGACTCCCCCCTAGGGTATCCTATTAATCTTAAAGAGATTAATCTAAGTTAGCTAATAGGTGGAAAACACTTTATAGTTCTATATATAGTATCTTAAAATAGATATAGAGTTAATATAAATGCCCTTATTAACACTAAAGCAAATAGCTTTACCTTTATATACACTACTTATATAAATAACGTTGCTAAGTTCTTAAATATAAATGCTACCTAACTAGAGAAGCCTGTTTAAGTAAAAGGCTACAACGGCTAAGCCGGCAAGCCGGTTACCTATATCTTAAAGCTATATATCGCTATTAATAGATAACGCTAGTTTAGTACCCCCTTCTATATCCTAGACCTAGGGTCTTATAATATAATTCTTAGCCAAAAATAGATGTCCTACTTTAATATTTAGTTAAATATACGATAAAGATAGTTTATCTAGCCAGATAATAGACCAAAATTACCCTCCTTTATTAGAGAAATTTAGACTAACTATAAGATACTAGCCGCAAAGGCTAACCCTATTTATTAATGGGATATTAGAGACCGCGACCTAGCCTTTACCTAAAAGAATACCCGCCGTAAGACTAGTAGGAATTCTATACCAATAATAATACTCTCCTAAAGCACTGTAGTTAAAAAGGACTCTACTTACGGAAGTAGAATGGATAGTAATATAAACAACTTCTAAATTGCGGAAATCTGGCCAATATAAAAAAGGATATACTAATAAGATATAAAGGACAACCTTTAGAAGATGTAGTAAGAGCTAAAAGGAGTAAGGGCAATGCTAGTATACTAAAAGCCCCTAAGGCCACGGACACCCCTACTACCATATAACACTCCTATAGTAGACATTATAGCAATTAGTGCTATAGGTTTTCGCTTTAATATATACTAAAAGGATAATAAAGTCTTTATAACTAGCTTATATAAAATCAACTAGATTATTAACAAGAAGAAAAAAGGGCTAGCAGAGGAAATAGATAAAGAACTAGTTAAGCGCCTTCTCCTTACTTACCTCTTAAACTATAAAGACGCGTTCTTAAAAGCAGCTTTAGATATACTCCCCCCCCACCAACCCTATAATTATAAGATTTAGTTAGAGGCCAATAACTCTTTAGGCTATAGCCCTCTTTACTAGTAAACTATAGAAGAACTAAAAGCTATAAAATAGTACTTAATTAACAACCTCTATAAAGGGTTTATTGAACTAAGTTAGGCCCCTTTTACTTCCCCTATCCTATTTATAAGGAAACCTAATAAAGGCCTTCGCTTCTATATTAACTATTAAAAACTAAATGCCATTACTTAGAAAGATTATTACCCTCTCCCCCTAATTAATAAGACTCTTATACGTCTAAGCCAAACTAGGATCTTTATAAAGCTTAACGTCCGTTAAGCTTTCCACTAAATTAGGATAGACCTTATATTAAAGGACCTAACAATGTTTTATACCTGCTACGGTTCTTATAAATATAAAGTCCTTCCTTTTAGACTAATAAATAGGCCCGCCATATACTAACGGTATATAAATAATGTTCTTTTTAACTACCTTAATAAATTCTATACGGTATACCTGGACGACATTCTTATATACTTAGATAATAAACTTAAGCATTAAGTTTATGTTAAAAAGGTCCTAGAGAGGCTATAGAATGCAGGCCCATAAGTTAATATTAAGAAATATATATTTAGAGTAAAATAAATAAAGTACCTTGGGTTTATTATTAGCATAGAAGAAATTAAAGTTAACCTTAAGAAGGTTAAGGCAATATATAACTAGAAACCCCCTTATACTATAAAAGGTATCCAGTCCTTTCTTAGCTTCTATAACTTCTACTATTAGTTTATAGCTAAGCCTCTTATATAACTAACTAAGAACAATACACCTTTTATTTTTAATAGTAATTATATAAAAGCTTTTAAGGAGTTAAAGAACTAACTTACCTCTTCTCTAGTTCTCTGCCACTATAATCTAGACCTTAAATTAATGCTAGAAACAGATGTCTCTAATAGAGTAGTAGCGGGGGTTCTCTTATAGTTACACCTAGACGGCAAGTAGTACCCTATTACGTTTTTCTTAAAAATAATAGCCCTAGCTAAGTATAACTATAAGGTACATAATAAGGAAATACTGGCTATTATATAATTATTGTCCTAGTGGCGCGCAGAGCTTAAAAGTACAGACTCTTAAATTAAAGTCTATACTAATTATAAAGCCCTTAAATATTTTATAATAATAAAGCAACTTACTAGTTAATAGGCTAGGTAGACTAAAATACTCTCCTAATTCTTCTTTACAATTATATACCGCCCTAGTAGGCAAAATTCTAAACTTAATGCCCTTACCCAGAGAGAATAGGATATAGAACTATAGGATAAGCTAAAGGCTTAGCACTAGATATATACCCTTCTCCGTCCTAAATAGCTTAACCTATATATCCTTAAGGAACTAAGCTCTAAATGGAATAAGCTAGCGCCTATAGAAGGAGAGATCCTAGATAAACTAATAGAACTAATTAACTACATCCTAATTACAAACCGCATAGCTAAATCCCTAAAAGCCCTCCGCGATTAAGCTATAGAAGGTAACCCTAATTTAGAAATAGAAGATAGACTGCTCTTACAGTAAAAACGGCTTATAGTTCTAGATATTAACTGTCTGTATAAGTAGAGGTTGTAAATTGCATTACGCGTAGAGCGTATGCGGTAGGGGCTGTATAGCGTAGCGTAGGTCACCTAACCACCTACGGCCCAATAGATAGCCCGACCTTTACTACCCCTTTCTTTCTCTTTTGGTAGACTAGAAAGAACACAAATGAATTAAGAACCAGTTACCTTATATTGCAATTGCAGTACCCCCCCGGGTGAAACCAACACTAATCAGTGATATCACAGATCAGCCAGGTGTTATTACGAAGAGAGACAATACGCGATCGCTCCTACTAAGGCCCGTCGATCGTGTCGCGTTTGCTAAGGAGAACCCTTCCTACCAAGGCCCTGGGAACTCAAAGAACCGACTCCTACCAAGGCTTCGTTCGGTTCGCGTCCATCACGCAAATCAACACCTAGACAAGGAGAACCCTTCCTACCAAGGCCCTGGGAACTCAAAGAACTGGCTCCTACCAAGGCTTCGTCCGGTTCGCGTCCATCACGCATACTAATACCCAGTACGACCTCTTTACTGAGCCAGTACACCCAGCAGCGTCAGCAGCACCTAGTACTTACCTACAACCCCGACACCGTCTGCTACCTTGCAGATCTGCTACGTTGAAAATCACGTTAATAACACGCCCAAACGCCAGCGTGCCCTTTTCCCTTTTACGGCCTTTGTAAGCCATAAACACCATAACCTACACCACGATCTACGCCAGTTAATTATGTCCGACACAGGAATTCAACGTCCGGACTAGGGCAACGGGATTACCCTAACCAATAAGACTACCGCAAAAGACATTACCAACTACATTGACTTTAAAATTAATAAGTATACTAAGCGCAACTTTAAGGATAAAAGCTTATGGGAATCATACCAAGAGGACTTTGATAATTTTGAGGTACAAACATTTAAGGACGCTAATAGGTCTGTACTTAAAAGACTCAAACAACTGCTCCGACGTAATGGAGTATAGGTCTTTAATAAGAAGAGCAAGTCAGTACCATAAGCACTATACAACGTCGCTCACGAGGACAACCCTATGGAATAATCAGATGCAGAAATCAGACTATTTATTAGTACTAAAGGACCTTTTAATTCATATATCATCAACCGCCGTCTTAAATTACGTCCATTAACTCTAATATCGTCTGCCACCCTAGCTTCAGCTGTTTTAAACGACCTTCCTACAGCTAAGCTCCCCTTGCCTATAAACGTTACGGCTCCGTCCACATAAGCTCCGCCCACGCAAGCCCCGTCCGCGCAAGCTCTGCCCATATAAGCCTCGTCCGCGCAAGCTCCGTCCACGCAAGCTCTGTCCGCGCAAGCTCCGCCCACGCAAGCACCGTCCGCGCAAGCTCTGTCCGCGCAGGCTCCGCCTACAAACGTTACGGCCCCGCCTATAAATGTTACGGCTCCCTCTGCGAACGTCACGGTTCCCTCTACAAACGTCATAGCTCCCTCTACGAATACCCCTATAACACCTCAAACACCTGTTGTATTTGTACCCCAACAACCTGCCTAGCAACAGTACAATTTTTAGCAGCCTGCCTAGTAGCAGTAGTACAACCCTCGACAACCTGGCCAACAACAGCATACCCTATTGCAATTTACCTGACAACAGCAACTAGACCCAGGAGGAGGAGGAATAACGTTATATAATACCTAGTTATTAGCCCTTCCACCTGTTTTCCCCTATGGTCTGCGACAACTTTTATACCTTCTAAAGCCGCTATACCTTCGGTTCTGACTTCAACTACGCTCTGTTATGGGATACTCCTATAACACCTTCCACGATGTTTACGATATCCGCAATATCCGCAATATCCGTAGCGATATCCGCAATATCCGTAGCGATATTCGCAATATCTGTAGGGATATTCGCAATACCCAAAACATCCGCGATTACTGCCCCGAGCACCTGTTGACCTACATACTTCTCCTTTGTACTTTCTTACCTTCTTTCCTTTTTGTAAATGTCGCCAGTGTCTGTATAAGTAGAGGTTGTAAATTGCATTACGCGTAGAGCGTATGCGGTAGGGGCTGTATGGCGTAGCGTAGGTCACCTGACCACCTACGGCCCGATAGATAGCCCGACCTTTACTACCCCTTTCTTTCTCTTTTGGTAGACTAGAAAGAACACGAATGAATTAAGAACCAGTTACCTTATATTGCAATTGCAGTACCCCCCCGGGT
>Ga0307507_10002884_pt1 | contig 34675 bp, 3 predicted proteins | sample 7_EM_MG_FD_207223 | JGI IMG/M metagenome (GOLD analysis project Ga0307507, IMG submission 207223) | Populus trichocarpa ectomycorrhiza microbial communities from riparian zone in the Pacific Northwest, United States - 7_EM | ecosystem: Host-associated > Plants > Roots > Unclassified | place...
TCCGTAATCTTAGAAAGGCTTAGGACCAGTTCTGGCCTTTTAGATCCTTAGATTTGTGGAAGAGTTCTATTTAAGGTTTAGGACCAGTTCTAACCTTAAAAGACAGCTTCCTCTAGTACGAGTAGCACTGGTATAGTGGCTTATCTCTTCTTAGTGATACCTAGCTGTTCTATGGTATAACAGTGAAGTTAACCACTGATCAGTGTTGGTTACATAAGGTGATATCACGTAGCTACGGTTCGTAGATAGTATGATAATGGTTGATTCTTGTATATCAAAAGGGGAAAGGTAAGGAACTTAGGGTTCCTCACTACGCTAGTGCCGCGGCAACACGTGACAACCACGTGACCACACGTGATATTGTCCCGACAATATTAGTCTAATTATGGAGTTATAGGCTCAACCTCAAACCTAGCAGGGAGTAAGAGTAGTAATTAAATAGTAATCTCTTAAACCTCGGCCACGGTTATTCTAAGACACTAAGGCTCTTCCGGGCTTTAAAGGCCTTAATTAGATTATTATATATATCTATCTTATCTTCCCAAGTGTTTTCGCTGTTGGGATACCCTTTCTACTTAACTAGATACTAGACTTTCCTATATCTGCTAACTTAGCAGACGCGCTTTTTGACTAGCCATTTAACGGTGAACTGGTTATCCTCTATATCTACAGGAGTAAGTAGACCAATATCTTAAATAGCTTATATAGAGGTTGATTCTCTAATATTGCCCTTAGTATACTTGGCTGGTAATAGTAGGCTATTAATCCGTAAATTAGAAGTAGAGGTATATCCTAAGTACACATTATAAGGGGTTATGCTAGAATTAATATACCTAGGGCTAAGTAGATTAGCACTATTAAGAACAACTAGAGCGTTTAAAGCGCTATACTCCTACTTCCCAATCTCTATACATCCTAAGCTTAGAGTAGCATTGGTTAAGTCCTCTAGTATTACGCCGCAAAATAAGGCTTTAATAGTTAAATAGTCCTCTATATCTCTTATATATATAAGACAATCTATGCCCTAGTTAGACGCGATAATTTTAGCCGTTAGTTATTAATATATACGCAAAGCTGAAGTTATATTAGAATCTTTTTAATTTGGAGCAAGCGTTCTATCTTTATTAGGGGTTATAAGGTCCACTACATTAATTATATTATACTTGGATATTATGCTACCCTAGGCCGCCACTTAAGTAAGAAGTTTAGGGTTGATTTTTTTAAGTATCCCACTGCATACAGATAGCGGCAGGGTGTTAGTAGTAGGAAAGCTTTTATTCTTAGTCTAGCCACTACTTATATAACTACCAAAATCTAACATTAAATGGCTTAAGGGTGTTATAGATCTGTTAAATAAGTATTAGCTAATGCTTTCTATTGTCTTATTAATAAAACTATATTCTACTTTAGCTGGAGCTTTATTACCTATACTTAATTCCTTCTTGTAGCCAGACCTCTGCCTTTTAACTTTGGCCGGCTTTATTTCTACCTTACAGTCTTCTTTTAATCTTTTTAGTAATTTCGGTTCCTTAATAAAGTTAAGGCAATAAATATCCTAGAAATAGAATTTCAGCTTCCTAACTAAATTAAATATCGCCATACATTATAAACCTGGGTAAGGGCAATTTAGCGGTCTACTCTTATCCAGGGTTTCTATATACCTGTGGATATACTCTTTCTATATAGCCTATTTTAGGAATTAATGCATCCGTACCGCAGCTAGCGCAGTACCACTAAGGCAAAAAGGATAGTAGCCGGCAGTAGCGAGCACCCTATTATATACAAGAGGGTCGCATTAAATAGGAAGTGTCTTACGGTCGTCTAGATATACTTAGCAGTGGTCGCTCTATTATACCTCCCTAAAAATCCACTTGTTATATTAGAAGCATAGCTTAAAAAAGCCATTATAACTCTTCTTATAGCAGTTATATATATGCCTCCAATTATAAGTGGTCTTTATCTTTATATTGCTGAGTGGAGATTAAGCTGTCTTCTACTAGCCTACTAAGTTAGAGCAACAGCACTTCTTTAGCTCTAAGCCCGGTTAAAACTCTACTTTAGCATCCTTTTAACATAGCGCAACTATGTTATGGAGAGCGCGGAGACCTATAGGGCTCCGCAAGGCATCGATATTAAAAAGGACAGATGTAAGGCGGTCCTATTTAGGCATAAGAAATTGAGTTTGGTTAAATATAGTCCGGTAATAGTATGGTAAGGTATTATCCTTATCGTTAACACCTAGTCTATACGGCTGCACCTTCTACCACTTATAGAGTTCTTTAGTAGTTAGCTTACGTTTCTACGTATAAAGCTCCTTTTAATGGGTTATAGAGTTTGCGTCCTTCTTCCCTTTTAGAGTGGCAATCTCCTCCTCTATATTAATATATTTTGAGCTATTCTTAAATTTATACTACTTCTCCGCTAGAAGAGATTGCCACAGTTTTAGGTTATAAGGGAGAGATAAACCACGGAAAAGGTTATTAACAATACTATATAGCTTGGTACTGAAGTAGCTCACCTAGCCATTTGTGCCACTATTATTAGGTATATAGTAATTGTTAAATATATTTAAATCTCTCTACCCAGCGTGCTTTATTCTTTAAGCGGCTAAATACAGCTTATCTTTGCCAGAAATTAATTAGTAAGTAGCCTAAAGATAGAAGGAATAACTATATATATACCAATCTAGTATAAGCCCTCCGCTCTAAAGTTGTAAATTATAGGCGGCTAAGGGTATCCTATGCAGATGCCTAGTACTCTAAGGTAGAAGCTAAATATATTTGCCTTCTTAATTTTCTGTCTTGCAGATATACTCTTAAAGAAAGGCGTATTAAGCACACTTTCTTTCCATTATAAATGCAGCATCTCCCCCTCTAGTAGTACTATATTAAGGAGCTCTTTAATGGTATCATAGTCCCTAAACACCTTTGCTGCGATAAGTATAGCTAGTATTAGGAGCATGGGGTTATAAATAAGAGGCATTAGTACTATGCCCTTATATAGAGAGTGTTCTGGCCTGCTAATATAAGAATTAGAACCGCTGCTTAACTTAATAGGCTAAGTAACCTAGCGCTTACCTCTTATCTAGTATTATAGTCATGTTCTTAGTATCTTAAACAATTTAAATAGCAAACTCTGCGTTTCCGTACTTATTGTGAAATACTGTAAAAGTTATATCCTATATTATAACTGAGTAACCTATTTGCCTACTACGCTATGTGTATATACATATTAGGGAGGGGGGGGGGGGTTTTCTTACCTTATAGTATAAACCCTAGTCGGAACCCGCTTAATAGCTAGACTTAATATACTCGCTAACTCGCGTGGAAGAATAAATAATAGCTATAAAGTCCGCCTAATCGTTTACTTTTGTTACCAGTCGTTTATACGCAACCTAATCTGCCATCCACAGCTGCCTTCCTAAATAAATAAAGTGGTTCTTAGTCGCAAACCTTCTTAGCCTTTTTTTCTTAGGCATTTCTAGTTTATTAGCTAGTAGGCCTTTAATAAACTAAATAAGATTAGACTCTAATAAGGAGAAAATAGGGAAATGCAGACGGAACATATATTTATAATAGAGAGGGTTATATTTATAGGTATTACGGTGTTAATACGACGCCAGCTAGCTATAAAATCCTTTTAGTACTAGCCAACGGTATCTAAGGCTGCCGTTAGATTATCCTTAACACCATTAATACTATATGCCATGTTCTTAATGAAATCTTTTAAGGATGCTAGGTTATATAGAGAAGAACTAGGATATTCTTTAGCAAATCTATTTAGTAAAGGGTTAGAACGGGATGGAATCCAACCGCTATAGTACGCTAATTATAACTTACTAGTACCACAGCTCTACCTTTCTAAAATAAGCTTTCTCTATCTTTAGCTTAAGACGCTTTTAAACTTTAGTGCCATCTATGCCCTTTCTGCTTTAGTTAGAGCCCTTTGCCCTTACTATAGTAAGGAACTTGCAAGGGTTCTTCTTTCTTAGCATTTTATAGAGAAATGGACAAGGTAAGCAGAAGCTAAGGTAAAGAAGGAAGGGAAGGTGAATATAATGACGAGCTTATAGGAACGGACGGGCGAGCTACAGAACAGCAGGTAAAAGGAAAGAGAGAGAAAGAGAAGATAGGATGGAAATTAAGCGGTAGGTAGATAGAATAGAGCAAACGGACGCGACTAGAGGAGATCTTATAGCAAGAGATAAGGCACCTCCTCTTTACTTAACACCTTTAGGGACGCCATGTTACATATAGGCGCAGCTTAGGATAGGCAAATGCTCTATTTTAAGGGGGACCCAGTTTTGGGAACCCTGTAGGCCCAAAACACAGCACTTAAGATTGTTGTGTAGAGTTGTTAATTTGCATAGTAAGGACGTAGCACTTTTAAGGCATAATTAGTTAATAAGATGGAGGAGCAGTAACGTAACTAAGCAGCCTAAGCATGACTTAAGCAAGAGGGTGAGCAGCCTAAGCAGCGGGTGAGTCGAGGGTGCTTGGCGCCTAAGTATAGCGGCGATGCTGACTAACTGAGTCGGATTCCGCCAAGGGGAGTTTTGGTCTATGACTACCTATGTAGTATTCCTAAGACTCTGATACCTGAACTATAAAGAACTAATTAGGCTTTTCGTTACCACCCTAGGTTACTTAGTAATCCTTAAACAACCCTAGATAAAGCTATATAAGGTAACCATTAATTGGGACAACCTTAAGCTTCTATTTACCGCCTTCCGTTATAAGTAGAAGTGTCTTACAACCTACTACTTAGACCCTAAACCAAAATTTAGAAAATCTACTAAGATCTACCAGTCTAAGATTTCTACCGACGTCCATTAAGAACCCGGAAATAATATATAACTATATAAACTAACTCTAACTGCTATACCCTAAACCAAGCAGAAGCTTAAGCTTAATATATAAAAGTACCAAAAGAACTGGTACTCTACTATAAAAAGAATACTTAAAGAACCCAAACCTAAATCTAACACCAACTCCATACCTAATACTAAACTTGAACCCGAACAAGAAACCATATAAGAAACTAAGAACAATCCAAATTCGCTTAATACCTTAGATATCTACATAATTAGAGCTACCCTATTAGCATAACTCGCCAAAAAACCTAAATATACAATCTTCGCTGTTACAATGGCCAATATTAAAAAGGCCTTAGTACTAAAGAAATATACCAACCCTGCCACAAAAGTACCAGTATGCCACTATAACAACCTGGAAGTATTTTCACAAAAGGAAGCTAATAAACTAGCAGAACACTAACTATATAACCATAAGATCATACTTAAAGAAGGAAAACAGCCAGGATTTAGACCCTTATATAGAATATCCCAAAACAAACTCTAAGTACTACGGAAGTACTTGGACAAACACCTAAGTAAAGGATTTATTAGAGCAAGCTCTTTACCTATAGCTATACCTATAATCTTCATTAAGAAACCTGGCGGCGGTCTATACTTCTATATAGACTACTAAGCTCTTAACGCTATTACTATTAAGAATCGGTACCCGCTCCTATTAATTTAAGAGACACTAAACCAATTAAGTAAGGCTCGCTACTATATAAAACTCGACCTTATTTATGCATTTAACCGCCTCTATATCGCAAAAGGAGATAAATGGCTTACCGCATTCCGTACTAGATATGGACTATTTAAATACTTAGTAACGCTATTCGGCCTCGCAAATGCCCCAAGTTTATTCCAATACTTTATAAATAATACCTTATAACCTTACCTAGACATTTTCTGTACTGCTTATATTGACGATATTCTGGTATATAGCAATAACCTAGCTAAATATAAGAAATACGTTAATCTTGTCCTAGAAGCCCTATGTGGAGCTAGACTACAATTAGATATAGATAAATATAAGTTCTATAAAATGGAAGTTTTATACCTTGGACTTATTATCTCTATAAACGGCATACAAATAGACCTAAAGAAGATCAAAGTAATTATAAACTAGCAAGAACCCAAGAATGTTAAAGACATAAGAGCCTTTATAGGATTTGCTAATTTCTACTAACGGTTTATTAATAACTTCTCTGCCCTAGTTTTACCTCTTATAGCTCTAACACAAAAGGACAAAGCCTTTATCTTTAACAAGGAATGTAAGAAGGCCTTTACCTATCTAAAAGTTATATTTACTACCGCACCTATACTCCAACACTTTGACCCAAACTAAAAGAGTGTTATAGAAGCTAATTTATCTAACTACGTCACTAGAGGCATTTTGTCTCAGTATAATAAGGAAGGAGTACTATATCTAGTAGCATACTTCTTAAAACGATTAAGTCCAGCCAAATGTAACTACGAGATCTATAATAAGGAATTATTAACCATTATTAGATATTTTAAACAATAGCGACCTAAACTAGAAGGCGCCAGATTTCCAATTAAGGTTCTTAGCAACTATAAAAATCTACAGTACTTCACAACTATAAAACAGCTAAGTTATTATTAAGCCCGCTAGTTAGAATATCTATCTCATTTCCAATTCTTAATTACGTACCACCTAGGTGTTTAAGGTTAAAAACCTAATACCTTAACTTGACGTTTATAAGACATAACAGCATAGGAAGAAGTGCGCGCCTACCATAATTAAACGCTGCTTCGCCCCAAATTATTTAATCCCCCAGCTAAAGACCTTATAGTACACGTCCTTAAAATAACTGATCAATTAATTAAGCAGATTATAGTTAATAAATACCCAAATAATAAGTTTATCTAAGAGACACTTAAGTTAATTTAAGATGGCGTTAGACACTCTAAAAAGATCTCTCTAAGTAAATATAAAGCTCGCGAAAAACGCTTATACTACTAGAACCGCCTAGTTATACCTAACCACAACAAACTTAAGCTTAAGCTCCTCAAACACGTATATAATCTACCAGTAGCCGGCCACCTAGGCCAAGAAAAAACCCTAGAGCTACTCTAATAGGAGTACTACTGGCCAAATATACATAATATAACACAAAGGTATATCTCTAGCTATCACACCTGCTAATAAGCCAAAGCCTTGCATAAGAAGTACAACGGCTTTCTAAAGCCACTGCCTATTCCAGACCGAAGATAGAAGAACATCTTAATTAACTTCGTTGTTAATCTCCCCATAAGTAAAGGCTATATAAACATTATAGTAGTTATAGACTAACTATCTAAAATAAGACACTTAATCGCCTACCCTAATATATTAACACCTACCATCGCCCAACTGTTCCTAGATTATATATAGAAACTCTACAAACTTCCTAAAATAATTATCTCTAATAGAGGCCGCTAGTTCATCTTAGTGTTCTAGGAAAAACTAATTACCTAACTCCACATTAAAGCGCTGTTGTCTACGGTATATTACCCAGAAACGGACGGTTAAACGGAACATGCAAATGCTATAATAGAACAGTATATTCGGATATACACATCGTATTTACAGGACAACTGGATAGACTGGCTTATATTTACTAAGTTTACTGCAAATAACTCCATTTTAGAAACTATAAAGGTCTCCCTATTCCTAGCTAATTACGGCTAGCACCCGCAAATAGGTTTTAAACCCTTTAGTAATATTCCTCGCCCAGCTTATTAGGCCTTATAAGTTACAGAAGCAAACGAATTCGTAAAGAAGATAGAAGAACTATAAAAGTTCCTTACTAATAAAATAACATAGGCCCAGTCTGTCTATAAAGCCGTAGCAAATAAGAACCAAACCCTAGCACTAGCTTACTAAATTAGTAACTTCGTCTAGCTAGACATAAGAAATCTAAACATAAAACAACCTACTAAGAAACTTAACTAGAAGAACGCCGGCCCTTATAAGGTTAAAAAAGTTGTCTCTCCTTATGCCTACCAACTAAAGCTCCCTAATACGGTTAAAATCCACTCTATATTCTATACGTCAGTCCTCTACCCTGCCGCCCCTATATCAAACGCCCTACCTAGACAGATCTAAGACCCTCCCCCACCAGTTAAAGTAGATGGTGAGGATAAATACCTTGTTAAAAGAGTTAACAACATTAAGTACAATAAACGGAAACGCAAATATATATATCTTATAAAATAGAGAGGCTTTACTAGGCCCTTATAGGAACCCGTTAACTCTGTAGGACTTATATAAGCCGCAGAAGACTTTTACAAACTCTACCTAGAACTACCTCAGCCCCATCTCGCAGAAGCTCGAGTTTAAAGGGGGGGTACTATTACGGAACTCCTCCGTAACACCTTATATACGTCCACCTATTTCTACCTATATAGCAAGAAGAGACCAACTACGAGATAGTAATCTAACGGTAATCTACGGCAATCTAACGGCAATCTGCCGCATTCTGCTATATTCTGCCAAGTCCACCAAATCCTGCCAAGTTCTGCCAGGACCGCTACTTAAATCCTATTCTACTCCGTATATGTGTTGACCAAGCAACCAAACTAGTAATATATACCCTTTCTTTCCGTTTCCTTACCTTCTCTCCTTACGCAACGTCTTAACTTTATTATACAGTTTATATACATAGCTTAATAATATCTACTTCGCTATATATTATCACCACTTGTACTTACTCTATAACATTAAGCATCTCTTTCTATAACTTTAGTAGTGGTGGAAAATTATCTTAATATCTATACGTCTTTATAGCAGTAGTATAGAAAGCGTAAGCTAATAGTATTATATATAACGGAACCTTGTAGTAGGAACTACGGTGGGTTCTATTATTAGGCTAGGTATATAGGTAAGAACAAAAACAACAACGTAATAATAACTGGTAGAGTGGTTGCCTAATAGATTAACTCTAATTATATTCTAAGATTTACTACAAGGAGAGAACTATCTACGGTAGGGACTAAGGTCCTTTAAATACACAACCATACGCCTAAGAAATCCTCTCTTGTATATAAGGTATGTGTTATCTGTGTTAAATATAATATCCCTCTTATTTAACGCAGTTAACGTATTTAATACTATATGACCTCAGTTATTATTCCTTGTTATATAGTTCTACCAGATCTATCCTGGACTGTGCCTATATTAACTAACTAGCTTCCTATAACTCTTCTCTAAGTAGTTATAACATTATACTTAAAGCGTCTGTAATACTATCTCCCTTCTCTTTATTTTTGTCCTTAAAGATTTCTAATATCTCTAAGTTGTCTACTAGAGGTGTAATGTCTGTTTAATTAGTCTAGTTAATATCCTTACTTATTATACCTAAAGCTTCTTCTTCTTTTTCCTGGGTTAAGCGTCGCCTTTATACAGTCTCCTCTATACTATTGCTTAGTAAAGTGATGGTGATTCCTTACTTAAGATGTGCAAAAGAGGGGTTAGTCTGTATTGCGTTAGCAAGTCCTTTGTCTTAACAACCCTCCTTTTACTCTAAGTGTACTAAAGTAAACGTTTAATCGTCCTGTGACGTTCGCTCTATTTTTAATGCTAAGTATACGCATCCTATAACTCTTAATAGTCTTTAAGTTCTTTAAGTAACTTATTATAGGGTCTTATATTTAATCTACCACTATAAAGCTTAACGGTAAGCTAGCCTCCGCGCTACTTAAGGTTTAACGTGCCTTAGAAGAGTCCGTACGCGTCCTTAAAGCTTAATATTTAGCTTATGCTTATCTTTAACGCCTTAAACGTGTTTATAAGAAGGTCCGTTCTAAAAAGTGGAAATTAGTTTAATAGGGGTTATCTAAGCTAGGTAATAAAAGGATTGGCTCTCCTCCTATAAGGGAAATAACTCTAAGTAGCTTAGTAATTGCTCCTTTTAGGTCCCCCTTAGGTAACTTATTCTTTGGCAATTCTTCTTTATTAATATTACCTAACCTACTTTCTTCTAATACTCCTATACCTTTCCTATAGCGTTTTTTAGGTTGCTTAGTGGTTCCTAGGTAGTCTTACTATAGCCTATCTACTTTACTTTATACTATGTTTTGTTATCTACATCCTTATAACTAATAATTTTTAAAACTTACTATTTGTCTTCTTTTTATCCTCTATATATGTCTACCTTATAGACTAGTAGCTTAATATTTCCATATACTGGCTCTAGCATTGTAACATATTATATAGGGTAGATTTTTATTTTGGCTAGTAGGTTTAACTTATACGTAACTAATAAAATTCTTTACTTAACTTTAAAAGGTCCTAGTCTAATATAGTCTAACTTCTTGCTTAGTTGTTAACTCTTGAAATTTTTATATAGTAGCTATACTTTATCCCCCTCCTTAAGATCTGGTCCCTTAGATCTCTTAGCGTTATAGTACCTTTTTATTTATTCTTATACTAGTTTAGCTGTTTCTTTAAGGTTTGTATAAAGATTTATTAATGTCTCTATTCTTTACTTAGCTGTGCTACTTGTCTTTTTTACTTAATATAGCGATAACAATATTCTTAGCTTATATTTATAATTCGCCTTAAATAGTAATATCCCCATTCCTTCTTATAGTGTTGTATTGTATGCAAACTATATAACTAGTAATAATAATACCTAATTATTCTATGCGTAATTAATATAATGTTTTAGATACTACTTTAGTATTTAGTTTAGTTTTTCTATTTATCCGTCCATCTACGGATAATATGCTATAGATATTACTGCGCAAACCCCTTATTCTGCTAGAAATACTTCCTAAAATACTACTATAAATCTTAGATCTCTGTCTAATATAATTTTATTTAGTGCTCTATATCTTATAAACACTTCCTTTATATAGATTTTAGCGATATCCTTTACTAATATCTCTTTAGTATATACTATAAAGTATCCCTACTTTATTAGCTTATCCACTATTACTAAAATCGCGTTATAATCTTATCCTATAATAGGATCTCTTAACTTTGGTAACTTAATAATAAAGTTCTATAATATAACCTCCTATAGTCTTCCTGGTGTCTTAATAGGTTATAGCCCTCTATACAGCTTATACCTTATTAGTTTGTTTCTTTAGTAATCTAGATATTCCTTTATAACTTATCTTATTAGTCCCTAGATTCCTTAAACAATATATTCCTTTTAAAGTCTTAATACTAAGCCTATAGCTCTATTATGTTCTTATATTATTCCCTTATGGAATTCCTTAACAAATTCTTCTATAATAGACTTAGGCATATATATTACTTCTCTATTTTTATATTACTCTAAGTCTAAATTCTCTACCTATACTTTTTAAATCTTTTGTATCTAATTACTCTCTAATAATTTATGGATCTAACTTTTCTTAGTTACTATAATCTTTAGATAATTATACCTAATTAATCCGTCTTAATCCTTTTGTAATAAAGCTCCCGATAGCTTTTTATTACTTTATAGTTTAGCTTTTCTGCTTAGAGCGTCTGCTTGTATATTATTTATACCCTTAGTATACTAAATTTTGAAATGGTATTCTATAAGCATTTCCGCCTATCTAACCTGTCTTTAGTTGAGTTTCTTTATTATTAGGAATCCTATAAGGTTTTTATAGTCCGTTTTAACTATAAATGGTTTCTCTATACCTTATAAAAATGCTCTCTATTTTTTAAGTGCTGTAACTATACCTAATAACTCCTTGTTATAGATGTTATAGTTTAACTCTAGTAGTGTTATCTTTTAACTATAATATACTACTAGGTGCCATCCATCTTAATATTTCTATATAAAGTATACCCCTAGTATAAAGTCTAATATATCTATTTCTATAACCGTCTTTAGACCTAGTTAATAGATCTTAAGAACTGGCTTCTAGGTAAATAACTCCTTAATTCTCTTAAATAGTTCTTATTACTTCTTTTCCTATGCCTATAGTTCTTCCTTCTTTATTAACCGCGTAAATGGCTTAATGTTCTATAACTATTACGCTATAAACCTTCTATAGTAATTATAAAACCCTAGGAATAATTTTAACTATATAACATTTTTTAGTTCTTGCTAATTTACTATAGCCTTAATCTTTTTTAGATCTATACTAAGTTGGCCTAGTTTAATAATAAATCTAATAAAATTAGTTTTTTTAGTAAAGAACTTATATTTTTTAATTGCTACTGGCATTTATTCTTCTTATAGTCTCTTTAAGACCTATTTAACGTATTCTTTATGCTCTTCCTTACTTTCTAAGTAGATAATAATATTGTTAAGGTATACCATAATAAATTTATCTAGGTGTTCTCCTAATATACTATTAATTCGCTTTTAGAACGTTACTAGTATATTTATAAGCCTAAATTATATAACTAATAGCTTATATAGTCCTTCCTTTAACCTAAAGGCTGCCTTTTATTTGTTACCTTCCTTAATCCTAATTTAATGGTACGCCTATCTTAGATCTATCTTTATAAAGATTTTTACGTTGCCTATTCTATTTTAGATTTTGCTAATTAAGGGTAAAGGATACCTATCCTTCCTAGTAATACTGTTTAACTATCTATAGTCTATACATATTTTAAGTTTTCTGTTTTTCTTTAGGATAAACAATACTGGATATTCTGTTAATAACTATAATAGTCTAATATATCCCTTTTATAAGTTCTCCTAGATAAACTCCTTAAGCGCTACTAACTCTGTTTTAGTAAGCTTATAGATTAAAAAGAACTTTAAACTTATTCCCTCTTCTAATTCTATTTTATAGTCCTATACTATATATTTTAACAGCTTTTCACTTTCTAGTAACTATAACTTTTTACTATACTTATGGTATCTTTTTAGTATATAACTTAAGCCTTACTTAGTCTCTTTATATATTACTCTAACTTAGTACTATATTAACTTAGTTTACTATCGCACTTTATGCTATTAAGTATCTTTAATATTAACCTAACCTATAACCTAATTAATCTTTAGATTGTACTCCTATAACTAAGGTATTCCTAGTATTGCCTTATCCTATCCTAATAGTAGGATATTAAAAGATATTCTAACTGGTCTCCCTTTAATAGTTATCTAAATAGGTTCTATTTTAAGATTAATAATACCTTCTTTATAGGCTATCTAATCTCTTAAAATTATTATAAGTGGATATAGGTGTTCCTTTTATCTATATAGTAACCCTATCCTTTCTACTACCTTTAGTGATATGTGGTTTTTAGTTACTCTATTATCTACTAATACTTTAAACTACTAATCTTACTATTTAACTTATAAATTTAGGTATTGTTTTTAAATTCCTTTAAGGGTCTAAGGCTTTAATATTAGTTCCCTCTAGTTTTATACACCTTCCCTTTTCCTAACTATTAGCTGCTTAATCCTACCTATATTTAGTCTAACTTTTACTAATACTTAGTTTATTTCTTTTCCTCTATATGCTATAGATAAGTGTTCTTTAGATATTTCCACTACTATTATCTATCTAGGCATTCTTCCGTAAGGAATCTTTTTAGTTAAAGTATTAAGTCTCCCTAACCTTATACTTCTACTAGGTGCTAACTATATATATACTTAGTATTTCTAAACCGCTTTTCCTCTGGTGCCTAATATATTCTTACTAGGTACTTCTAGTTCTTATCTTTAGGTACTCTATATATATTACATATATTATCTATATAAGCTATCTATAATAGTGTATAATGCGCTATATATTTTGGGTTAACTTTTAGTTTATTTTTATTTTTAAGTTTAAATCTATACCTAGTTAACCTAACTACTGGTATTTCTGCTATAGGTATTAAGATTTATTACTTACTTCTCTAGTTCCTAGATCCTTCTTTTAGGTTCCTTAATATTATAATTAATACTTCTTTAATATAACTTATATATTTCTCCGTAATAGGTTAGTTTTAGATAACTTTTTTATCTAGCTATATATAAAAATCTGCTTATTTATTATTGTGTTGTTGCCTATACCACTTTCTATATAACTGGTTTAGTGTATATAGTCTATCTATTAGAAAGTACCTTATTATTACTGCATTATAATATTCTTTGGTATATCTTTTTTTAAACTAGGTTAGAATATCTAGATCCTTTTTTTGTTCTAATTTATTTAACTACTTTACCCTAGGTGTCTCTATACTTAGCCTATTAGTAACTCTTTGTATAGGTGCTCTATTCTTTATATAACTTGGTATAGCTAATCTCTTATCTAGCTTTTACTCTTGCTATATAATAATTCTTATTTTAAACTTATTTATAGTTTCTTATTTTCTATATCTTGTAGCTGGATCTTTATAGTTGTCTTACTTTTTAATCCTAGTATTAACTATTTAATCTTTAGACTAAATACTACGTTTACTTAGGATTGCTAACGTTCTTATTTATTTCCTAAACTTATAGTTCTTAAACTTGCGTTCTATACTTATTTATTTATTGCTAAACTAAGTTACTACCTTTTCCTATTAGTTTTTATCTATTGTAGGTTCTTAGGTGTGTCTTATCTTACTTTAAGAATTTTAAGCTTTTTTTATCTCTTTTTAAGAATCTTAAGCCTATGGCCTTTTGCCTTTATTAAGTGATAAGCTAGTACTAGTAGTTATCTACTTATTTAGTTTCTTCTAAATATTACTTTTATTATTTTATAAAGCGATGGAAATTATATCTAATGGTATTATAATACCTATTACTAAACCTTATTCTATAATGGTCTTAGTCTTTACTTCTATTTTAACTTCTTTAAGGTTTATATACTCCTAGTAAACTGCCTTTATTACCTTATTATTAGTAAATGCTTCGCCTATATTAAATTTATTATCTTTAATATCCGATTTATAAGCTAGTTTGTTAGTTTCTTTAAACTTAGATAATAATAGCTTCTATAGCTAATAGCTTGCGCTGTATTTAGCGTTCTTATAAATTTAGTATACGTTGTTATAATAATATATAAAACTGTTAATTAAACACTCTTTTATTTCTTGTAGTATACTATTATCCCTTTATATGTATGTGCTGTCTGCTGGCCTAGTTCTCTTTACCATGTAGTTACTCTAACCACCTCTATAGTCTCTAGCAAAATAACCTTGTTTTCTATAATTTATATAAGCCCTATTTTTAAACTATTTTTCTTGCTATGGAGTCTGCCTAAATATCTTCTACTACTAAGATTTCTAGTTTAGCCTTTACTTCTAGGTCCTTTAATTACTTAATCCTTAACCTCTAGGTTTCTATAGTTTCTTTTCTTATCTTTAGGTTTTTTTGGTACTACTTAGGTCTATTAGCTCTACGCTATTCTATAGTTTTTAACTCTATGTCTGCCGTTGCGTACTCTACGCCTTATATAACTATGGAACTCTGTCTTACCCTCTCTTAGCTTATTCCCTTTAATAGATTTTATTATTAATCTTTATTAACTAATCTATTAACTTCTGTAGAGTATCCGCATCTTTTATTAGGATAATTACGTCCTAGACTTTAGCCTTAAGTCCCTATTTATACTGTACTGTAAGTGCCCTATTATTCTACTTAACCTATATGGCTAGTGTTTAAAACTGTGTTGTATACTTAATTTGTTACGGACGCTTTAAGTACAATATTACAACTACTTAGAGAAGAGTCGGTGGAAGCTAGTTAGTTAATATAGGTATAGTCTAGGATAGATCTAGTAGAACTATATAATAAAAAATAGTAACTAAGGTTATATAGTATTAAACGCGTTAACTGTGTTAAATAAGAGGGACGTTATATTTAATATAGATAATACGTACCTTATATATAAGAGAGGATTTCTTAGAAGTATGGTTGTGTATTTAAAGGACCTTAGTCCCTACTATAGATAGTTCTCTCCTTGTAGTGAATTTTAGAATATAATTGGAGTTAATCTATTAGGTAACTACTCTACTAGTTATTATTATATTGTTGTTTTGTTCTTACCTATATACCTAGCCTAATAATAGAACCCACTGTAGTTTCTACTATAAGGTTCTGTTATATATTTACTACTAAGGTTACGGTATTAAACAAGGTTAAATAATATGCCACTAAGAGTAGTACTAGTTATAATAGCGTTAACGGCAGCTACAACCTTAGGGCCAGGTAATACTAGTATAGATAATAGGGATTCTTAAGTAGTTACGCAAGGTTAGTTATAGGAAATAGTTGATTACTTATAAGATAATAATAGGATACTTAAAGAATGTATTAATGGAATTAGAGTAGTAAAGATTAAGTTACCTTTAATTAAATAATTTTTAGAAGAGAAGTTGAAGCTTAAAGGATTTCTTATATAGATGTATTTTAAGGTAGTATAGGAAGGAGCAAAGTTAGTAATATTATTAGATTAAGTAGCCTATGCAGAATTGTTCCTAATAGGGAGGGCGCTTAAGTGGTTTAAGCCGTATCTTACGGAAATATAGGCTAATGGCATAACAACTACTAACTAAGATATACGGTATATATTTGCTAGTTAGAACAGGTTTATAGAGTAACTAATATAGATATTTAGAGACCTAGAAGCTATAACCATAGCAGAATAAAAGCTTTAGAACTTAATATAACGTACTTTAGCAATTGAGTATATAACACAGTTTTAAACACTAGCTATATAGGTTGAGTGGAATAATAGGGCGCTTATAGTATAGTATAAATAGGGACTTAAGGCTAAAGTCTAGGACGCAATTATTCTAATAGAAGATGCGGATACTCTAAGGGAGTTAATAGATTAGTTAATAAAGATTAATAATAGAATCTATTAAAGGGAACAAGCTAAGAGAGGGCAAGATAGAGTTCTATAGTTATATAAGGCGTAGAGTACGCAACAGCAGATATAGAGTTAAAAACTATAGAATAGCGTAGAGCTAATAGACCTAAGTGGTACTAAAGAAACCTAAAGATAGGAAAAGAAACTATAGAAACCTAGAGGTTAAGGATTAAGTAATTAAAGGACCTAGAAGTAGAGGCTAAACCAGGGATCTTAGTAGTAGAAGATGTTTAGGCAGACTCTATAGTAAAAAAAGTGGTTTAAAGATAGGGCTTATATAAATTATGGAAAATAGGGTTATTTCGCCAAAGACTGTAAAGGTGGTTAAAGTAACTATATAGTAAAGGGAACCAGACTAGCAGACGAAACATATATATAGAGGGATAATGGTATACTATAAAGAATAAAAGAGTATTTAATTAATAGTTTTGCGTATTATTATAATAACGTATACTAAATTTATAAGGACGCTAAGTACGGCGCAAGCTATTGGCTATAGGAGCTATTATTACCTAAGTTTAAAGGAACTAACGAAATAGCTTATAGATTGGACATTAAAGACAATAAATTTAATATAGGTAAAGCATTTACTAATAATAAGGTAATAAAGGTAGCTTACTAGGAGTATGCAGACCTTAAAGAAGTTAAAATAGAAGTAGAGACTAAGACTATTATAGAATAAGGTTTAGTAATAGGTATTGCAATATTATTAAATATAATTTCCATTGCTTTATAAGACGATAGGAGTAATGTTTAAAAGAAACTAAGTAAGTAGATAACTACTAGTGCTAGCTTATTACTTAATAAAGGTAAAAGGCCACAGGCTTAAAATTCTTAAAATGAGATAAGATATACCTAAGGACCTATAACGGACAAAAACTAATAGAAAAGGGTAGCAACTTAGTTTAGTAATAAATAAATAAGTATAGGACGTAAGTTTAAGAACTACAAGTTTAGGGAATAAATAAGAACATTAGTAATCTTAGGTAAACATAGTATTTAGCCTAAAGATTAAATAGCTAATACTAGGATTAAAAAGTAAGATAACTATAAAGATCTAGCTACAAGATGTAGAAAATAAGAAACTATAGATAAGTTTAGGATAAGAATTATTATATAGCAAGAGTAAAAGCTAGATAAGAGGTTAGCTATACTAGGTTATATAAGAAATAGAGTACCTATATAAAGAGTTACTAATAGGCCGAGTGCAGGGACACTTAGGGTAAAATAGTTAAATAAACTAGAATAAGAAGAGGATCTAAATATTCTAACTAGGTTTAAAGAAAGATATACCAAAGGATATTATAATATAGCGATAATAAGGTACTTTCTAATAAATAGACTATATACACTAAACTAGTTATATGGAAAGTGGTATAGGCAACGACACAGTAATAAATAGGTAGATTTTTATATATAGCTAGATAAAAAAGTTATCTAAGACTAACCTATTACAGAAAAACATATGAGTTATATTAAAGGAGTATTAATTATAATATTAAGGAATCTAGAAGAGGGATTTAGGGACTAGAGAAGTAAGTAATAAATTTTAATACCTATAGCAGAGATACCAGTGGTTAGGTTAACTAGGTATAGGTTTAAACTTAAAAATAAAGATAAATTAAGAGTTAACCTAAAACATGTAGCATATTATATACTATTATAGATAGCTTATATGGATAATATATATAACATATATAGAGTACCTAAAGATAAGAACCGGAAGTACCTAGTAAGGATATATTAGGCACTAGAGGAAAAGCAATTTAGAAATACTAAGTATATACATAGTTAGCACCTAGTAGAAGTATAAGGTTAAGGAGATTTAATACTTTAACTAAAAAGATTCCTTATAGAAGAGTGCCTAGATAGATAATAGTAGTAGGAGTACTTAGAGAACACTTATCTATAGTATATAGAGGAAAAGAAATAAACTAAGTATTAGCTAAAGTTAAACTAAGTATAGGTAAGATCTAGCAGCTAATAGTTAGGAAAAGGGGAGGTGTATAGAACTAGAGGGAACTAGTATTAGAGCCTTAGACCCTTAAAGGAATTTAAGGATAATACCTAAATTTAAGAGTTAAGTAGCAAGATTAGCAGTTTAAAGCGTTAGTAGATAGTGGAGTAATAAAAAACCATATATTACCAAAGGCAGTAGAAAGGATAGGGTTACTATATAGATAGAAGAAATACCTATATCCACTTATAATAATTTTAGGAGATTAGATAGCCTATAGAGGAGGCATTATTAATCTTAAAATAGGACCTATTTAGATAACTATTAAAGGGAGACCAGTTAGAATGTTTTTTAATATTCTATTATTAGGATAGGACGAGGCGATACTAGAAATGCCTTAGTTATAGGAGTATAATCTAAAGATTAATTGGGTTATAGGTTAGGTTAATATTAAGAATATATAATAGCGTAAAGTGCGACAGTAAACCAAGTTGGTATAGTACCAAGTTAGAGCGATATATAAAGAGACTAAGTAAGGCTTAAGTTATATACCAAAAAGATACTATAAGTATAGTAAAAAGTTATAGTTACTAGAAAGTGAAAAGCTATTAAAGCATATAGTATAGGACTATAAGATAGAATTAGAAGAGGGAATAAGTTTAAAGTTCTTTCTAATTTATAAGCTTACTAAAACGAAGTTAGTAGCGCTTAAGGAGTTTATCTAGGAGAACTTATATAAGGGATATATTAGACTATTATAGTTATTAGTAGGATATCCAGTACTATTTATCCTAAAGAAAAACGGAAAACTTAGGATATGTATAGACTATAGATAGTTAAATAGTATTACTAAAAAGGATAGATATCCTTTACCCTTAATTAGCAAAATCTAAGATAGGCATACTATTAGATTAGAATTAAGGAAGGTAATAAATAAAAGGCAGCCTTTAGGTTAAAGGAAGAACTATATAAACCATTAGTTATGCAATTTGGGCTTATAAATATACTAGCAATGTTCTAAAAGTAAATTAATAGTATATTAGGAGAACACTTAGATAAATTTATTATGGTATACCTTAATAATATTATTATCTACTTAGAGAGTAAGGAAGAACATAGAGAATATATTAAATAGGTCTTAAAGAGACTATAAGAAGAATAGATGCTAGTAGTAATTAAGAAATATAAATTCTTCACCTAGAAAACTAATTTTATTAGATTTATTATTAAACTTAGCCAACTTAGTATAGATCTAAAGAAGATTAAGGCTATAGTAAATTAGCAAGAACTAGAGAATGTTATATAGTTAAGATCGTTTCTAGGGTTTTACAATTACTATAGAAGGTTTATAGCGTAATAGTTATAGGATATTAAGCTATTTATATAGTTAACAAAAAAAGAGGAACTATAGGTATAGGGGAAGAAATAATAAAAACTATTTAAGAGAATTAAAGAGTTATTTACCTAGGAGCCAGTTCTTAAGATCTATTAACTAGGTCTAAAGACGGTTATAAAAATAGATATATTAGACTTTATACTAGGGGTATACTTTATATAAAAATATTAAAATAGATAGCACCTAGTGGTATACTATAGTTAGAAAATAACACTACTAGAGTTAAACTATAACATCTATAATAAGGAGTTATTAGGTATAGTTACAGTACTTAAGGAATAGAAAGTATTTTTATAAGGTATAAAGAAACTATTTATAGTTAAGATAGACTATAAGAACCTTATAGGATTTCTAATAATAAAGGAACTTAACCAAAGACAGGTTAGATGGGCGGAAATACTTATAGAATACTATTTCGAAATTTAGTATACTAAGGGTATAGATAATATATAAGCGGACGCTCTAAGTAGAAAAGCTAAACTATAAAGTAATAAAAAGCTATTAGGAGCTTTATTATAAAAGAATTAAGATAAATTAATTAGGTACAATTATCTAAAGATTATAGTAACTAAGGAAAGTTAGATCTATAAATTACTAAAGAGTAATTAGATATAGAAGATCTAAAAAGTATAAATAGAGGATCTAAACTTAGAGTAATATAAAAATAAAGAAGTAATATATATACCTAAGTCTATTATAGAAGAATTTATTAAGGAATTCTATAAGGAAACAATATAAGGATATAATAGAGCTATAGGCTTAGTATTAAGGCTTTAAAAAAAGTATATTATTTAAGAAATCTAGGGACTAGCAAGATAAGTTATAAAGGAATATCTAAATTGCTAAAGAAACAAACCGATAAGGCATAAGCTATATAGAGGGCTATAACCTATTAAGACACTAGGAAGACTATAGGAGGTTATATTATAGGACTTTATTATTAAGTTACTAAAGTTAAAAAATCCTATTGTAGGATAAGATTATAACGCGATTTTAGTGATAGTAGATAAGCTAATAAAGTAGGGATACTTTATAGTATACACTAAAGAGATATTAGTAGAAGATGTCGCTAGAATCTATATAAAAGAAGTGTTTATAAGATATAGAGCACTAGATAAAATTGTATTAGACAGAGATCTAAGATTTATAGTAGTATTTTAGGAAGTATTTCTAGCAGAATAAGGAGTTTGCGTAGTAATATCTATAGTATATTATCCGCAGATAGACGGATAAATAGAAAGACTAAACTAGATACTAGAGTAGTATTTAAGGCACTATATTAATTACACATAGAATAATTGGGTATTATTATTACTAGTTATATAGTTTATATACAATACAACACCATAAGAAGGAATGGGGATATTACTGTTTAAGGCAAATTACAGGTATAAGCTAAGAATATTGTTATTGCTATATTAAGCAAAAAAGACAAGTAGCATAGCTAAGTAAAGAATAGAGATATTAATAAATCTTTATATAGACCTTAAAGAAACAGCTAAACTAGTATAAGAATAAATAAAAAGGTACTATAATACTAAGAGATCTAAAGGACCAGATCTTAAGAAAGGGGATAAAGTGTAGCTATTATACAAAAATTTTAAGAGTTAATAACTAAGTAAGAAATTAGACTATGTTAGACTAGGACCTTTTAAAATTAAGTAAAGAATTTTATTAGTTATATATAAGTTAAACCTACTAGCCAAAATAAAAATCTACTCTATATAATACATTGCAATGCTAGAGCTAGTATATGGGAATATTAAGCCACCAGTCTATAAGGCAGACATATATAGAGGATAAAAGGAAGATAAATGGCAAGTTTTAAAGATTATTAGTTATAAGGATGTAGATAACAAAATATAGTATAAAGTAAAGTAGATAGGCTATAGTAAGACTATTTAGAAACCACTAAGCAACCTAAAAAACGCTATAGGAAAGGTACAGGAGTATTAAAAGAGAGTAGGTTAGGTAATATTAATAAAGAAGAATTGCTAAAGAATAAGTTACTTAAAGGGGACCTAAGAGGAGCAATTACTAAGCTACTTAGAGTTGTTTCCCTTATAGAAGGAGAGCTAGTTCTTTTATTACCTAGCTTAGATAAACCCTATTAAATAAGTTTCTACTTCTTAAAATGGACCTTTTTATAGACATATTTAAGATGTTAAAGATAAGCATAAGCTAAACGTTAAGCTTTAAAGACGCATATAGATTTTTCTAAGGTATATTAAACCTTAAGTAGCGCGGAGGCCAGCTTACTGTTAAGCTTTATAGCGGTAGATTAAATATAAGACCCTATAATAAGTTACTTAGGGAACTTAAAGACTGTTAAAAGTTATAGGACGCGTATACTTAGCGTTAGAGATAGAGCGAACATTATAGGACAATTAAACGTTTACTTTAATACACTTAGAGTAAAAAGAGGGTTATTAGGATAAAGGACTCGCTAGCGCAATATATACCAACCCCTCTTTGGCGTAATAAGAGTAAGGGATTGCCATTACCTCGCCTAGCAATAGTATAGAGGAAACTATATAAAGGCAACACTTAACCTAGGAAAGAGAAGAAGAAGCTTTAGGTATAATAAGTATAGATATTAACCAGAATAATTAAACAGACATTATACCTTTAGTAGACGACTTAGAGATATTAGAAATCTTTAAGGATAAAGATAAAGAGAAGGAAGATAGTATTATAGACACTTTAAGTACGATGTTATAACTACTTAGAGAAGAGTCGGCGGAAGCTAGTTAGTTAATATAGGTATAGTCTAGGATGGATCTAGTAGAACTATATAATAAGGAATAGTAACTAAGGTTATATAGTATTAAACGCGTTAACTACGTTAAATAAGAGGGACGTTATGTTTAATATAGATAACACGTACCTTACGTATAAGAGAGGATTTCTTAGGAGTATAGTTGTGTATTTAAAGGACCTTAGTCCCTACTATAGATAGTTCTCTTCTTATAGTAAATCTTAGAATATAATTAGAGTTAATCTATTAGGCAACTACTCCACCAGTTATTATTATATTGTTATTTTATTCTTACCTATATACTTAGCCTAATAATAGAACCCACTGTAGTTCCTACTATAAGGTTCCATTATATAATTACTAAAGTATGTTATACTAAGTTCTAAAGCTTTTGTTTCGCTGTGGTTATAGCCTCTAGGTCTCTAAATATCTATATTAGTTGCTCTATAAACCTATTCTAACTGGTAAATATATACCATATATCTTGGTTAGTAGTTGTTATGCTATTAGCCTATATTTCTATAAGATATAGCTTAAACCACTTAAGTGCCTTCCCCGTTAGGAACAATTCTGTATAGGCTACTTAGTCTAATAATATTGCTAACTTTACTCCTTCCTATACTACCTTAAAGTGCATCTATATAAGAAATCCCTTAAGCTTTAACTTCTCTTCTAAGAATTATTTAATTAAAGGTAACTTGATCTTTACTACTCTAATTCTATTAATGCGTTCTTTAAGTATCCTATTATTGTTTTATAAATAATTAACTATTTCCTATAACTAACCTTGTGTAACCACTTAAGAATCCCTATTATCTATACTGGTATTACCTGGCCCTAAGGTTGTAGCTACTGTTGACGCCGTTATAACTAGTACTACTTTTAGTGGTATATTATTCGATCTTGTTTAATACTATAACCTTAGTAGTAAATATGTAACAGAACCTTATAGCAAGAACTATAGTAGGTTCTATTATTAGACTAGGTATATAGGTAAAAACAAAAATAATAATATAATAATAACTAGTGGAGTGGTTGCCTAATAGATTAACTCTAATTATATTTTAAGATTTACTATAAGGAGAGAACTATCTATAGTAGAGACTAAGGTCCTTTAAATACATAATTATACGCCTAAGAAATCCTCTCTTATATGTAAGGTATGTGTTGTCTGTGTTAAATATAACGTCCCTTTTATTTAATATAGTTAACGCGTTTAATACCACGTAACCTTAGTTACTATTCCTCGTTATATAGTTCTACTAAATCTATCCTAAACTGTGCCTATATTAACTAACTAGCTTCCTACGACTCTTTTTTAAGTAGTTATAATATCGTACTTAAAGTGTCCGTAATATTATATCTAGATTAATAATATCATTATTGTTATTAATTTAAACTATAAAGGCTTGTTATTATAGATTTTAATTTAGTATATCTTTCTTCTTTACTATAGGCCGCTTTTTATAGCCAGAATATCTTTTACCCCTTAATAATAAGCCTACTGTTATCTAAGGTTTAGAATAAGGTATAGGATCTATAAACTATAGTTTAGTAACTTTAGAAGATAACTAAGTAGTAGATAGTATCTATAGTATAGATGCTATAGTAGATAGTAATTACTAAGGCGCTAAAGACGCTAATAGTTTAGATGGTTCTAGAGTTAGCTCTAGGGTAGGTAGCTAATAGAGTTCTTCTATTAAGATCTAAATACTTTTTAACGTAGAAGTAATATTAATATTTACTAAATATAGCAGTCTTATATCTAGTTCTTTGTTAAAGTTCTCTATCTAGTCCTTGCTACTATCTTAAAGATTATTTAGTAGGTCCTAGACTTGCTAAAAACAATCCTTTTAAGCCTATAAGATAATAAGGTGTTCTGGTATTTTAAAGGATTAATATCTCTTTAACTTATTAATTTGTATATTATAAGATTAAATAATATGGTTAGTAGTTAGTATCTATACCCTATAGATATCTAAAGCTTTTATACTAATAAGATAACCTATTTAGGCTTATAGCTTAAACTTTACCTTCCTAGGAATGCCGTGTTTAATAAATATATAGGTTAAAGATCTGGCTATATAAAGTCCTACTAGCTATAGCTTCTATTTATATAATATCTTAAATAGGGTCTTCTAGTTAATGGACTAAATGGGAGTTTAATTAAGTAGGAATACTGCTAAAAGTATAAACTTAGGCCATAAATCTATAGGTAACTTTACTTTAATAATAGCAGTCCTTACTTATTTAGAAATAGCTCTCCCTAATCTCTCTATAGGTCTATTTTAAGCTGGGGTATATAGTGTTAATTACTTAATAACACCTTTATTAAGCTAGATAAGGTTCTTTACCCTAGTGCCTATACCTTACTCTTTATCTATATGCTAAATGCGGATACCTTAAGCATTAAATTTCTTCGCAAATGCTATTATTAATTTAAAGAGTGGGAGCAGTGTCTCTTACTTATAGTTCTTAATAGGAAAAGCATAATAGTACTTTATATAGTTATACTAAAAGTAAGCTATATATATGTCTCCATTAAACCCGTCTTCTTTTATAATAATATTAAAGTGAATATGTTTAAAAGGGTAAGTTCCCTTTACTAATATTCTATAAAATATCTATTGGGTTATCTTTCTAAAAACATATAGTTTATAGAGTGGTATACTATATAGAGTTCTTTCTCTATCTATTTTAACTACTTTAACCCCATCTACTATAGTTAGCAGATAATCCACTAACTCCATATTATAGTATAGTAAGTGTTAATGCTATACTTTGTTATATACTAAGGTCTTAAAGAATCTGGTAGAAATAGTATAGGCGGTAGAAATAGGTAGTAAATAGGTAATAGTATTAATAAGGTAGAGACCTCTATATTCTATAAGGTTAGTAAATAGGCCTCTATTATCCTTATAGCGTAGATAATTTATAGACTGGTTAATAATTACTCTAACCCTATAGAGCTTTACTGCGGATATTAGATTGGTATAAAAATATAGAGTATATACTATATTCCTTAATATTAGATACTAAGTTAGGCGTTATTTACCCACCTTAATTACTAAGTTAATATTACTATATCTATAGATTTCTACCCTAGAATCTCTAGCTATTACTATAAATATACTTAACTTAAAGTTATGGAAGTATCTAATATTGTTATAAAAGTAGGTATCTGCTATAGTGTTATACCCCTAGGCGTTAATTAAAGACAGATCCAAATAATCCTATAATAATGTTAATAATATTAATAATAAAAATGATATTATTATAGCAGCCGCTATAGCTTAGGGCCTATCTAGATCTTTAATCTTTTTAGCAGTAGATAAAGCTAATAGAGATGTTCTTAATCTAGGGCCTTCCCTCTTAATCTACTTAAGCCTCCTATTATAATACTACTTATTTATTAGGACCTTGAGCCATTCCTAACACCTCTATAGATATTTGTTATTTGGTATAAAGTTTAGACCTTAAAGAGACTAAAACAGTTACTTGTAATTCTTTAACTTATAGGGTAAACTATAAGCAAAGCACTTTACCTTAGGTAATTAAGAAGGTGTTATATTATAGACGCTTTAAGTACGATGTTACGACTACTTGGAGAGGAGTTATAGGAAGCTAGTTGGTTAATATAGGCACGGTCTAGGATGGATCTGGTGGAACTATGTAATGAGGAATAGTAACTAAGGTTATATAGTATTAAACACGTTAACTGTGTTAAATGAGAGGGACGTTATGTTTAATATAGATAACACGTACCTTATATATAAGAGAGGATTTCTTAGGTGTATGGTTGTGTATTTAAAGGACCTTAGTCCCTATTATAGATAGTTCTCTTCTTATAGTAAATCTTAGAATACAATTAGAGTTAATCTATTAGGTAACTACTCCACCAGTTATTATTATATTATTATTTTGTTCTTACCTATATACCTAGCCTAATAATAGAACCTACCGTAGTTCCTACTATAAGGTTCCGTTACATATTTACTACTAAGGTTATGGTATTAAATAAGATTGAATAATATGCCACTAAGAGTAGTACTAGTTATAACGGCGTTAATGGTAGCTATAACCTTAGGGCCAGGTGATACTAGTATAGATAATAGGGATTCTTAAATGGTTACGCAAGGTTAGTTATAGGAAATAGTTAATTACTTATAAGATAATAATAGGATACTTAAAGAACGCATTAATGGAATTAGAGTAGTAAAGATTAAGTTACCTTTAATTAAACAATTTTTAGGAGAGAAGTTAAAGCTTAAGGGATTTCTTATACAAATGTACTTTAAGGTAGTATAGAAAGGAGCGAAGTTAGTAATATTGTTAGATTAAGTAGCCTATATAGGATTATTTTTAATGGGGAGGGCATTTAAGTGGTTTAAGCTGTATCTTATAAAAATATAGGCTAATGGCATAACAACTACTAACTAAGATGTATGGTATATATTTGCTAGTTGGAATGGGTTTGCAGAGTGACTAATATAGATATTTAGAGACCTGGAGGCTATAACCACAGTAGAACAAAAGCTTTAGAACTTAATATAACGCACTTTAGTAATTAAGTATATAATATAGTTTTAAACACTAGCTATATAGGTTAAGTGGAATAATAGGGCGCTTATAGTATAGTATAAATAGGGACTTAAGGCTAAAGTCTAGGACGTAATTATCCTGATAGAAGATATGGATACTCTATAGGAGTTAATAGATTAGTTAATAAAGATTAATAATAGAATCTATTAAAGGGAATAAGCTAAGAGAGGGCAAGATAGAGTTCTATAGTTATATAAGGCGTAGAGTATATAACGGCAGATATAGAGTTAAAAACTATGGAATGGCGCAGAGCTAATAGACCTAAGTAGTACTAAAGAAACCTAAAGGTGGGAAAAGAAACTATAGAAACCTAGAGGTTAAGAATTAAGTGATTAAAAGACCTAGGAGTAGAGGCTAAACCAGGGATTTTAGTAGTAGAAGACGTTTAGGCGGACTCTATAGTAAGAAAAATAGTTTAAAGATAGGGCTTATATAAATTATAGAAAATAAGGTTATTTCGCCAGAGACTATAGAGGTGGTTAAAGTAACTATATAGTAAAGGGAACTAGGCTAGCAGACGGCATATATATATAGAGGGATAATAGTGTACTATAAGGAACAAAAGAGTGTTTAATTAATAGTTTTGCGTATTATTATAACAACATATACCGAATTTATGAGGATGCTAAGTATGGCGTAAGCTATTAGCTATAGAAGCTATTATTATCTAAGTTTAAAGGAACCAATAAACTAGCTTATAGATTGGATATTAAAGACGATAAATTTAATATAGGCGAAGTATTTACTAATAATAAGGTAATAAAGGTAGCTTACTAGGAGCATATAGACCTTAGAGAAGTTAAAATAAAAATAGAGACTAAGACCGTTACGGAATAAGGTTTAGTAATAGGTATTATAATACCATTAGATACAATTTCCATTGCTTTATAAGATAATAGGAGTAACATTTAGAAGAAACTAAGTAAGTAGATAACTACTAGTACTAGCTTATTACTTAATAAAGGTAAAAGGCTATAGGCTTAAGATTCTTAAGAGGAGATAAAAAAAGCTTAAAATTCTTAAAGTGAGATAAGATATACCTAAGGACCCATAACGGACGAAAACTAATGGGAAAGGGTAGTAACTTAGTTTAGTAACAAACAAATAAATATAGGACGTAAGTTTAAAAACTGCGAGTTTAGGGAACGAATAAGAATATTAGTAATTCTAAGTAAATATAGTATTTAGCCTAAAGATTAAACAGTTAATACTAGGATTAAAAAATAAGATGACTATAAAGATCTAGCTGTAAGACATAGAAAATAAGAAACTATAAATAAGTTTAGAACAAGAATTATTATATAGCAAGAGCAAAAGCTAGACAAGAGATTAGCTACGCTAAGTTATATAAGGAATAGAGCACCTATATAAAGAGTTATTAATAGGCCAAGTGTAGGGATACCTAGGGTAAAGTAGTTAGACGAATTGGAATAAGAAAAGGATCTAGATATTCTAACCTAGTTTAAAGAAAGATATACTAAAGGATATTATAATATAGTAATAATAAGGTACTTTCTAATAAATAGACTATATACACTAAACCAGTTGTATGGAAAGTGGTATAGGCAACGACATAATAATAAATAGGTAGATTTTTATATATGGCTAGATGAAAAAGTTGTCTAAAACTAACCTATTATGGAGAAACGTATAAGTTATATTAAAGGAGCATTAATTATAATGTTAAGGAACCTAGAAGAAGGATCTAGGGACTAAAGAAGTAAGTAACAAATCTTAATACCCACAGCGGAAATACTAGTAGTTAGGTTAACTAGGTATAGGTTTAAACTTAAGAATAAAGATAAACTAAAAGTTAACCCAAAATATGCAGCGTATTATATACTATTGTGGATAGCTTATATGGATAATATATATAATATACATAGAGCACCTAAAGATAAGAACTGGAAGTACCTAGTAAGAATATATTAGGTACTAGAGGAAAAGCGGTTTAGAAATGCTAAGTATATACATAGTTGGCACCTAATAGAAGTATAAGGTTAAGAAGACTTAATACTTTAACTAGAAAGATTCCTTATAGAAGAATACCTAGATGGATAATAGTAGTAGAAGTGCCTAGAGAATACTTGTCTATAGTATATAGAGGAAAAGAAATAAACTAAGTATTGGCTAAAGTTAAACTAAGTATAGGTAGGATCGAGCAGCTAATAGTTAGGAAAAGGGGAGGTATATAGGACTAAAGGGAACTAGTATTAGAGCCTTAGACCCTTAAAGGAATTTAAGAACAATACCTAAATTTACAAGTTAAATAGTAAGATTAGCAGTTTAAAGTATTAGTAGATAGTAAAGTAATTAGAAACCACATATTACTAAAGGCAGTAAAAAGAATAGGGTTACTATATAGATAAAAGAAATACCCGTATCCACTTATAACAATTTTAGGAGATTAGATAGCCTATAGAGAAGGCATTATTAACCTTAAAATAGGACCTATTTAGATAACTATTAAAGGGAGACTAGTTAGAATATCTTTTAATATCCTACTATTAGGATAGGACGAGGTGATACTAGAAATACCTTAGTTATAGGAGTATAATCTAAAGGTCAATTGGGTTATAGGTTAGGTTAATATTAAAAATACTTAATAGTATAAAGTGCGATAGTAAACCAAGTTAGTATGGTACCAAGTTAGAGTAATATATAAAGAGACTAAGCGAGGCTTAAGTTATATACTAAAGAGATACTATAAGTATGGTAAAAAGTTATAGTTACTAGAAAGTAAAAAGCTGTTAGAGTATATAGTATAGGACCACAAGATAGAATTAGAAGAGGGAATAAGTCTAAAGTTCTTTCTAATTTATAAGCTTACTAAAACAGAGTTAGTAGCGCTTAAGGAGTTTATTTAGGAAAACTTATAAAAGGGATATATTAGACCGTTATAGTTATTAGCAGGATATCTAGTATTGTTTATTCCAAAGAAAAACGGAAAACTTAGGATATATATAGACTATAGATAGTTAAACAGTATTACTAGAAAGGATAGGTATTCTTTACCCTTAATTAGTAAAATCTAAGATAGAATAGGCAACGTAAAAATCTTTATAAAGATAGATCTGAGATAGGTATACTATTAGATTAGGATTAAGAAAGGCGATAAATAGAAGGCAGCCTTTAGGTTAAAGGAAGGACTATATAAGCTATTAGTTATACAATTTAGACTTATAAACGCACTAGTAACGTTCTAGAAGCGAATTAATAGTATATTAGGAGAATACCTAGATGAATTTGTTATGGTATACCTTAACGATATTATTATCTACTTAGAAAGTAAGGAAGAGTATAAAGAATACGTTAAATGGGTTTTAAAGAGACTATAAAAAGAACAGATGCCAGTAGTAATTAAGAAATACAAGTTCTTTACTAGGAAGACTAATTTTGTTAAATTTATTATTAAACTAGGCTAACTTAGTATAGATCTAAAAAAGATTAAGGCTATAGTAAATTGGCAAGAACTAGAGAATATTATATAGTTAAGATTGTTCCTAGGGTTTTGCAATTACTGTAGAAGGTTTATAGCGTAATGGTTATAGGATATTAAGCTATTTATGCGGTTAATAAAGAAGGAAAAACTATAGGTATAGGGAAAAGAGTAATAAAAACTATTTAAGAGAATTAAAGAGTTATTTACCTAGGAGCTAGTTTTTAAGATCTATTAACTAGGTCTAGAGACGGTTATAGAAATAGATGCATTAGACTTTATACTAGGGGCGTACTTTATATAGAAATATTAAAATGGATAGCACCCAGTGGTATACTATAGTTAAAAGATGACACCACTAGAGTTAAACTATGATATCTATAATAAGGAGTTGTTAAGTATAGTTATAGTACTTAAGGAATAGAAAGTATTCTTATAAGGCATAGAGAAACTATTTATGGTTAGAATGGACTATAAGAACCTTATAGGATTTCTAATAATAAAGGAACTTAACCAAAGACAGGTTAGATGGGCGGAAATGCTTATAAAATACTATTTTGAAATTTAGTATACTAAGGGTATAGATAATATATAAGTAGACGCTCTAAGCAGAAAAGCTAAACTATAAAGTAATAAAAAGCTATTGGGAGCTTTATTACAAAAGGATTAAGACGGATTAATTAGGTATAATTATCTAAAGATTATAGCGATTAAAGAAAGTTAGATCTATAAATTACTAGAGAGTAATTGGATATAGAAGATCTAAGAAGTATAGGTAGAGTATTTAGACTTAAAGTAATATAAAAATAGAGAAGTAATATATGTGCCTAAGTCTATTACAGAAGAATTTGTTAAGGAATTCCATAAGGGAATAATATAAGGACATAATGGAGCTATAGGCTTAGTGTTAAGACTTTAAGAGGAATACATTATTTAAGGAATCTGGGGACTAGTAAGATAAGTTATAAAGAAATATCTAAATTGCTAAAGAAATAAACCGACGAGGTATAAGCTGTATAGAGGGCTATAACCTATTAAGACACTAGGAAGACTATAGGAGGTTATATTATAGGACTTTGTTATTAAGTTACTAAAGTTAAGAGATCCTATTATAGGATAAGATTATAACGTGATTTTAGTAATAGTGGATAAGCTAATAAAGTAGGGATACTTTATAGTATGCACTAAGGAGATATTAGCAGAGGATATTGCTAGAATCTATATAAAGGAAGTATTTGCAAAACATAGAGTACTAGATAAGATTATATTAGACAGAGATCTAAGATTTATAGTAGTATTTTAGGAAGTGTTTCTGGTAGAATAAGGGGTTTATATAGTAATATCTATAGCGTATTATCCGCAGACGGATAGACAAATAGAAAGACTAAACTAGACACTAGAGCAGTATCTAAGGTATTATATTAATTACGCATAGAATAATTAGGTATTGTTATTACTAGTTACACAGTTTGCATACAATACAATACTATAAGAAGAAATGGGGACATTACTATTTAAGGCGAATTATGGATATAAGCTAAGAATATCGTTATCGCCATATTAAGCAAAAAAGACGAGTAGCACAGCTAAGCAAAGAATGGAGACGTTAATAAATCTTTATATAGACCTTAAAGAAACAGCTAAACTAGTATAAGAATAAATAAAAAGGTACTATAATGCTAAGAGATCTAAGGGACCAGATCTTAAGGAGGGGGATAAAGTATAGCTACTATATAAAAATTTTAAGAGTTGATAATTAAGTAAGAAGTTAGACTATGTTAGACTAGGACCTTTTAAAGTTAAATAAAGAATTTTATTGGTTACGTATAAGTTAAACCTACTAGCTAAAATAAAAATCTACCCTATATAATACGTTGCAATGCTAGAGCTAGTATACGGAAATATTAAGCCACTAGTTTACAAGGTAGACACATATAAAGGATAAGAGGAAGACAAATAGCAAGTTTTAAAGATTATTAGTTATAAGGATATAGATAATAAAATATGGTATAAAGTAAAGTAGATAGGCTATAGTAAGACTATTTAGGAACTACTAAGCAACCTAAGAAACGCTATGGGAAAGGTACAGGAGTATTAAAAGAAAGTAGGTTAGGTAATATTAATAAAGAAGGATCGCTAAAGAATAAGTTACCTAAGGGGGACCTAAGAGGAGTAATTGCTAAGCTACTTAAAGTTGTTTCCCTTATAGGAGGAGAGCTAATCCTTTTGTTACCTAACTTAGATAAACCCTGTTAAACTAGTTTCTACTCCTTAAAACGGACCTTCTTATAAATACGTTTAAGGCGTTAAAGATAAGTATAAGCTAAATATTAAGCTTTAAGGACGCGTACGGACTCTTCTAAGGTATATTAAACCTTAAATAGCGCGAAGGCCAGCTTACCGTTAGGCTTTATAGTGGTAGATTAAATACAAGACCCTATAACTAGTTACTTAGGGAACTTAAAGACTATTAAGAGTTATAGGACGCGCATACTTAGTGTTAGAAATAGAGCGAATATTATAGGACGATTAAATGTTTACTTTAGTACACTTAGAGCAAGAGGAGGGTTATTAAGATAAAGGACTCGCTAATACAATATAGACCAACCCCTCTTTTATATATCTTAAGTAAGGAATCACCATTACTTTACTAAGCGATAGTATGGAGGAGATTATATAAAGGCAACGCTTAATATTACGGACGCTTTAAGTACAATGTTATAACTACTTGGAGAAGAGTCGTAGGAAGCTAGTTGGTTAATATAGGTACGGTCCAGGATAGATCTAGTGGAACTATATAACGAGGAATAGTAACTAAGGTTACGTAGTATTAAACGTATTAACTATATTAAACGGAAGGGACGTTATGTTTAATACAGACAACACGTACCTTATATATAAGAGAGGATTTCTTAGGAGTATGGTTATATATTTAAAGGACCTTAGTCCCTACTATAGATAGTTCTCTCCTTATAGTAAATCTTAGAATATAATTAGAGTTAATCTATTAGGCAACTACTCTACTAGTTATTATTACGTTGTTGTTTTATTCTTACCTATATACCTAGCCTAATAATAGAACCCATTATAGTTTCTACTATAAGGTTCCGTTACATATTTACTACTAAGGTTACGGTATTAAACAAAGTTAAACAATATGCTACTAAGAGCAACACCAGTTATAATAGTGTTAGCAATAGCCACAACCTTAGGGCCAGGAGATACTAGTATAGACAATAGGGATTCTTAAGTGGTTACGTAAGGTTAGTTACAGGAAATAGTTAATCACTTATAAGATAATAATAGGATACTTAAAGAACACATTAATGGAATTAGAGCAGTAAAGATTAAGTTACCTTTAATTAAATAATTTTTAGGAGAGAAGTTAAAGCTTAAGGGATTTCTTACGCAAATGCACTTTAAGGTAGTACAGGAAGGAGTGAAGTTAGTAATATCATTAGATTAAGTAGCCTATATAGGATTATTCCTAATAGGGAGGGCACTTAAGTGGTTTAAGCCATATTTTACGGAAATATAGGCTAATAGCATGATAACTACTAACCAGGACGTATGGTATATATTTATTAGTTAAAATAGGTTCGCGGAATAGTTAATATAGATATTTGGAGACCTAGAGGCCACAACTATAGCGGAATAAAAGCTTTAGAACTCAGTATAATATACTTTAGTAATTAAGTATATAATATAGTTTTAAACACTAGCCATATAGGTTAAGTGGAATAATAGGGCGCTTATAGCATAGTATAAATAGGGACTTAAGGCTAAAGTCCAGGATATAATTATCCTAATAGAAGATGCGGATACTCTAAGAGAGTTAATAGATTAGTTAATAAAGATTAATAATAGAATCTATTAAAGGGAATAAGCTAAGAGAGGGCAAGACAGAGTTCTATAGTTATATA
>Ga0307507_10002885_pt1 | contig 34672 bp, 25 predicted proteins | sample 7_EM_MG_FD_207223 | JGI IMG/M metagenome (GOLD analysis project Ga0307507, IMG submission 207223) | Populus trichocarpa ectomycorrhiza microbial communities from riparian zone in the Pacific Northwest, United States - 7_EM | ecosystem: Host-associated > Plants > Roots > Unclassified | place...
GCAAATACTCATATTGATTTTGCCAATAGCAAAGCTGTTTTGTTGTCAGGGCTTTCGCATTCGCTTGTTTTGCCTGGTGAACCTGTTGGTGCAAGTCTAATAAGAATTGTTTCATTTGGGCTGCCCATTCGCTTTTCTCCACGTCTGCACAAAAGGTCAGATTTCGCTGGTGATGCGCATTACATAAGCCATGGGCACAGCTGTACTCATTATAGGGTTTCCAAAAGTCATGTATCAGCCTTCCTTTATAATCAGGCAATACTCCCATCTCATCCATCGCTTCTGTTCCTCTTTTTGCATGTGGCATATACAGGGTGTGTTGCTCTGTTGTTAATACGTGTAGCCAGTTGCGCTTTGACCCGTAGTAATAGCCCGTTTCATCGGCATGTAATACGGGTTGTTCAGCTAACCGATCCTTTAATTCCTCTATAAACCCATTCAAGTTGGCTGAACATCGTTGGTTCATCGCTACCAGGCTGCCCTCATTGATGCGATGCCTCAGTAAATCTTCAAACAGTTCTGCCGTGCGCCTATAGGGCAATAGCTGGTAATTACTGAGATATACCGCCAGTTTTTGTATCCCTTTACCATACTGTACTGGCTGGGTAACCTCACTCGGAAAACTTGCTGTGTTCAATAGATGACAAGCCGGGCATACCTTGCTTGCTATCCGGTGCTCGGTTACCTGGATCCAGATGGACGGTATATCAAACATTTGCCGACATTGGTAGCCATCCCTATCCACTACCGTTAAATTCTTGCCGCAGCTGCTACAACTGGTAACATCATGAATTTCTATAATATCAGGTGTCCCGCTGAATTTTAACGTATCTCCCTGATGACCGGGTTGACCGCCTGGTGATTTACCACTCTGACTACGAATGCTTTGTGTCTTTTTTACCTTGCCAATATCTGTACTGGGTGACTTGCTGCTGTTGCCACTGTTTTTCTTTTGATTGTTCTCTAACTCCAATACTCGCGCCGTTAATCCCTCTATCCCGGAGGATAGATGAGCATTAATCGATAGCAATTCTACTATCTGATGCCTTTGCATTTCTATGATCAGATCCTTATCCAAAGCAGTTACAAGTTCAAACTATTAAAAATTAATGCAAACTATTGGTTTTCCACATTTTACGCTTTTTGTGGATAACGCCTAAACTGTTACAATTATTATTTTCAATAATAGAACTATGCTGAATAAACCACGCTTGATTGACCCTGTTTGGCCAGTTTCAAAATGACCACCTTTCGTGTTTAAATTCACGCTTTTAGGAAAGGAAAAAAAATGGTGAAGAGTGGTCAGTGCAATTGGTTTATCCACATGGCGCATCAATACCGAGGATTCGGCATATTATACTGCGTACCGTTCCCGCAGCAATAACATTCATAAAAAATAAGGTTAACCCACGATTAAATGATCTTACGCTCATAGGCGTACTTGAGCAAACCAACTACGGTTTGGGTATTGGTTTTGTGGAGTATGTTTTTGCGATGGGTTTCAACCGTACGCTCGCTGATAAAGAGTGTTTCGGCGATGTCGCGCGTGGTCATATCTTTTTCTATCATCCTGATGATCTCGATCTCACGGTCGGTAAGTTTAACTTCTTCCTGGTTGCGTTTAAACGATTGCATTAGCTGCAAAGTTATTTCCTGCCCAAAATAATTTTGCCCATCTGCAATTTTGGTCAAAGCTTCTATTAATTCTTTTTTGCCAGCATTTTTTAAAATGTAGCCCGAAATGCCTGCGTCTATCATTTCGGCAATGATCTGGCTATCGCCAAACATTGATAAGGCCAGTATTTTGATGTTCGGAAATCTGTTTTTTACAACGCGGCTTAGTTCAACACCGCTCATTTCGGGCATACCCACATCGGTTATCAAAATATCAACTGCAATGTTCTCTAACACTTCGCTAACTAACAACGGCTTTGTGCTTTCGCCCACTACTGTAAACCCGGGTTTACCCTCCAGCATCAGATTGATGCCATCTATTACCATCTGGTGATCGTCAACAATAAAAATGCGCTTAGGTTTTAACTGCTCCATATTATGTTAGCGGTATAAATATAGCTACTAAAGTGCCTTTATCCGGCGACGAAGATATATCTACACTACCCTTTAAGTACTCTACCCTGCTGATTATATTCTTTAATCCTATTCCGGCAAAATTACTTTTATCGGCCGCATTAAAACCTTTGCCGTTGTCTTCTATCGATACCGTTATCTCTTTAGCATCGCACAGCAATAAAATATCAAGCGATGTTGCGTACGCGTGCTTAACTACGTTGTTTACCGATTCCTGTATCACACGGTACAACACAGTTTCGGTGGTACTTTCTAATGGTTTATCGATGCCCTTGGTTTCGAGCGATATTTTCAATTTTTCGGCGGGTATCTTATTGATAAAATCGCGCAAAGCAGATACCAAACCACTTTTAATTAAGGCGTTGGGCATCATCTGGTGAGCAATTGAGCGTACTTCGGTGCAGCTTTCATCAACCATGGCCATTGTTTTTTCGGCAAGTTGGCCGGCATCGGGTTGTTTTACCAGGAAACGTTCTATTAATATTTCCATGTTCATTTTAACGGTGGTAAACAACTGGCCAACACCGTCATGCAGTTCGGCGGCTATGCGTTTTCGCTCCTGCTCTTCAGCTTCAATTATACCTTTTGATGCCAAACTTTGCTGATGTATCACTTCAGCCTGTAAACGGGCTTCTTGTTTTGATTTATAGCGATTATAGAAGAGCAAACTCATTATTAATGCCAATAGAAATAAGGAAATTATAATTGCGATAGTTGTATTCCGTTTTGAAATAGAAAGTTTTTGAATGGTGTTTTCTTTATTCAGCAAGTTAATTTGTTGCTCCTTTTTTTGGGTCTCAAATTTGGTTTGCATTTCGGCTATCTGGCCGGTTAGGTTTTTCTGGTAAAGGGTATCTTTTAAACTACTCAAATTGTCCTTGTACACATAGGCTGTTTTATAATCACCTGTTTTTGTATAAATGTTGCTGATACCCAGCAAAGCATTTTCGAGGTCTTCGTTGTTGTGATTTGTGCGGGCCAACCTTATAGATTCTTTAAAAGAGGCAATGGCTTTGGGGTAGCTCTTTAGTTGTTCGTACAATTCGCCAAGGTTGGTTAAGCAACTGGTAATACCCTGAGTATTATTCAATTTTTGGAACTGGTTTTTCGCTTTTAACAAGTTGGCTTCGCCTTTAGTGTAATTTTTAAGCAATACGTTTATGCCGCCTACATTTAAATAAGAGTTAGCCAGCGCTAAAGTATCGGTAAGTTTTTCACGAATGTGCAACGAGGCGTCAAAATATTGCTCCGATTTAATAAACTGGTTATTTTCGCCATATAAAATGCCGTAGTTGTTATAAAGTTGGGCCAATCTCCCATTATTTCCCAGCTTTTTAAAAATAGTACCGGCCTCGCTGTACTGCACTTCGGCCTCTTTTATTAAATGCTGCTGCTGAAACAAATAACCAAGGTTAACATACAAATTGCCAATTGCCAGTTCGTTGTTCAATGCCGTGTAGTTATGCATCGCTTCGATATAAGCAGCCTCGGCATTTTTAAAATCACGTTTGGCTAACAAGGCATTGCCTTTAAAGTTACAGGCTGCCGCAGCAATCAGTTTATCTTTTAGCTTATTTGCCAGTGCTATCGCATTTGTAGCATATTTTATGGTACTATCTGGTTGCTGACCGGCATCATCGTAATAATCTGCATAGCGAACGTTTAGCATCATCAGCGAGGCTGCGTCCATTTTAGAACGTCCTAATTTGACTGCCGAATCAAGATAGTTTTTGCGGGCATGCATATCGCTTTTAGAAACCCAAAAAGACAAATCGACATAACATTTGGCCTTTACCAGCGCATCTGTAGTTTGGGTTATAGCGCGTTTTAAACTATCAATCTTTTTTTTGTTTTGAGATACGGCTACGTTCGGTATCGCTAAAAGCAAAATAAAACATAGTATCCACGCCTGTTTACAATATATTTTCAGATCCATCAATAAATTGGTTTGCTTCAATTAGGGTATTTTTTAAGCATATAAATATTAACAATAAAAACCACAGGAAAAAAAAATAGCAAATCACTGTTTGATAATTAGTGAGCTATGGTGCAAAAAATGCTTTAACAATGACAGCCTCCCTCTCAACTTTATTTGGCCGGAAAAATCTGCACAAGTAAACGCTTTGCGTTTCGGTATTACAGGTGCAGCGCAATTATTCAGCATGATAAGCTTTGTTTTTTGATGAAACGCACGTCGGGTTTAATATTTAATAAATTAAAGAGGACATAAATATAACTAAATATCATTCAACACCCGAACCATGGCATTTATAGCAACTTATAAATACCCGCTCCAGCCGGTAAGTTTCCCTGCTCCCGCCTTGTGCCGCCCCGTAGTTCGACCAATCTTCCGTCCGCGATATTTTGCCTTTGCCAAAGCATACCGAACAAGGCATCCGCACCCTTTCGCCCGAAGGTTTCGGCTTACCATCGGCACCGCCACGCAGGTCGGCGCCTAACGGTATTTGTGGTGCAGGCGGTATAACGGCTCTGCCGTTAACATAAGGTATAGCCATACCCGTAACCGATGTTATGGTGCCGTTATATTCCAGGCCCTGGCTATCATATGTGCCGGTGTACTTAGCCCCTGTATTAAAATAATAAGTGCCTCTTGCTTTTTGGTTATTGTTCCAGCTACCATCAAATTTATCGCCATCGGCAAAATAAAAAACACCTTTGCCCTCGCGCTTCCTGTCCTTAAATTCGCCTGCGTATTTATTGCCCGATGGAAACCGGTATGTGCCGTACCCGGTAATACAATCGCCGCTCAAGCAATTAGCATCTTGTACAATTACAGGTTTATAGTCGGTTTCAGCCACTCTTGTCAAAGCCGATCTTGCTTTTTTACCCGCTTTATAGTTCACGTTCTCGCGCGATCCGTCCTTCTTTATGATCATACCTTCGCCGTCCTCCAAACCATTGGCAAAATGGCCGGTATAGGTATAGTCGTCATATTTCATACTGCCTTTGCCTTCGGGTTTGCCATTCTTAAACTCACCCGTGTAAATACACCAGCCGTAGTTATAAGTACCAACGCCCGCAACACAGTTACCTGCAATGCATTGCGCATGCAACTTAACACAAGCAATAGTAAACAGGATAAGAATGGCCGAACTTTTCATTATTACTTAATATTTGCAGCCAGTTGTTTTGCTTTTGCATCATCTGCATCAGCCAGCGCGGTCTTGCCTTTATCACGATACATGGAGGCCCGCAAAGTGTAAAGCAAATAATAATCGGGATTGATACCAATCCCTTTTGTGATGAGGGCAATGGCCTCGTCAAACTTATCCAAATTAAAATAGGCTGATGCCTGGCAGATGTAGCTATCCGGCGAACGGGCATCAATTTGCATCGCTTTGCTTGCCGATGCCAGGGCATCATTATTTTTATTGGTGTATAAAAAAGCCCTCGATTGGATCCAATAATATGGCGCTGCGTTAGGTACCAGTTCAATTGCCTTGTTAATAAAGGCGATTGTTTTAGCGTAATTCTTTTCGTCAAGATAGGTGCCTGCGGCCTGGTAATAGGCCACTGCATAAGTTGCATCCATTGCAATTGAGGCATTAAAATCGGTCAAAGCTTTATCTGTTTGTTGCAAAGCTTTGTAAACTTCGCCCCTAAAGGTAAGAGCCTCTGAATATTTAGGCGATAGTTCCATGGCTTTATTGCAATCGGCTAAGGCGGTGTTAAAATTACCGCTGTGGTAGTTGATAATCCCACGGCGATAGTATGCCTCGGCATTGTCGTCTCTTAACGAGATATACTTATCGAGGTCTTTTAAGGCCTGTGGGTAACGGCCTATGCCATCAAGGTCCTGTCCACGACCCAGGTACGCATCCGGAAAATCAGCATTGGCGGCAATACTTTGGCTAAAAAAACTGAGGGCCTGCTGCCTGTCGCCCAGTACATTATAAGCCGTGGCGTTTACAAACAGCAGCATAAAGTCAGCCTGATGGGTTTTAATGTAAGCATCTATGATATCTAAAGCTTCCTGCGCTTTATTTATCCTGATAGCCGCCTTAGCTTTTACTACGATAAAATTCGGTGCCCCACCTGATAGCTTCACGCCCTGATCGGCAATGGTATAAGCATCCTGGTATTTCCGGTCCATCAGGTATAAATTAGCCAGCGCGTTGATGCTGTATAAACTTTGTGGTTTTTCGATCAATGCTTTTTTAAATGATGCAATGGCCTCGGTAGTTTTGCCCTGTTTATAAAAATCCGTTCCTTCTTTTTCAGCGGGAGTTATTGCAGGCTGGCCGTAGGCAAAAAACACGGCAAGCAACATAGCCGCGACAATAATGAGCTTTTTCATTGATATAGTTTTTTAGCGTAATCACAGAAATAGGCCATTAACGAACTCCTGTAAATAACCGAGACCTTCATGTATGGCGATGAACCGTCTTTTATCCTTTCAATCTTAGTAGTACATTCCTTTCCATCACTGTCGATACAGGCGATGCTTATCGTTTTCTTTCCCGCTCCTTTATCGTCTTCTTCAGGGTCTATTCTTGTGATCTTATATTTTAGCGGCGATTGTCCTTCTGGTGTTATCAGGATGATCGAGTCTTTTGTACTGATGTCAATTACCCCGGCAATCCGCTGATCCAGACCACTCGACATGCTATTAAATTCCATGGGGTTCCAGTGGCTCGGCATACACGACTTGAATTGAATAGGTTTAAAAGTGAGTTGTTGGGCAAATGCCAGGCCACATAGGGCGCACAAAGCAATGGTTAGGGCTATTTTTTTCATTTTATAATTGGTTTGAATAATCGCAATAGTAATTTAAAAGATGATTTTCGTCAGCTGTTACTGACACCTGCATCATATTCTCCTTCCCGGGCTGCGTTTGCCTTACCACTTGTATAGTACAAGACGTATTATCATTTGCAGTACATAAAAACGCCAGCCACATCACTGTCATATGCTGGTTGGTGGTAGCTGTTTGTTCGGCGATGTATGAGTAGATTTTATATTTTTTAACATGCTCGTCGCTAATCGTAATAACAGAATCCGTCATACTGATATTTATAGTTCCCTTAAGCGCCCTGTCAGAGCTAAAATCCTTAATTTTTGTTGTGACAGAATAAAAATGGATAGGCTTAAATGTTTGCTGGGCAAACGCAGCGAAAAACACACCGCTTAAAATGATAGTGGTAATTAATTTTTTCATGTTTTGGGTTTATTTAGTTGTGATTGATCCGTATAAATAAATTCGTTGCAATTCGCGGCTGCTGGTATAGCGTAGCACCAGGTTACCTTCTTTATCTTTTACATCGGTAACATCCAACCCTGTTTTTGATTTGTAATCTTCGCCGGTGTAATTTCCGGTCTTAACCATTTTGTTCAATTCATTAATATATTGGTCAACAATGGGCATCACCTCCACTGCTTTATCACCTTTTGCATCATAGGTTATCACCATCATGTTTTGACCTGTAGGCTGATGTACAAAAAAACTTTCGGCACCGGTTACAGGTACTTTTGCTTCGTAATAAATAGTATGAGTTGCTGTATCTTCATCGATCTTTTTATCAAGATCTTCAACAAAATTGCTTTTTGCACTTTTTAACAAGGTGTGCAATTGGGTAATTGCGGGGGCCTCTGTTTGTGCGCTTACACGAAGCTGAGCGATTAAAATCAGGGTTAGCAGTAAGAAAGTTTTCTTCATGATAAGCGTTTGATCAATTGTTCATCAAAGCTACCCGAAGTGCTAAAACATGACAATACCGATGATTCGGTATATTAAAGTACGTAGTGATCATTAAGAAATAAACAATTGGGGCAGCCCGGGTATTAAAGCGCATATTTCGCTGATATTGACCACCTGAGCCTGCTCTCCGTCGGGGGGGATATACTTTTATGGTTCTTTGAAGTATGGCTCTACACCATACGATTTTAATGTACTGATCATATTGTACGCATCAGAGGCATTACGGCTAAACCCGTCTCATTTCGTAAACAGTATCAAATTAGCACTTGTTACGATGTTGCCGCAAGTACTTTAAAAGCTTATCGCATTCCGGGCGGTCAAACGTTTTCGCCGGATGGTCTTCATTGATAATTTTCCGAACTGTAATGTTGTAGTTGTTACAATACCTTTGTTTTTCTGCCTGATTGCATTGGAAATAACCTTCTTCTCTACTCAGTCTGAAAATCAGTTTGTTATGGAAGTATGTAATCGATTGTTAAGATTTTTCAAGACCGGCCTTTGACAGGCTGAATTGCTTAAGGCTGTTTAAAGTGGCACACTTCCCTATTAAGAACAGGTACAACCCCGACACGATATGCCTCATTTAATCCTGAAACCAAGGATGTGGGGGCTGCTTTTTTAACGATAGTTACGATTGTTCCATTTTTATAGGTACACCTCCTACAGGAAGTGTACCTATAAAAAACCCAAATCGGGTTGTTATTTAAAAAAATGCGCCCCGTTATTCATTATAGGCCTGGCGCTATAAACCACACCATCTTTTTCAACAGGCTGTTTATTATTTTATAACATTTAACAATGGATCATTATAAGTATTTAGCTGCGCAAAGCATATTTGTTATCTATTTCACAGGCTCTGCTTACTTCCTGCACCGTAGCAGGTGCATCAAACCTGAAAAGGCCGCTTAAGCCGCGTTCGATCCTGGACGCCCTTATAGCTGCTTTCACTGCGAAAAAAACGGACGATGCCAAAACTAATGGTGGTTCGCCAATCTCTTTGGCCGACATAATGTCTGTAGGGTTTTCAGGTACCTTTACTGAGTCCCTCGGGAAAAGATGTACGTTCAGCTCCAGCGGGATACTGCTGGTTGCAGGTGGCTTATAGGTCCAGGTGTTTAAGGTGTTCAGTCGCCCTGCGTCGGGACCATCGGGTTCAAATACCAGCTTTTCAGAGAGCACATAGCCAATCCCCTGCACAAAAGCTCCCTCTACTTGCCCAATATCAATAGCCTGGTTCATGCTCCAGCCGGCATCATAAACAATATCAGCGCTTAATATCTTGGTTTCACCAGTTAAAATATCAACCTCTACCATTGCACAGGCAGCAGAGTACGTAAACCCGCTGAAAGAATCAAACGCCCCTGGCCCTCCTTTAGAGGAACTTGTATAGCCAGGTATATGGGGTTGTTGATCATATGTTTTATAGGTAATGTTTGGCAAAGGTACTTCGCCCCCGCGAATAGGGGTATTTAAACTACAGGTGAGATCAATCCGGTTCTGATAAGCCATCGTAACCAGGTTTTGCCAAATCATAGGATGTCTGCCGCCGCGGGTGGGTTTGGCGCGCCATCCCGGCAAGCCATAATTCCAGAAAGCAATTCCTTGTTTTTCGCACCATTCGTCACCTTTCTCTTTCAGCATCTCGTAACCAAACTCTGTTAAGCGGGAGCGTAATTGCTCGCATACCCGCTTTACTGCTTCTGCACTGTAGGTAGTACCCGTTGAGGCCCCGGTGCTGGTAGGGTTAGTAATAACACTCGTTTTAGGGCTTTCAATTTCTATCAGGGTCATGGGTACATTGAGGATATACGATGCTACCTGGCGCACCTGTGTTAACAGTCCCTGCCCCATTTCTACCCCGCCCTGGTGTATAATAATACTTCCATCGCCCTGGTATACAGAAACAATTGCTGCCGATTGCTCCAGCATGGTGAGGTTATAACCCGACCCATATTTAACCGGGATAATGGCCAGTCCTTGTTTACGCCATTGATTATCCTTGTTAAACTGTTCAACATCCGCAACTTTTTTTTCGTAATTGCTGACTGTTTTTACATAATCCCAAACATCCTTCATATAACAGAAGGAAAGAGCCTGGCCAAACGGTGTAATATCGCCACGGTTATACAAGTTTTTCCCCCTCACTTCTTCCGCGGGCATATTAACAGAAAAAGCGGCATCGTCAATGGCATTTTCCATCATCACTTTACCTTGCACGTCGCCAAAGGCCCGGAAAGCGGTAGACGGCGCCGTATTGGTTCGGCAAACATCTATCTGGGCTTGAAAATTAGCGATACGGTATGCATTATCCGCACGGGTAATGATACAATTGGAAACGATAAAGGAACAATCATAAAATGCGCCGCCATCGCCCCACATTTTGTTTGACAGCCCTCTGATGATTCCTTTGTTAGCCGCTGTAGTTTGCCCATTATCAATGGCCACCTGGTATTGTGAATAATAAGCATGCCGTTTGCCTACCATGGCTGTATCCTGTTCGCGGGTAAGTGCCAGCCGTACCGGCCGTTTTAAAGCCTTTGCAGCAACTGCTGTTGCAGCCGCCACAAAACGTGTCTGCTCTGTTTTACCACCAAAGCCACCACCTACCGGCGGCACCTGTATATCAATACTGTTATACTGGGCACCAAGTGCCGAGGCTATTGTTCCATGAATGGTCATGGGACTTTGTGTTGATGATTTAATAACCATTTTACCGCCGTCAACCGGCTCGGCTATGGCGGCTTGTGTTTCCATGTAAAAGTGTGCCTGGCCACCGGTTAGCTGCGTACCTTCTGTAATCTGGCAAATATTTCCATCAACCGCCTCGGTTCTGCTCACAATGGCCTTATCTAAGGCATCTTTTGATTTCACCCATCCCAGCTGACTGCCTGGCCTGGTTATATCCCATATATGAGATACAAAAGTGGCCGTAGTTGGCCAGTCTGGGTAAATATTGCCGTGCGCTATAGCGTCGTCAATACTCAAAACAGGTTTATTTTTCCAGCTGTTGAGGTCATCATCGAGTTGAACGGCTGTATAACCTACGCAATTATCGGCTACATAGTCAGCAATCATAGCTGCATCCAGCTCATTACCGGCCCCAACCAGTGCGATGGCCTGACCAACATAATTAACCTGATCAATAGCAAACACAGGCTGATCTGATCCCATGCCCTGCATATTCATAGCGCCATGTTTAAATGCCTCGCAGGTAACCAGGTCAACAAAACCCGCAAATGTTTGAGAAAGATGATTACGCAGATCGGTAGCGGCAGCCTTCTCCAAACTACCTGGTATCATAAAATGATAAATAGCCAGCGCGCGCCTGCTTTGTACCAAAGCGGCATACACCGTATTTGGCGGAACTACAAGTTCATGGGTATAGTGCAATTGGCCCGAAGCCTGTTCCATGGCTGTAAATTTCACATAAGGCTTTGCAACAGGCGCCCTGAAATCCTGTGGCTTATAACTTTGTAAACCGTTGCTTACCGGCCACCTGCCCCATTTAATGTCCGCGCTTGATCTTAAGTGCAGTGGCACATCTGCTCCTTTCTCCAATAATGCCTTTATTATGGCTTTATAAAGAAAAGATGCAGCCAGTTGTTGCTTATAAGCCGGGGTAAAGCCCTCATCCGGCAAATCTTTCATGCGGGGTGCCCATTGGCCTAAAATTACGCCAACTTCACGGTTAAGCGTTTCAATCAGGAATGGAATCCTATCCAATGACAATACACTGTTTAGCAAAGAGATTTCTGTGCTCCCGGCCCGCCACGGAAAGGGTGCCAATCCGCCAAATACTATCGTGGCATGTGTTACCTTAAGATCGGCGCCCAACCGTATGGAGCAGCTGGCATTGACAATGCTATGCGCATTAACATCGCGCAGGGCAACTTTTTGTGCCAGATGTACATCATCGACAATTCCAAAAGGAATATAAACAGATATTAAAATCATCCTGGCAGCCAGGTCGGGATGATTTTTGATAGTAGTTGACAGATTATCGATATAAGCGAGGGTGGTGTGATGACGGTTAAAATCCAAAGGATCAATATATTCAAGGTGAGCGTAACATCCCAAAAGTGCGGTCAGCATATCCGAAGGGAATGGGTCTCCGGTGCCTGCAGCTATATGCTTGAAAACAAGCATTGCATTCCCTCCTAATGTTGCTGCATTTCTCACGATCCGGCCTGCTGTTCTTTGGGCCATGTAAAGGACCGCCCCCCAGGCTGTAGTTTCCGGATCCCTGCTTTCGGGAATATTAGCGGCATAGGTTGTTAATGCCTGCTCCAGAACAACAATGAGATCTGTATAGGTTATGCCTGCGCTTACTTTTATACCTCCTGCGGTTACATGCGGCGGGGCATTTAATTCTGCCACGCGGCTGATATTGATCAGGCTATCAGCGTCTAAAAACTCTTTTTTATATATACCATACGATGTGTTGGCGTACACAAAATGGACTTTATGGTCTTTGTAAATTTTCCAGTAATCTACCAGTTCCTGCAGCGAAACCGGGCTGAACCATTGCTTTTGTCCATATTGGATAGAGGCAGGGGGTACAGGATGTTCTGCTTCGGTGGGGAAAGGGATCACGATGTGGGGCGCTGCCAACTGCTGCATGACAGCTTCGTCGCCCAAGCATTTCATTCGGTCTTTTTCATCCTGCTCCGTCCAGTCAGACGCGAAGGTTTTCATCCCGGTCAGGATCGGACGGTAACCCGTACAGCGGCAAATATTGCCGTCAAATATGGCTTCAATTTCTTTTTTAGTAGCCCGGGGATTATTGAATATAAACTCCGACATGTTCATAACAAAGCCAACCGTGCAATAACCGCATTGGGTTCCGTTATTCATAGCCAGGCGATGCGCCACGGGGTTCATACCGATATGAGTTTGCTCTGATGGGTGTTGTGCCGTTTCAGTTCGTAGCAATAGGTCAGGTGATGCGGCCTGGCTTTCTGCCTTTGCAACAGCCAGTGCAACCTCTGCTCTTTTGGCCTGCGCTTCATCATAGGCTTCCAAAACCGCTTCTGGCAGCGGCCATTCAGCCGGGCTTGCGCCGCGGCTGGATACTTGAGTATGAGTAAGAAATTCGGGGTTGGGGCGCCGGGCTCCACCGGTGCCTTCTATGGTAGTAACCACCATACCATCAACTGCTATTAGCGGCCGCAGGCAGGAATTAATAGCGCGGTGTTCTGCTTTTTCCCCGTTCCAGTGGGATAGGATCACAGTGCATCCGCCGCAGCCTCCCTGGCCACAGGGTTTTTTTGGACCAGCCAGGTGCACTTCGGGCGACCGGAGGTAATCTACTAATAAGGCATCGGTAGCCGGGTTCTGCACAACAACCTGTTGGCCGTTCAAAAAAAATGATATGGAGTTACTCATGGTGATTTCAATTTTGATTTTTACTGATTGTGTTTCCCTAAAATGTACCCAGTGTGTTAGGCAGTGCATTTGCTTTTTGCCCAGGGCCTCCTTTTTTCAGAAGCCTTGCCCTCCTGAATGGCATTCCGCCTCTTCGTACAGAATGTATAGTTCCGGTAAACTGACTGGCATAATACCCGCCAATGCTCTTGTTTTTCCATTCCCAGTAATATTCCAGCGCTAAAGAGGCTTGCAGGGAGAAGTCTGTTGATAAGGCTTGCTTTGGATTATAAGCCGTGCCGCATCTTAAATTCTGGTAATATTTTATCCAGGCCGGGGTTCTGGTATTTGTCAGGTATTGCATGGAGCCATTTGCCAGCGTATCCCCGATGAACGCCTCATCCGGAACAAGTGCAGCGATTTGCGGAAACTCACCTGTTTGATGACATGACATACAAGATGCCGTATTTAGATCAACAGGGCCGTCCAGCCTGCCTCCCCATCCCAAATGCTGCGGTGGAAGATCGGCCGATGTATTGATAAAAGTTTCCTTTAAGGTATCATTGATCATGGTTTTAATTACCGGATATGGATTGATCCAGTTAGTTTTATAATCCGGGTCATTCCCAAACTGTATTCCAACGGGTACTAAGTTTTTCATCCTTTCGCGCATGGTTTTGCCATTGTTTAAGTTGCCGTTGTAGCAAAAATTGCCAAATATCCAGCCGGTTCCATATTTTTCGGCCTCCTTTTGGCGTACCATAATATCCATCTGAATCAGGTGTACCTTTTTCACCACACGATTGGTACTATCTTTGAATGTGGGTGTAATAAACGCTGTTCTTTCATAGGGATGTTTCAGGTAAGGAACATCGGTGGAGTCCAGATCTGTGTACAGTAATTTAAATATCACAGTTCCAACCGGAAAACCGCCTTTAGGGCCCTGTGTTACAAATGGATCCGGATCTGTAGCAGTGTTCCACATTTTATAAAGGAGATGGCCTGCAAAATCGTTGTAAAACCCCAAAGCGTAAACCTGACCTGAATGTGTTTGGCCGGGTGCCAACTGATACGGATTGATCGGTGCTTCTTTTGCGAGCCCATTGAAACCCTCTGAAGCCAGCGGGCCATAATGAAGCCATGGCATATGGTACCATGCTCTTTTTTTATTGTCCTGGGCTATAAAATCATTTTCGACCATGCCTTCAAAGCAATAATCCCTGGCCGCCATCAACCATTCCTTCCACCTGTTTTTATCATCAAAAGGAATTTTAAAAAAATCGGGCGTCTTATCCGCACCTGGCGATGTTGCCGGGTAATCCTGACTTAGTTTGAAAATTTTATGGCCTGGATAATTTTTTATAAATAAGTCAACAGGGATCATTACTCCAAAATCGGGGAATTTTTTCTTCTCATTACCTGTAGTTAGGGAGTTATCGCACTTATTATTGGAATAACATTTAACAATAATGGCGATTGCCAAAATGGATACAACAACCCATAGAACCCAATATTTGCTCATTTTTTAAGGTTTACATATGTTTAAATACCACACAAAATAATTATTCATAAATAATAGGTATATATTATGATTTGATAGATTTTAAACAAACTTAATTTATATTTAATAATATATCGTTATGTATTTAATAATACAACGTATAAATAATAATTAACTTAAAAGAAATAAAATTGGCTAAACAATGAATTTTCAACAACAATTTTCATAGTAAAATGTATGTTTTATGAGTATTGCATTGGCTACGGGTTATGCATCACAATTCAATAAATCAATATGGACCCAAAACAATCCTTTAGCCTGGCTAAAGGATTGTAAAACTGGCTGAAGTTTGTTTTTTACTTCTTTTTCTTCTCAGCTGGTTTCACCTCAGCCAATTTAAATTCTCGTATATAATTTGCCAGCTTCCCAATACTATTGTTAATGCCAATATCAGGAGCCCGTGTTGGTTTCTCGAAGCTATCCAGCAAAAATGAAAAATCTGTGCCGAAGTTTTTTTGCGCAGCGCCATGGCAGCCCTGGCAACCGCCCATACTATAATACTTGCCTTTATACAACAAATTGAGACCATGATCATGTGGCCACTTTATACTACTTCCATTGAAATGGTTTAAGGCGTAATCTGACTCAACAACGTAATTGGAAAGAAAAAAGTTAGTAGCTAAAGAAGTGCTGTCGCTTGTTGGTTTGGCCTGTACGCCAACCAGCCTGTAATTTTGCCATATTGATTTGGCGGGCAACTTGCTGTGCACATATTTTGTAGAAGCCTCGGTAACTGACCGTATGGGATCGCGCATCGGTGTTCTCAAATTGCCATATTCATGATCTAAAGAATCCAGTAAAACATAACCCATGCTATCCCGTTCTACATTAATATGCTCAAATGTGGCAAATACAAACGCCGGATAATTTTGTGTTTTATGAATTATATGCAAGGCGATAAGCGCATAGGTGGCGTTATCATATAAAATGCTCCCGTTTCTGCCTTTTGTATAGTAAATAACTGTTCGGGTAAAAAATTTGCTGGGGTCATCAAGATTAGTCAGTCTGCGCCAGGCTGCTTTGATTTCCATAGTGCCGGTAGTTTTTCCTGAGCCACATGGAAGGCATATCACGCTATCAGCTACCGGACAGCTGCAAGTAGTGTTAGCATTGGGGTAGTAGGCATTATATGCCGCAATATTTTGTTTTGTTCTTAATGTTGCCCTTTTCAAACTTTCCTTAGTGTTGTAATTCTGCCGTATATAATTGTATTCCTCGCTGTTTACCTTGGCCTCATACAGTACCTGGTAGCGGTTTTGAAAAGTATTAACATGGGCATACATATTACATGATCCAATTTCATTATTTTCATCAAGGTTATTGAACAACGTAAAACTAATGTGGTAAGATCCATCTGTAATACCAGGCTTTAATACATCGCCAAAACTGTAGTGAGGCGGATCATTAAAAGGAAGCATTTTATCGCTCCAGGGTCTTAACTCGGTTCTATGTGCAAATGTTTCCCAAACATTAAGATCGGGATAGGCGCCGGCCTCCTTATCGTATGACCAGGTAGTATCAGGGTAATCCCTTTTGCCCGTAGCGTTATAGGCTGATTTCCAGTTAAGGGCCAGGAATTCTTCCCATGCAAATTCTGACAGCTTTTTAGGACTTGCGCCGGTATCAAGGTCTGTTGGCGGGAATGGATTGAAATTTATAGTAAAGTTGTCATCGGGTCCAACTATCTTTCGAGGTTGCTTGCAACTAAGCTGGAATAAAAAAATGATGCATAAAACTGCAATTGGTACAAGTATCTTTTTCATAAAGTGCATTTTTAGTTTGATAAATTGATTTAAACCTGTTTTTAGCAGCCGAACAATTTTTGCAGTGCTTATTTGCTATCTTATTAAACTAAAGGCCTCCCTTTGTTTTGTAGATATCGCTTAATGTGGCTGTTATTACAATTGGTGCTATACTATTTTCATGTAGAAAGCGATTGCCGGTTTTCTACCAGCGCACAGCAATTTATTATTAGGCTGCCGGTAAATAACCCGCCCCTTCCTTTTCTTTCCACGTCGGCATTTTGGGCAAATTTGAGTGAGTAAAAGCTGGGCGACAGGCCGGGGTCGTCAATCTGGCAGAGGTGGAGCCATGCGTCGGAACCTTGTTGTTTGTTTTTGTTTAACATGATAGTATGATTTAGATATTTATGTTTGTTAAGAAAGTATATATTGCTAATAATGTAAATGGAGCAAGTAAGTAATGAGGCTTTCCTGCTATATTATAAATCATCAGATATACAATCTGCGTGACTGCAACAGGCCAACATTTTTTTTCAACTAAACAAAACACTTCACCAATACCCGAAGTGATATCTGTTATATAAATTTTGTACTGTGAATTATCGGGAGGCCTGTTGTGATGATACCTGTTAGAATGAACAAAAGCACCTGTAGGCCCATGCTCTTATTATTAGCATAGCATCTGACGATAATGGCGATCATCAAAATAGATACGACGATCAATAAAATCCAATGTTTGTTCATTTCTCAGAGATTTAGGCGGGTTTAACTGTTATGAAATTTTATTATTCGTAAATATTAAATATAGTTGCTTATATAACTCAATAAAGCACAAACAAGCCTAATTAATATTAAATTAAATATCGCAATTTATTCATTACAATAACCTTTATTTAAAAAATTAATCACTATATAAATATATCCGTTAAATATTGCATTTCTTATAATGATTATTATATTAAAATATGTAATTTATAAATACTGCGTTGGTTACGGTGTTAACTTTTTGCTGTTAATCTTTTATTGGTATTACTTAATACGCCATCTTTGCGCCAGAATGGGGGTGGCCCTGCAACTGGCCGGAATACTAAGGAATAAGGGTATGAAAGGGCTTGTAATTCGGGTAAACCTTTTGGGCTGATAATTTTTTGACCTTAATAGGAAACCGGTTAAGTTGGCCAGTCAGCAGCGGGGATATTTTATTGTGTTTCCGGGCTTTGTTCAACGGTTCGGAAACTCCAGTTATTATTGCAAACCGGGTGCTTTGTATTTTTGCCCGATTATAAGATGTTTGTAAAATCCTGAGGTGGCGGTATCCGCAATTGAGCCATCGGGTTTATGATATATAAAATAGGCGTCCATCGATTTATGATGCTGAAGGAATAACAGTGCCTTTTTTAAACCCATTCCCATCAGGGGGTTATCGTAGCCATCTGCAGTGATAGCATCTTTGGCAATAACAGTTACCGCGATCATTTCATTTTGGAGCGGATATCCGGTGGCGGGGTCTATCAAATGCGACAATATCTTATTTCCGCTTTTAAAATATTTCCTATAGTTACCAGAAGTTGTGATACCACCGTCACCAAACTCAATTACCCTTTGTAAAAAAGGTTCGTCTTCGGCATTTTTTGCAGGCCCTTCAATGCCAACCCGCATCATTACATTTTCCGGCTGTTTTTTTCCTTTAACCCGCAATTCTCCGCCAATCTCTATCATATAATTCTTAAGCCTTTTTTTATCAAAGTAGTCTGCAAGCACATCGGCACTGTAGCCCTGGGCGATTCCATCAACATCAATTTGAACGCCAGGAACTCGTTTTATTAATTTGTTGTGGCTGACCAAAAGCTTATTTGAACCTATAAACGGCATTATTGCTTTTATAGCTGTCGAATTGGGAAGTACTTTAATTTGTTTATTGCCAAAGCCCCATGCCCGTACCAAAGGATAAACGGTAATATCAAATATTCCGTTAGTTTCTTTATATATCTCAAGTGATTTTTTAACAACGTCACTCAAATATTTATCCATTGTTACCTCTTCACAGCCTGGTTCATTAAATTTACTAATCAGGGAATACGGCTTATATACGGATAGAGAACTGTCAATTTTGTTTAACAGGTCATCTATATTCTGCTTTGATACTACGCTATCTACGGCATAATAGGTAATATGATAGGTTGTTCCTTGTGCATAGCCGGTGATATAAAATGGGGTAAGGCCCGTTTGGATAAAAGATTCACCGGTACAAAATAAAATAACACACAAAAGAGGTAGCATAAGTTTAAATGCCTTATAATTATTTTTCATCTGTTTCTGCAATTTATTTAACCGAAGTTACCTTCATTATCAGGTATATTTTTTTAGTAACCAATGTTATGGCAACCCAAATCGCCCGTCAGAAAATCTTTCGCAAACTGGTTGTCCGCGAATTACGGATAATAAGTATAAATGCCTTCAATTTCTTCCAATTGGCCATTTTAAAGTTTTTCTTGTGGATTTAAGCATCATTTGCCTTCTAATAACCTATACTCTTTTAATTGCCATTTGGTGTTATTAATAATGGGTTTTTCCGGGCGTTCAAGTTCTGATTTCATTAACTGAATATGGAGGTGCTTAAATAGAATATTCTGGCTTCCAGGTTTGCAGTTGTTCTGTATCAGCGGCCATATTTCCCAGGTGAATGGCTATGGAAGTGTCCTTTGCAGTTTCCACGTTGGACTTCGGTTTTTTATTGTTACGGATGCACTCAAAAAAATCCTGCAGGCAATAAGTAGTGGGTTCTAATTTCTTACCATCGGGTTCATCAAACTTTAATTCCACAGGCTTGCCCTGGGTAACTGCGGCTATAGTAGCGCCGGTTACACCATCTACCGTTCCTCTCTTATTCTCCAATGATTCTCCGTATATAAAAGCCTGGTCGCGGTGGATATCAATAGTTGCTTTATCACCAAGTATCCTGATATTATAGCCATTAAAAGCATTGGAAAGAACTAATGTTACAGTTGATTTTATACCGTTTGGGTAATCATAAATAGTGCGGATATTGTCATAAGTATCTCTGCCATCTTTCCAATAATCAACTCCGCCCATGCCTGTAACTTTTAGCGGATGACTGCCAATTATATAATTTACCATATCTATTTGGTGAGCGCATAGTTCAGACAGCGGCCCCCCGCAATATTCCCGGTACATTCGCCAATTAATGGCCCTTTCCATTTTTGGATCGGCCAGCGGTTTACGCCAGCTGGAATTCTGATTATACTGACACTCAAAATGGCTTATCTTACCTAACCAATTCTGGTCAATTACCTCTTTTACCCTGTGGTATAAACCATAATAGCGATATTGAAAACCTACCTGGAATATGAGCTTGGATTCATTTACCCGTTTCATTAAATCAACAGCTTGCGGAATGTCATAAGTCATAGATTTTTCCAGGTAAATATGTTTGCCCGCCTGGAGTGCATCAACCGCAATTGGGTAATGTGTATAAAGCGGTGTAGCGATAATTACGGCATCAATGTTTTTATCTTCCAGCAGTTTCCTGTAATCAGAATAAGCTTTAGCGCCTTTAGCCGCAAAGCTCATCCCGTTTTTTAGATGTTCGGGGATATTATCACAACAGGCAATTAGTTCAACGCCATCCATTTCCCTTATCAAACTTGCCAGCCCCGTACCTCTTGATCCTGTACCAATCATGCCAAGCCTAAGCCTTTCGGGTTTAAACAATGTTGAACCAAATACTGGCAATTGCATTGCTGCCAGGCTTGTTAATGCAACTGCGCCTGATGCCAAAAAATTTCTTCGGGAGGTAGTATTTATCTTCATTTTAGTTTTCTGTTCATATCAGTATTTTCTGAAAAAAAAATCCGAAGCCTACCGGGTAATACTGATGTTTGCCATTATATCATCCATATTTATTTCCGCGCCACCCCGCCTTTTACTTTCGTCGGCAGCCTCCATAAAAGCATATATCTCTAAAGTTTCTGCCGGGGTTACAGGGGTTATTCCGGTCTGGAAAAATCTAATGATCTCCTTCATTAGTGCACCGAACCCGATTGCCGGCTGGATAGCAACGGTTCCTTTTTCTCCAAATACAATTCCGCCGTATTCGTGAGGGCCTGTTCTTGTACCCCTGAATGTCCCTAAACGATTATCTGTCCAGGTGCCAATTACAACATCTGTATCTTCGGTATAAATGCGGCGCACCTTTTTACATCCGGTACCCAGCAGGGTATAAAGCATCTCAACGCCATGAACACCATACCAAAAAAGATCTGTATGTGTTTTTTCAATGGTAGCAGGACTATAGGTATCCGCTCCTAATATTTTGCCAATTTTATCGGGCGTCAACTGTAGCCTGTTTTCAATATACCGTAACGAGGACGAAGAAAAAACCGGCACCTTATAATTTTGAGCGGCATTGAAAATAGCCGCCACCTGGGGTAACGAAGCAGCAAAAGGTTTATCAATAAATACCCTTTTACCGGCCCTAAATACGGCTAATGCCTGTTCTAAATGTAATCGGCCGTCATTGGTGTTTAATAGTATAACATCAACTTTGTTCAGCAATTCATTTATAGACGAAACTATTTCAACGCCCATGCTTTCTACCGCTTTGGTAAATTCAGGTATCCTGTTTACACTGAAGGCGATATCGTTACTTCCTTTAGGGTAAGCAGCCACTACTTTGTACCCGCCATATTCTGCCGGTGCGGCCGGATCATTTAACAGTTTGGTAAAAGCCACACTGTGAGATACATCAAGACCGATGATGCCAACCCTAAGGCCGGTAACGTTATTTTTTCCCGACAATAACGTAGCATTTATGTGTTCACTAAATCCGGCAGTAATTCCGGCAACCGCCGCTATTTTTACGAAATGCCTGCGGTTTAATAATGTGGTCATAAAATATAATAAGTGAGCAACTTGGGGTTTATAACTTATACAAGTGTAATGTAACTTTATTTTTTACCAATGTTTTTAATATTTTTTTGTTGTGCTGCTCATTGTCCGTTATTTAGTAAGATTTAATAAATTTTACTCTTGAATAGCTACCCTTTATTGAAAATCCAAAGAAATTTGAGGGATGCTCGTAGTAAAAAAACTGTTGCAAGAGGCGAAATTTACTTGCTTTTAATCAAGTAACGCCCACATACGTTTAGTTTGTATGGCCTGCTGCCCGGCAACTACGATATTTTCTTCACGCTGGCCTATGTATTCCAATGCGCCGAGCTTATTCCATAGTGCAAAAAGCCGGATACCCTTGCCGGCTTTTTAAAGGCAGGCATCAGTGATGTACGCGTGGTTGGCGCCAATATCCGCATTATGCTAAAATAATAAAGATAATATTCATTTAACTTAGCTTGTACCCCAATTGTATCAATTAATGGATCATCCTGCTTCCTTTAAAAATGATTACCCAGCAAATTACATCGCGCAAAACTTTAATGGCGTTGTGCAGGGTGTTGTAAACGGTGCGTTCGCTCAGGCCGGTTTGGTCGGCAATATCTTTGAACGAAACGGCATCAAAGTACCGAAGACGGATAATTTCTTTTTGCCTGGGTGATAGTTCGTTGAGTGCCTTTTGCAACCTTTTTTTCATATGCTCGTCATGCTGACTGGCTATCAGTATCGACTCATAGGAGGGTTCAACAGGGATATCTTCAATAGACAGTTCCTCTATAAGGTGGCCGGTTTGAGTTTCGGCCGATAATTGCTGGTAGGTTTTATATAATATCCGCTTATAAATGGTAAGGGTATATTGCTGGATATTTTGCACAGCGGCCAGTTTATGCCTGATCTTCCAAAGTTCTAAAAATAAATTATGGATACCCTCCTTTACAAGTTCGGGGTTTTTGTAAAGGGAAAGCCCGAAGCGATATAAATCATCATAAAAAATATTAAAGCATTCATAAAGTCCCTGCTTTTCACCTTCTGCAAGCAATTGCCAGTTCTTGTAAATGTCCCTGTGTTTAGGACTCATCAGCACTGTTTTTGATACTTCCATCTAAATATTGAAAATTAACACATGATTTACAAATGATTAACTTTTTAAATTTTTTATAAAACTACATAATACTTATTGAATAATGCAATAGTACTGTCCTGAAAACTGAAACATAAAATTTATTTTGAAAAGCATTGGTAAAAAAGAATAATCTATCGCACTTGTGTATAAACGTTTCAAATTATATTGCAGATGGACTATTCTTCATACCAAACAGAAGATTTTTTAACCGACGATAGCTTTATAGCATATTGCTATGCCGAAAGTGCAGAAGCGATTGCCAAATGGGAAAATATATTGGCTCAAAATCCGGGTATTAGCCAAAAAATGGACGACGCCCGCGAGTTATGCCTGTTATTGAGCATTAAAGTTGGCGCAGCAGAAAAGGCGGCAGGGCTTGAACGCCTTAAAAGCGCGCTGGAAGAAACAGTTGAAGCACAACAGCCCGAAACCAGGGTAATAGGCTTGCGTAATTATTTTATGCGATGGATGGCAATTGCCGCCGCACTATTAATTATGGCTGGCGCATTTGCGGTGTATCAGCTAAATACCTATGTTACCGGCGCGGCCCTTTACAGTGCGGCAAATGATCATAACTATACCCTGATAGGCCAAACCAACGCCGGCGAACGCAAGTTTATTCGCCTGCCCGATGGGAGTACAGCACTGCTCAACGGGGCAAGTTCCTTAAAAATAGCCACTGATTATAATGCCCGTAACCGTCACCTGTTATTAGCCGGCGAGGCTTTCTTTTCTGTTACAAAAAATAAACGCAAGCCCTTTGTAGTAATTACCGGTAAAACGGCCACCACTGCGCTTGGCACATCATTTAAGGTTGAAAGCTATTCGGAAGCGGGTGTAGCAAGTGTAATGTTATCAACCGGTAAAGTTAAGGTTGAGTGTACACAGCCCGATTTGGAAGTGGCCGACGTAACCCTTATACCGGGCCAGAAAGCTGAACTTTTTAAAGGCGACAAGGTATTTACCCAAACCAACTTTAATACCAGCGACCTTCAAAACTGGATAAACCGCAAACTGGTGTTTAAAAGCGCCAATCTATCGGAGATTGCCATGAAAATGAAGGCCATCTACGGGATAGTAATTGCACCGGGCGATAAAACGGGTGATAACATATCATTTACCGGCGAGTTTAGCGGAAAAAGCATTACCGAAGTACTGGATGCCATTGGCTTTACCAATCATTTTACCTACAAACAGGACGGCAACGTCATAAAACTGATATTCTGAATTTAAACCTAATTATTTTAAATATTTAAAAACCCAAACTATATGCAAAAACCACTACTCCGTTCACGATTGCTCTCCTGGATGCTGCAGAGGATGATACCTTCAATATTATTGATTATATCATTCTCCGGGTATGCGCAGTCATCCACACAAGCTTATTCTTTCAATTGGAAAAATACACCCATACCGGCGGTATTTAACCAGATAGAGAAAGCCGCCAACGTCCATTTTTCATACAATCCTAAAGATCTTGATTTGCAGAAAAAGATCAGCCTCACTATCAGCAAACAAAGCTTGCAACAGGTAATTGATCTTGTGACGAAGGAACTTCATGCCCAGTATAAAATTGTGGGCGAAACGGTAATGATCCAGTCAGAAAAGCAGCCAGCAAAAGTAAGCTCGCAGGTTGTTGAAGATTTTAGCCTTACCGGCAAGATAACCGACGATCAAAATCAACCGCTGCCGGGCGTTACCATTGTAAATACTACAAAAAACCGGTCGGCTGTAACCAATGAAACGGGCAGCTTTGTAATAACTGTTACCAATGGCGATATTGTAACCTTTGCCATGATGGGTTATGAAATTAATTCAATCATCGCCACCGACAAAATTAAAACAGTAAAGATCACCCTTAAAACAAAAGCTACCGAGTTGAATACCGTAGTGGTAACAGCCCTCGGTATAAAAAGGGAAGAGCGTTCATTAGGTTATGCTACTGCCGAAGTAGACGGTAACGACCTTAAACATGCCCGCGAGCCAAATGTAATCAACTCGCTTGCTGGTAAAGTACCCGGATTAATCATTAACAGTACGGCCGGCGGACCGGCAGGCTCATCAAGGGTTATTATCAGAGGCAATACCAGCATAACGGGTAACAACCAACCGCTTTACGTGGTTGATGGCGTACCAATAGATAACTCAAATTATGGCCAGGTGGGCGGCGGTAAATACTCCGGTGGTTTTGATTTTGGCGATGCCATCTCGGCTATTAACCCCGATGATATTGACAAGATATCAGTATTGAAAGGCCCTTCGGCTTCGGCGCTGTATGGCAGCCGTGCAGGTAATGGTGTAATATTGATTACTACAAAAAAGGGTAATTCAAAAAAAGAGCTGGGCATTGAGGTAAACAGCACCACATCTATAGAAAACCAGCTTACCCATTACAACGATTACCAATATATTTATGGTCAGGGTACTGCCGAGCAAATGGTGGTAGATCCATCTCAGGCAAAAAATACCCTGTTTAATAACTTCGGCCCCCGGCTGGATCCTAATTTACAGGTTATTGGTTTTGATGGCAAATACCGCCCTTACGCGTTGGTGAAAAACAATATCGATAACTTTTTTCGCACCGGCGCCACAACCACCAACAACGTAGCCTTTTCTAACTCAAACGACATTTCGTCTTTCCGCTTGTCGATAACCGATATGCGCAGCCGGGATATTGTGCCGGGGAGTAATTTACGTCGTAATACTTTTAATTTTAATGGCAGTTCAAAATTCGGCAGTAAGGTTACGCTATCGGCAAAGGTGATGTATCTGAACGAAGATGTAGTTAACCGCCCCGCCCTGGCCGATGATCCGGGTAATATAGGCAATGCCTTTGTTGGCTTGGCCAATAACGTTGATCAGGCTTACTTTAAAAACGGCTATAAAGACAGTGAAGGTAATTATGTTGACTGGGGCGGCGGCCAATACCGTTTAGACCCCTACTGGGTGATTAACGAAATGCGGAACGAAACCCGGAAAAACAGGTTTATAGGTACTTTACAAGGTAACTATATTATAACCAGCTGGCTAAACCTTCAAGGCCGCATCTCTACCGATTTTACCTATCTTACTTATAATAAATTCAGCCCCCGTACCACACCCGGCGCATTGGCCGGCGAGCTGGATCAGTTTGCTCAAAAAATGGGCACTACCGAAGGCGACGCTTTGTTAACTGCTCAAAAACAGGTAAGCCCATCGCTTAACCTGGCCTTAAGGCTGGGTGGCAGTTTTTCAAGGATAGATAATCCCGGTACAACTTCAACTTTTATAAATCTTAACGTACCCGATGTGGTAAGCCCCAACAGCTTTTCTGATAAATCGGTTGTTGAAAACCATTACCGTAAACGCAACAACGGGGCTTACGCTTTGTTAAGCATTGGTTATAAATCATATCTGTATGTTGATGCCAGCGTACGTAAAGATGCATCGTCAACTTTGCCACAAGATAACAACAGCTATGTATACCCTTCGGTTGCCGCAAGCTTTATCTTTAGCGATTTTTTTAAGATAAACCCTTCGATATTATCTTTCGGTAAATTAAGAATATCGGGTGCCGAGGTTGGTAACGATACTGATCCGTACCTGCTAAACTTAAATTATAACCTGTATCCGCAAACCTTTAACGGTACCTCGGTAGGGGGGATAGCCAGCACTGTATTGCCCAACAAAAACCTGAAACCTACACGTACCAAATCTTTTGAGATTGGTACACAGTTAAAGTTTTTTGGCGAGCGGTTAAATCTTGACGTTTCTTACTATACCTCTAAATCACGTGATCAGATTAATCTGGTGCCGGCGCCGTTATCATCAGGGTTTGCGCAGCAACTGGTTAACGCTGGTGTAATAGGCAATAAGGGTGTCGAGATAGCATTGAATGGTTCGCCGGTAGCCACCAAAGATTTCGGCTGGGAAATCAATGTGAATTTTGCTAAAAATACCAATACGGTATTATCCCTTGCCGATGGTATTCCATACCTGTCGCTATCTGATGCGCGCTGGTTAGGAGTATCCGTAGTGGCAAAACCGGGTTCGCCATACGGCTCTATTTTGGGCTTTGATTATCAGCGCGATGCGCAGGGTAACATTGTGCTCGACCCGCAAACGCTGGCGCCAAAACAAGCCGAAGAGCGCAGCGTGCTTGGTAAAGGCACCTGGAGCTGGACGGGCGGCTTAGCCAACACTTTTCGCTACAAAAATTTTGGCTTAAGCGCGGTTATTGATATTAAGCACGGCGCCGACCTGTTTTCAATGACCAATATGTTTGCTATTATACGAGGCAGCCACGTTTCTACGTTACCAGGCCGTGCAGAATGGATAAAATCTGAAGAGCAACGCCAAACTGCAGGTATGACTATTGAGCAATGGCGCGCAGCAGGCAAAGTACAGGGCTACATACCGCAAGGTGTTTTACAAACCGGTACCGATGCTAACGGAAATCCTGTGTATACTAAAAACACCACCGCGGTTGATCCTTCAAACTACTGGTCGCAATTTTATAGCGATGGCAATGGTGTTGCCACACCGTTTATTTACGATGCCAGCTACATAAAAATGCGCGAAATAACGCTGAGCTACAGGTTCCCTTTATCCGCAACTTCAAAACTGGGCATTAAAGACCTTACGATTGCGGTAGTAAGCCGCAACCCGTTTATTATTCATAAAAATGTTCCGAACGTTGATCCCGATTCAAACTACAACAACGGCAATGGCCAGGGCCTGGAGTATGGTTCATTACCTTCAAGAAGAAGCTGGGGATTTAACGTCAACTTCAGGTTTTAACAGGTATGTATAATTTAAGAACGAACAACATGAAAAGAACTTTAAACAAATATACGTTGGCTGCACTCCTGATGCCGTTATTGCTATTCTCATGCAAAAAATTTGGAGATGTAAATACCGACCCTACAAAGTCGGCCAACCTTGACCCTATAAATCAGCTCAATTATGCAGAGCTGAGATTTGGCGGCGACGTAACTATCAATGAGCGTACAAGCATTATCCTTACTATGCCTATGGCGCAGCAAATAAGTGGCGCTTATTATAACCGCTATGGCAGCGCCTATATCGAAAACAGGCAGTACATGTCTGAACTTTGGGAACTGGGCTATCCCAATGATGTTTTAAATATTGTTGATGCCGTACAACGCAGCACTTCCAAACCCAACCTGAACGCCATTTGCCGCATTATGAAGGTTTACGTTTTTGCAAGGCTTACCGATTTGTATGGCGATATCCCTTACGTACAAGCAGGCAAAGCTTACATAGATGGTACAGTTCGCCCCAAATTTGATACCCAAAAGGATATTTATGCCGATTTTTTTAAGGAGCTGAAGGCAGCCGTTGCCCAACTCAATTCGGGCAGTACCGATGAGGTTGGTACCGAGTTGTTATACCATGGCAACTTAACCAAATGGAAAAAATTCGCCAATTCGCTACGCTTACGGTTAGCTATGCGTTTGGTGAAAATTGATAATGCAACTGCCAAAGCCGAGGCAACAGATGCCTTCAACGCAGGGTTAATGACCAGTAATGATGATATCTGTAAACTGGATTATATAAATATAACCAACGGTTATTCGGAGATAAGGGGTAACGGTGTATCTGTAGGCATCAACCAATACCAGGACGATGGCCGCCCAAGGGTTTGTACAACGCTGCTTAATGAAATGAAGGCCACCAATGACCCACGCCTGAATTATATAGCACGCGCATACTGGGTTAACCCCGATAAATTAACCGACAGACTTGATGTTACAGCACAGGTAAAAGCACAAGTTGGACTCATAGGCGTTGGCCCGGGCAAATACAACTATGATGACTTTTTAGGGCCGATCAACATCGATTATCCGGGCCGCGGCACCTTGTCGGTTCCAAACGGAGGGCAAAAGGTACAACTGGCCGATTTTATGGTGCGCAGCGATGCTCCTTATTTGCACATGACCTATGCCGAAGTTGAATTTTTGCTGGCCGAAGCTAATACGCGCTGGGGCCTGGCATTAGGTGGCACAGCCAAACAACATTTTGAGAACGGTTTGGAGGCTGCTTGTCTGCAACTTGGCTTATACCCAACCGGCCCAACATTGAGCGCGGCCGAAATCCTGAAATTTAAACAGGACAACCAGCTTGCGCCGGGTAAAGAACTACAGCAAATAGATACCCAGATATGGGCCGCGCAATTGATGAACGGGCCCGAAGCATATGCTACGTGGCGGCGCACAGGTTACCCTGTTTTGGTGCCTGGTGTAACAGCCGAATCAGACGTAACAACTATACCACGCAGGTTTGAATACCCTTTAACCGAGCGTGAACAAAACTCGGCAAACATTGCAGCTGCAATTACCGCGCTTGGTGGTAAAGACACCTGGACAGCACGTATTTGGTGGGATAAACAATAAACCTGACAGAAGATAACAAATGAAGATATTAAAAAATAAAGCCCTGCTAACTGCTATTGTTTTTGTGTTACTGAATGCCATTGGCTGTAAAAAGAGCAATGTAAAGGCCGAAGTTAAACCTGATACCACCACAACTATAACCGCAAGTTTTAGGGTAGTGGGCTACCTAAGGTACGAGGATAACCTGCTTAACGAGGCAAAGGCTATTGACATGGGCAAAATAACCCACCTCAATGTGGCTTTCATTAATCCCGATGCCGATGGGAATTTTACTGCAAATGCCGATTTGAAACAGGTAGCCATACTGGCCCATAGTAATAAGGTTCAGGTACTGGCATCTATTGCAGGCGGCACACCGCCGGCGTATTTCAGCAAGTTGATAGCCCCGGCTATGCAATCTAAATTCATAGCCGGCCTTGTAAAGCTTGTTGATGATAATTTGCTGGATGGTATAGATGTGGATATTGAGCAGGAGCTTATTGATAATAATTACGAATCATTTGTTACCGCCCTTGCTGCCGCGCTAAAAGCCAAAGGTAAGCTTACAACGGCCGCAGTTGCTACGGTTTATGCAAACAGGTACCCGGACAACGCTTTGGCTAAGCTGGATTTTATCAACATAATGTCATACGACAAAACCGGTCCGTGGAAGCCGTCAAATCCCGGCCAGCACTCACCTTATAGTATGGCGGTTGACGATATGGCTTATTGGGGTGGTACACGCGGCATTGCCAAAGAAAAACTCAGTTTAGGCGTACCTTTTTATGGTTATGGCTTTGGTACAAACGCACCTGCCGATATATCGTTCGGCCAGATTGCTGCCAGTTACCCCGATGCCGTGAACCTTGACCAGGTAACAGTTAATGGCGGCGGTATAATTTATTATAACGGCATTACAACCATTAAAGCCAAAACGGAACTGGCAATTGGAAAGGCCGGAGGCATTATGATATGGCAGTTGCGGCAGGATGCAACCGGGGCAAGTTCGTTGTTAGGCACTATTAATACGGTGATTAAATCACACACAAAATGATCAGTTACTATTTTAAAAATATTAAACATGAAAAAAATTAAGTATATACCTATGCCGGTATTTATGCTGGTAATGCTTATGGCATTTACCGGGTGTAAAAAAGATGAAGTAAAAAAACAGGAGGAGGCTAATCCTTATTATCCAAGGATATTTGATAATCTGAAGGTGTTTGGATCAAACCAGATTATTAACGAGGGGACAAGCGCCAGTTTTTCGGGCGTATTGTTCACACCGGCAGGCAAGGTTAAAATAAGCTGGCAAGTGAACGGCAAAGAAATGTCGGCCGATCCTGCATTTAAGTTTACCCCAACGGCAGGTGGCGAATATACCATTAAACTGGTAGCCACTTACAACGGCGATTCAACATCGCGCCAAACAAAGGTATTGGTAAATCCATCAACCTATACCTTTAAACCTTATACAAAGGTAATATTGGCCAACCTTACAGAAGATGGTACCGCTGCCGACGTGGTTTGGAGTAATATCACACACCTGGAGTACCAGGTAGGTAAAGTTGCCTCAGATGGTACGCTTGATGTATCAAAAGGAAATGTAAACCAGCATGTTAATGAAATTGTGGCCCGTGCCCACATTGCAGGCATACCTGTTATCATGGGCATCAGCGGTCACCTTTCAGGTATCGACGGATGGGCCATTTACGAAAGCAATGATTTTGGCACAGCTATCCGTAACCCGTCATCTATGAAATTACTCATCGATTCGGTAAAAGCTTACGTTGCCCGCAAAAAATTGGATGGCGTAGATGTTTATATGACAGATATCAACTCGGGGAACGCACCAGACAACATTCATGCTATCGGGCCGTTTTTAACGGCATTAAAAGCAGCCTTGCCGGCAAGTGCCTTAGTTACTGTAACCGCACCGGTAAACTACCAGCATTGGGAGTACCCCGATCTTTCAAAGGCCGACTGGGTAAATATTCACGCTTTTGAAGATAATATGCATATCGGCCCTGATGCTCCTGTGGGGCAATCATCAAGCTATGATTTTATGGTATCAGGCGCACAGAAATGGACAACCTTTCATTTGCCTGCCAGTAAGCTTGTAGTTGGGATACCGGCGTTTGGCCTGCGTTACAACTCGCTTAACGCGGCGGGTAACAACGAAAGCTGGGGCTCATATGATTATATGACCTACAAATCTATCATAGCCGCCGACCCCGCAAACGCGGGTAAGGAAAAGGCCAATATTGCCAAAGGGGTATATTATAACGGAGTTCCGCTGGTAACTCAAAAAGCCAATTATATCAAAGCAAACGGCTTTAAAGGGGCGTACCTATGGGCGGCCGATTATGACGCGACCGGCTCCAGTTCCCTGTTGACCGTTATTCATCAGGCCTTAAAATAGTATAAGTTTCCAACGCGCAAGGCCATTCATTACTAATGAGTATTAAAGTAAAAAGATTATTGGAACAGGTTAAAAATGTAATTATATAACAATATGCAATACAAACAATCTACATAATTTTTTAACAATTTAATTTACAAACACCATGAAAAAAATGTTTTTGGTACTCTTTGCAGCTGTAATGGTTACAGCCTGTAAAAAAGAAAGTTCAACTGTACAATCGGCAAGTAAAACTCTTGCCGTTACAAAACAAAAAGCAGTAAACAGCACTGTATCTTTTGCCGGTTATACCTGGGTTGTGAACGCTCCGAGTGGCCAGGTAAGCCCGGGGCCAAATTATTGGAGCGGATCAAATGCCTGGGTTGATGCCAATGGCTGGCTGCATTTAAAAATTGCGAAAAATGCATCAAATAACCATTGGGAATGCGCGGAGGTTTATACTACAGCAAGCCTTGGTTACGGAACTTACCAGTGGCAGGTTGAAGGTACATTAGGTTCATTTGATAAAAACATCGTTTTGGGGATGTATAACTATTCGGGCAATGATGGGCACGACGAAATGGATATTGAGATAGCCCGTTGGGGAAATGCTGCCTGGGATAATTTAAATTATACAATTTGGCCTGCAACCGGTGTTACAGCAAGCCCCGGATCAACTACCCATTCATTTACCACACCTAACGGTACTTATACAACCCATAGGTTCAAGAGAACCAGCAGCAGTGTAAAAATGCAAAGCCTATATGGTTTCCAGGATGGGGATGCGAATGAGTTTCAAACTGATACGTTTAGCACTCCGGGCACCTCAATCAGTACGCTTAACATGCCGGTACATATGAATTTATGGCTTTTTAACGGATATGCTCCATCTGATAATCAGCCTGTTGAAGTGGTTATTCACAGCTTTAAATTTACGGCGCTTTAATCGCAGATTTTTGATAAAGCCAAACGGTTAATTGTTTGGCTTTATCTCTTATTTAATTTGCCTTTAGCCGATGTGTTATAAAGCTGAGCTTCCCGGCTTCATCTACTTATATTTCGCGCTCCCGCTACCGGCAGTATTCTCACATCGTAGGGCAAAAGAAACGTGGCCCGACTAACGAACCTCCACCTACACCGGATAAAATTTTGCCATCTATTCCCGGAGCCAATGACTGTTTATCTTCACCTTTTAACATTACTGATAATAATGTAATTGGACAGTCAATAGTCAAGTTTGCAATTTTCAAGACAAATCAACAGGTTGTGTGCTGCCAGACGTGGCCCCGGATTGCAAAGACCGCCATTGTTTTTAGTATGATTTTTGGGCCCGGAGTTCGTCAAATAGCGAAAACATCGGTTCGATAACTGACAAATGTTCGCAAGTGTTATTTTTCCGGTAACAGGGGGGGCACTCACCTGGAGCCGGGAGGACTTGACAGCGAACGGCGAAGGAAATGGCCTACAGGAGCGCTTATTTTACTTTTCGCCATAGCAGCCTTGCCCGGAATTCTTAACTTTGTCTGTAACCTATGAAACATATTTTGCTATCGGGTATATTGGAGCATGGTTTATTATGCACCTAATAGCCTGGTTAGCCAGGGGAAACCGATACTTTGGCCATGAGGCTGTACTGTCGGTCGGCAGGCATATAGCGGATACGGTAAGCTCTTTTTTAAAGGATATCAACACAAAACTGAATAGATGGAAAGAAGAACCTTCCTGAAAAATACAGGCCTGCTTGGCGGCGGGCTGTTGCTTAGCCAAAAACTGAGCGCGTTGCAGCCTGCAGAGGAGCCGGTGAAAATAGCTGTGATAGGTTGCGGCGACCGCGGTACCGGGATTATGAATATCCTCAACGGGATGCCCGCGCAATTCCGTGTTACTGCATTGTGCGATGTGCTCGATTTCAGGCTGGCAGCTGCACAAAAGCTGGTCAAAACCGGGGCTGTCAAAACTTATATTGACTTCAAAAAACTATTAGATAACAAAGAGGTAGAGGCGGTGATTGTAGCCGTACCCCTGTACCTGCATTACGCAATTGCGGCAGATGTGATTCGTTCAGGCAGGCATTTATACCTTGAAAAGACGATGACCTACACAATTGAGCAGGCACTGGAAACGGTGAGCCTGATGCGTGGGCGCGATGCCCAGGTTTTGCAAGTTGGGCACCAGTATCGTTATTCCCCCTTATATTATAGGGTGAAGGAGATGATCAATAAAGGGTATCTTGGCAAGGTGACCCAGGTAGACTGCCGGTGGGACCGTAACGGTAACTGGCGCCGCCCGGTGTCAAACCCGGCGCTGGAGCGGGCCATCAACTGGCGAATGTATCGTGAATATTCTGGCGGATTGGTGGCTGAGTTGCTTTCTCATCAGATTGATTTTATTAACTGGGCCTTTGATACCCATCCGCAGGAGTTCTTTGCAACAGGAGGGATTGATGTTTTTAAGGATGGCCGCGAGACTTACGATAACGTGCAGCTAATGTTGCGTTACCCGGACCAGGGCCTTATTGGCAATTTTGGGTCAATGTGCGGCAATGCGCATGATGGCTACCTTTTTAAGATAAAGGGTACACTGGGCACTGTATCGCTACTGACAGACCAGGGAATGTTTTATCCCGAAAAAAAACTTTTGAGCGAAAAAGGAACTGTGGACGGGGTGACGGGTGCAACGCGCATTGTGTGGAGCAAGGACGGAGGAACGCCCATTTTACCCGAAGCTACCAAAGACGGAACATGGTATGCTTTTAACGATTTTTACCAGAAAATCAAGCACAACGAACTGCCTGACAGTAATGTGTTCACCGGCGCCCGAACTGCCATCAGCGTACATCTGGCCAACCAGGCTTTGTATAGTAAGAAGATATGTAACTGGGACAATAGTTACAAAATTGGATAAACATAAAAAGCGACGGCTCCTGGCTGTGCTTTTAAATCCGAGTTTTATTTTCACTGCCAGGATTAAAATAAAACGTTACCCTTATAACAGAACAGGTATCCAACGGTGCCTGTTCTGTTATTTGTAATGAAAGCTGCTTCGGCCGCATTGTCAATATCAGCCTGACTATTATCTTTATGCACAAGGTCGCTGAACGAAAATGTCAGCAGTTAACGGTAATAACTTTATTGCCAATGCATGCGACTAAGTATATCAAAATTATTGTTTTGCTTAAACTATACGTAGCCGTCAGAGACTACCGATACGCAAATTTTAAGCTTGCATTGATTGCTATATTTGTACATGTGCAGTTCCTCCGTTTTGAACAATATAGGTATGTCTGCTCACTCCTTTAAGTATAGATATTGTTACTTTTCCATCGCTTTGCTTAGCAACCTTTAAATCAAATTCGGCTCCAAAGGCATGAATATTATTTAAAGCCATCG
>Ga0307507_10002886_pt1 | contig 34656 bp, 11 predicted proteins | sample 7_EM_MG_FD_207223 | JGI IMG/M metagenome (GOLD analysis project Ga0307507, IMG submission 207223) | Populus trichocarpa ectomycorrhiza microbial communities from riparian zone in the Pacific Northwest, United States - 7_EM | ecosystem: Host-associated > Plants > Roots > Unclassified | place...
CCTCTGCCAAGTATACCCCCTATATAGCCACCTTAATTTTTACCTTTCCTTCCTTCCTTACATCCTCCCTACCTAGGGAGGCACCAGAACGGCAGCCAGCAGAGGACCGTCGCCAGAACCAGACGACCGTCGCTAGAACCAGACGACCGTCGCTAGAACCAGACGACCGTCGCTAGAACCAGACGACCGTCGCCAGAACTAGACGACCGTTACCAGAACCAGCCAGCGAACACTACGAACGATTCAATCAATTAATCGATCGAATTGAACCAGAGCTTTAATATCGGCCCGTCACCAAATCAAATCAAGGCCTCCTAGGGAGGCACCCTAGACAACCACCGTTTGAATATACAGCCAGCAAACGGCTATGGAGAACGATTCGAATAAATCAGAGCCTTTAATCGGGCCAACCCCTCTCCTAAATTAAATTAGACACTAACACAGGTAGGTAGGCAGACAGACAGACAGATAGGTAGGCAGGCAGACAGATAGACAGGTAGGCAAGTGCCACGGAACCCCACCGCAGGGGCCTCCATAGGAGAGCCCCGTGCTCTCACATACACCTCATGTACAGCTTACGTCAGCTACGCGTAGGTATATCACATCCTTACGCCCTTAACCCTTACAATCGATCGCGCAACGTCTTGTAGACTCCTCAAATACATATATTCTGTAGCCACTGCCTCCGTCCCATAACAGCAGGCAGATAGACAGGTAGGCAGGCAGGTAGGCAGGTAGGCAGGTAGGCAGGTAGGCAGGTAGGCAGGTAGGCAGGCAGGCAGGCAGGTAGGCAGGTAGGCAGGCAGGCAGGCAGGCAGGCAGGCAGGCAGGTAGGTAGGTCGGTCAGTCAGTAGGCAGGCAGAAAAGAAACGTCACTATATTGTATTAAATTATCTAAAATAATATAATTTATTTTACTAGCCTTTATTTATTAAAAATATACTACTAACTACGCAGACCAAGCAAATACTATTAAGTGCGCGGGATAAGCACTTAATATTAACTATATGGGAAGAGCAACACTTATCTATTGCTTAAAGTAAGCAAGATATACAAAATGCGCAAGGAGGGCATTATGCTGTAAATGCGCAATTAGCTGCACTACGTTGTTGGTTTCTATTAAATGCGGCAGTATGCCGCTTCTTAGTCAATACCATACGCTACACGTTGGAATGCGCGGAATGCGCATTTGGCCGCGAAATGCTGCCAAATGCTGTAAAAATGCCGGTAAATTTTTTCCTGACGTAACTACCTAACTCCGCATTAAAGCACTATTATTTATAGTATACTACCTAGAAACAGACGGTTAAATGGAATATATAAATGCTATAATAGAACAGTATATTTAGATATATACGTTATATTTACAGGACAACTGGATAAACTGGCTTATATTTGCTAAGTTTACTATAAATAACTCCGTCTTGGAAACCATAAAGGTCTCCCCGTTTCTGGCTAACTACGGCTAGTACCTATAAATGGGTTTTAAACCCTTTAGTAATATCCCTTACCTTGCTTATTATGCCTTATAGGTTATAAAAGCAAATAAATTTATAAAGAAGATAAAAGAACTATAAGAGTTCCTTATTAATAAAATAATATAGGCCCAATCTATCTATAAAGCCATAGCAAATAAGAACCAAACACTAGTACCAGCCTATTAAATTAGTAACTTTATCTGGCTAGATACAAGAAATCTAAACATAAAATAACCTACTAAGAAACTTAATTAGAAGAACGCCGGCCCTTATAAAGTTAAGAGAGTTATTTCTCCTTATACCTACTAACTAAAGCTCCCTAATACGGTTAAAATCCACCCTATATTTTATACGTTAGTCCTCCACCCTACCACCCCTATATTAGACGCCCTGCCTAAATAGATCTAGGACCCTCCCCTACTAGTTAAAGTAGATAGTAAGGATAAGTACCTTATTAAAAGAATTAATAATATTAAGTATAATAAATTAAAACGCTAATATATGTACCTTATAAAATAGAGAGGCTTTTATAAGCCTATATGGGAACCTGTTAACTCTATAGGACTTATACAAGCTATAGAAGACTTTTATAAACTCTACTTAGAACTACTACAGCCCTATCTTACAGAAGCTCGAGTTTAAAGGGGGGGTACTATTATGGGACACCTCTGTAATACCTTATACACGTCTACCTATTTCCACTAATATAGTAAGAAGAGACTGACCACGAGACGGTAACCTAATGGCAATTTGCTGGTAATCTATGGCAATTTAACGGCAATCTGCTGTATTCTACTATATTCTGCCAAAGTCTACTAAATTCTGCCAAGTTCTGCTAGGACCGCTCCTGAAATCCTATTCTGCTCCGTGTATATGTCGACTAAGTAACTAAACTAATAATATATACCCTTTCTTCCCGTTTTCTTGCCTTCTCTCCTTACACAACGTCTTGATCTTATTATATAGTTTATATATATAGCTTAATAATATCTACTTCGCTATATATTATTACCACTTATACTTACTCCGTAACAATAGTGCTCTACTACCCTACTTTTTAATCTTCTTAGGAACCACCACTGCCGTAACAAGCCTACGGACGCGTTAGCATTATATACTTTTAAGTTAATTAATTAAATTATATAGTAACTTATAAAGTAGTACATAAACTAATTTAGTTACTACTACCTTTACTTATTACCTATAAGCTACCTCTATAGGTATATCTATACCTACGCCTATAGAGCTATATTTTATATATAGTAGGCAGTAATTACTTATTAGTTTTTAAGCAGAAAATTAATATTATATAGCCATACCCTTTAATAAACTTATAGATATTATTAAAAATAAGGCTTATATAATTATATAGCTTTAATAGAGGTAAATTAAAAGCTATAGTAGATATAGGGAAAATAGAGTAAATATAAGGTGTTAATTTAGATATAGGTATATAATAGTTACTCGCGGATATATATAATATTTTAATGTAAAGAGGAAGGATCTAAGTTTATTTAAGTGGGTAGTATATATATATTAATTAGGGGGTTTATATAAGGTGAGGATATGAATAGGGAGCTTAATAATGGAACAATAGGGTATATTATATAGATAGATAAATCCTTAAGGGAAAAGGAGGAGTCTGTATGCGAGATAAGAAAGGGTTTTCCTTAGTTATATACAGCGCATATGCCTTACAGGCGAGTCACCCCTAGATTGCCCTAAGGTCGCCTATACCTTATAGCTATATAATTATCTACTTAGGTTTTACCTAATAATGCCCCCCCCTTTAAAAAGGATTGTCCCCAATCCTTTATATACTTAAGCCTTAATAAAACCCTATAAAAACCGTAATAAGAAAAAAAAATTAGAGGGGAAAGAGCGTCTTGCTTTTGCGTATAGAGAGACAGGTAGTATATATACGCGGCGCGAGGATATTAAGAAACTTTAACCACTAGTTAAAGTTATCTAATTAGTTAGATTTGCCTTGTTAAGACTCCCTATATTTAATTAAGCTAGTAGCAATTTTCTATCCCCAGGATAGAAAATCCTAATTAGTCTATTTAGGGCTTACCCGAATTTAGTAGACTATTAAAAATATTTTAAAAGATCGCTTATATAGGTAGGTCGCTGGTGCCTTATAGGTAGTTTATAGGTTATTTATATGCAGCCAGACTTATAGGTAGTAAGGTAGTATACCCGTTAAATCCACTGCTAACCCTATATTTTAGCCTTACGCTATACTAGCGTAGTGCCGTATATACTTCGCGGGTAGGTTATAGGTTACTTATATACAGCCAGATTTATAGACGGCAAGGCTATATACCTGTTAAATCCGCTGCTAACCTATGCTTTAGCCTTATACGTTATCTATATAGCATATATATAGAATGGTATATAAGTTATTGGTATAGGTTACTGCTAGCGGGTTACTAGTAGGTCTTAGACCCTAGTTAAGTAGACCTATTCTCTAATATAATAATCTGCTAAGCTAGTGTAGAGTAACAGACTAGGTCTAAAAAGGGTGCTTTCCAAATTAAGCTTTATTATCGGCGTACGCTATAGCTTTACCTATAAGTTGCCTATAAGCTAAATTGCGTTAGAGTGTGGCTTATATAGAATATTAATAAATTACACTATACCCCATATATATGCCGCAGTTCTTATTACAAGCGTTACTTATTCTTTAATCCCTTGGGACGTCCTCTGTTCCGCTTTAGTATAGGTTATATTTTACCAGCGGCGCTTGCTTTTTGCCTACACTTTAGCTATAAGGCTAGGGTATTCCGCTTACGGTACTTGTCTAACAGTTATTAACAATTCTTAAGTTCTGTCTTATATTTCCATTTATTATACTTATTTGGCTATTTTAGCCATTTAATAAGGTACTGCGGTTATCTAGCACAATTCTAGTAGGCGATAATTGCTTCTACTTCCCAGCTACCTTCCTTAAGCTCTTTTACTGCTAGGGGTTAAAACCTAGGGCGTAACCTATAAGGCTTTAGTAGGGGGATATAAAAGACTGGGTGGAGCTATACTATAGTAGATGGAAGCTCTAGCTTATATACTTGCTGCCCTATACGCTATAGGATCTAAAATAGTCCTATAAACTTGCTATTAAGCTTCTTATAGGGACGTTTTATACGAATATTCTTAGAAGAGAGTAGGACTCGTTTACTAACGGCGAAATATTTGGCCAGATGGTGACGATTATAGTATTTTACCTAAAGCTACTAGGCGTGTATTATTAACGCCGCCGCTACCTTATATATAAGGCGTAGGCGCTATAGATGCGTCTCTATAAGTTTAATATTTATTAACTTAGACCTCTCTCTACCTTGCTAGGCGTCTTAGATGCTATCTAGGACTCCGTCTAGGATATTTAGTAGCTAGCCATAGGCGAGCTTAATAGGGGAATATTTTGTTATAGTATAGACCTTAGAGTTATAGGTAAAGGCTACTTTATTAAGTAGGGAGGCCTAATTAGACTATTCCTAGTTTATAAATATATATAGGTATACCTTAAGCTTTTAGTTCTAGCGTTCTATCTAACCATTTATTTATAGGTGGGATGCGGTACTAAGCTTACGTTAAACGCGTAAATGGTAGCATATAGTGCTCTAGTATTTGCTTGTGAATACGCTACCGCTATTAGAGATAATATTATTTAGAGGCCCTGTTTATATAAAGACTCTAAATAAGAGTTCTACAAGTTATGTAGCATTAATTATCTTACGCACTAGATAGTAGCGTACTAGCTTTATAAAATGGTCTATAAGGATAAGGATAGAGTTTCATTATATGCTATTAGGAGTTTTAGGCTTAGGGAGATCCGTAATAAAGTTAAGTAAATAGTGTTACTAGGCTTGAGTAGGGACCTAGAGAGGCTGTAGCTTACTATAGGGTTTATAGTGGCGCGATTTATAGCGTTGGTAGGTATTATAGTTATCTAGGTATTTACGGAGATCTTTAGTAAGACCGTTCTAAGTGTACTTCCGCGTAATTACCTTATAGATATAGTTAAATTTATAGTAGCCACCTATACGATTATTATAATTCCGCTTAAGGATCTCCTATTATAGTAGTGTGCAATTTAGCACCTAAACCTTATTATTTTACCTTAGGAGTCCTTAATTATTAAGGGTATAGTTTTTATTACTAGTAGAAACCTGTCTTTAGGTTAACTAATTATATATAAAGTGTGTAAAGGCGTCCCTTTTTTATACTCTATAAATAAAATTAACTAGTAACTTAGAGGAGTGTTCTATAAACGCCATTTTGGCTAAGGCAGCTACTACTACCTCTTATTATAGCACGAGACTCTATATAAAGTCGGTGCCAGTAAAGTAATATATAATATATAGGTAACTTGCTAGGTTATTATAGAGGACTATTGCCTAGGCTAAGGGATCTTCTCTAGGGTTAAACGCTATTAGGCCAGTTAAGAAGGTCTTAGAGAGAATAGTAGGATATCCTAGTCCGCCAGCGCCATATTTACGAGGGTCGCTTATATACTATATGCATGCTATTTACTGGTTTAGTATAGTAGCACTAGGGCCGCCTATAAGGCCTATAACCCGCAACTTTTGCTATAATATAGGTAGTATAGCATTAAGAACTATCCTCTTACTACCATCTTTAAAGCCTTTAGTATAATCTGGGCGCTAAGATAGTATATTAGCGGGATTTGCTTTACCTAGCTTATATTTAATTTTAAAATTAAACTTAGCTAGTTGTTTAGCATACTAGGCCTAGCAAGCAGATAAGCTCTTTATAGTTATAAAGTGCCTAAGATTGTTATAATTGCAGAGCACGCGCGTTATATATACGGCGTGCTTAAGATAGTAGCGCCACATTTTAAAGTATTGTACTATAGCAAGTAGTTCCTTATTATGCGTATTATATCACACTTCTAGGTTAGTAAGCTTCTAACTATAATAAGCAATTAGGTACTAGTGGGGTTAATCTCCCTGCCTAAAAGGTTGTAGAAGTATGCCGCTATAGGCATAATTAAAAGCGTTAGTAATTACTATTAGGGGTAGATTAGGGTTAAAGTGGCGAAGTAGAGGAGCCTATATAAACGCAGCGTATAGCTTATAAAACGCCTACTAAGCGTTATTAGGCTAAAACTAGGGTTAATACCATTTAGTAGGCCCTTTCTTGTGCTTTTACTTTTTCTTCTCCCTATTTAACGTTAGGTTGCGATGTACCCGTACAAGATATATATATAGGGGGTATGCGGTATCCAAGTAGTTCTAGATATCCCTATAGGACTTAGGCTTAGGCCATTTCTTAATAGCTTTTACATGGGTAGGATCTATTATAATACCATTAGGTATAATAATAAAGCCCAAAAACTTAACGTTCTTAATATAAAAGATATATTTTAACAGTTTGGCGTATAGGCCTTAAGTGCGGAGCTGTTATAGTACCTACTTAATGTGCTTAACGTGCTTATCCTCGTTATTTAAGTAGATAAGAATGTCATCTAGGTAAACTACGTAGATAGTATCTACTAGGGTCCCTAGAGCTTTTTAAATATAGCTTTAGAAAGTTATAGGGGCGTTAATAGGACCAAAGGGCATTACTAGGTACTTAAAGTAACCATAGCATATCTTAAATGCAGTCTTCCATTCGTCTCCCTTTTTAATATAAATCCTATAGTACACATTACAAAGATCTAGCTTTATAAATATCTTTATATAGCTAAGCCTATTAAAGAGTTTGCCAACCAGCAATAGGGGGTACTGGTTTTTAATTGTGATCTTATTTAGGCGTCTATAGTTAACGTATAGCTATATTATACTTTCTGCTTTTAGTATAGAGAGGATAGACACTCTAGCAGGCCACTTACTAGGCCTAATCTAGCCCTTTTTAAGAGCACTCTCTAGGTACTTATATAAGATCTACCGCTCTTTCTGTAAGAGGCTATAGATAGGCATTTATAGTAGCATCTTACCTTCTTCTAAGTTAATTGTATAGTTATACTTAAAGTTCTAAGGTAGTATACTTACTAGCTTATTAAAGAAGATATTAATCTCCTCTTTATATATATCTAGCAAGCTAGGGTCTATAGAGGTTAAGGCAATTATTATATAGTAATATGCTTCCGGGAGCCAATAAAGAGAAAGGTGCGGCTAATATGCGTTTTATAGGTATACTTACACTAAGAGTGTATATAGCTCTACTATAGTATACTTAATAGTTTTAGGGTTTTAATTACCTCCCCCCTAAGTTAAGGTAATCTATACTGGCACTAGAGGGTCTTTATAGGTATTCGCTGCCAGTAATAACAGGTCCTCTATTATGTTTATAACTAGTATCTCTACGTTCGGAGGGTCTATATAGGTACTCGCTGCTAGTAATAATAGGTCTTTTATTATGTTTACAACCGGCGTAAAGAAGGAGTCTTTTAGCTATAGTGAATAGACTATTTTACTAGTTTTAATATCTACTAGGAGCGCATTAAGGGTAAATATTTAGAGGCGTTTAGGGTCTAAAGTACCTTAGATAAATTATCTAAAATAAAAGCTAATTAATGGATCTACTTCTGTAAGCTAATCTTATCTAAGAACTATATTATAGCTATTAAATAAGCCACCCTAAAAGGTCTAGGGGCTGATAGTGCGAGGGGTACCTTAGGAGTCGCTAGTAGTGACTATTAGATTATAAGCATCCCAGATTATCATCTAGTTGCTATTAAAAAAATATGTAATAGGTTTATATAAACGTAGCGTATAGCTTATAGGCAGGTTAAACCTATAGGTAACGTCTTAGTTAATAAGGTTGATTTAGCACCTATTATTATATAAGTAATATAGGCGGACTTTACCCTAGGGCATATCTATTGCAATATATACCATAATGCGTTTCTTCTCTCCCTCTATATTAGGCCCTAGTTATAGTTAAGAGAAATACGCTACTAGGGCTTTAGGTTTTCTAAAGGCTAGCCTAACTTATCTTTATTAACTTACTTCTAGTGTTCTTTACGGTAGTTACCTATAGGTCTCTTTTAACTTATATACGTACTACTAGCGTTTAAGGGGTCCTCTAAGCTATCCGGCTTTTAAGTAGTCTCCTTAGGATTTTACTTAAAGCGTTATCTTTTTTGGGTTCTGTTCCCTAAACCTAACTCTATAAAGCCTATGCTATAATCGCGCTTTAAACGCAAGGATTTGCCGCTACTAACTACGCGATCTTCTGTAAGCTTTATAGTGTTAAGTAGTTACTCTATACAGCGAATTTTAGCAAAGAGGTTCTCCGCGGTTCTTACCTATTTAATAAAGTTTTAGCGGAAGAGCTTTGCTTATAGGTAGGCTAGGAGGCATAAGAACTAAAAGTTTACCTATTGCTTAGGATTAATAAAAGGGGTATATAAGAAGCGGTCCTCTAAGCTACGTATATGGGCTAGGAAAATGTTAAACCTCTAGTTCTCCTTTATAATGGCTGTATAGTATATAGTAGTATTATTAAAGCGTTTTACTGTAGGGTTTCTAATCTAGTCTTAGACTATAGTCTTAAACTTATTCTATAGTAAGGGACCTTTACCTTTAATACCTAGCTAGTAATAAACTAGTTAGGTAATTATCTTCTCTTTTATAAGACCTTTAATAGCCTAGCGCGTGCGTCGCTTATAGTTACAGTTAGCGTTATTAACCTTAAATTGGTTCTTAACTGCGGCAATCTAGCAGTTAAAATGCTGTTAAGTAATACCGCTAATATTGGATAGTAATTTCTTAACTAGGGCGTTAAAATTTGTTCCGCGTATACGTTTGCTATATAACTTATGCTCTTTACTAAAGAGGCAACAGGAGGGCTTTGTTAAATTAATAATGCTCTATAAGTTGGCTATTTTCTTAGCTAGCTTATTTAGCTCCTTTATATTAGCAGTATTTAGTAAGACGCTAGTAATCTTACTAAGCTCGCGCATCTAAGCTGGCCAATTAGTCCCAATTTATTCATTAGCAATAAAGATTGGTCAACGATAATCATACACCCTCTAAGTGATATGCGTACACCTTCCAATCGATACGCATATACCCCCTACCCAAACAAACTTAGATCCTTCCACTTCAAGTTCGAATATCACTTATTTACACCCAAATCGCAAAAACAACACCACGCGCCTATACCTGAATTGTTGGTAAAGGGGGGCTATCGTTAATAAATATTCCTCCTATAACCTAAGTTTCGAAACTAACAGATTAATAGCATTTATCTAGGTTAGCGAAGAGAGTTCAGAAACGACTCAAGGATAAATACATTGCTAGATTGTAGAAACGCGAGCTTGTTTTACAACTCTCATAGTAAGTGTCGACCGGAGGTAGATCAGAAGAAGATGAGGAAGACTCTATCTATTCAAACTAGCTCTAAGGAGCCTTATATGTACATAAGGAAGGTATAGGCAACAGGAGGGGGGTGGTAGGCAACTAGAACAGGGTAGTAGGCAACCCAATTTTTGTCAACAGGAAGCTACCCATGACGGCGGACCGTTCATAAGAGCTCGTAACTATACTGCACTATCTTGGTCTTGGGCATCCGGAAAAGGCTTAAAAAAGGCGATTCACGAGTACACCAGGATTATGGACATTAAAATTAATCTTGCAACCGAAGACCCCACGGATCAAGTAACTGGAGGCTTTATTTATCTTTGTGACCCTTTGGCTTTCGGGTCAACTTGCCAAATTCCTGCGGGTGGCTTGTTGGGTTTGACTTTGTTGAAAATCGGGCGGCTGGGCCCAATATAGGGTGGCTGTTACCGCTACCTGATTATTAGTATATATGTACGAGCTTCTTACTCTATTAAATATTAAGTTTTATCCTACTTTTGACTCCCCTTGATCGTCTATTTTAACAGACGCCATCATCAATGGTTACGGCAGGAGTCATTTAACGGTTAATTTCGACACCCTGGAGTGTGCAATAATAGGAGACTTACTTTGTTTGACTTTATGCAAAAATGCTAAGGGGTGGCCGCTCACATGCTTATTGCGTCCAGTGATCTTTTTGGACTGGGTTAATCTTGGATCTCCATGGTGGAGCCGTAGTTTAATTGGACTGGATCCTGTCGATTTGATTGGTTGGATGGAGTGGATTTGAAGCCGTGGGGCTCTTGGAGCTCCAATTCTCTAACCTAATTTGGGCAGGTATAATGTAAGGGTGAGCCGATTACCGACTGAGGATGAGCTTTCACCCTATAATTGGGTGTACGAACCATATAATCTGAAAACTCTGGTGTACACAAGCATCATTCCTCTTGCCCCCATCGTTGTTGTTGTTGTCGTCGTCGTCGTCGCTTTAATTGATTTATCCTCATCTTTTTTCTTACTGCCACCATGGATCTCAAAAGCAGAGGAGGCAGTAAGAGAACTCTGGCTCGAATATAAAGGCAAAAGCTTTTGCCCACCATTACCCTCATCTATACCAGTAGCTCCGCAGCCGCCAGCTACAAGAGAGAAGATATACACTTCCGCCCGAGCTTATAAACGCCTTAAGACGACTTATTAAGAATGCAACGACCTATCGCCAATCGATCGCTTTAAGGAATATTTTGCTACTAACCAGTGGTCTACTTGGACTGGACTGGACTGGACTGGATCTAGGCTCAAATCCAGTCCACTCCGGTTCTATTGCGATTTGGCTCTAGAAGCGCTATACAATCCATATACTATTTATAGTAAGTCTTAGCATCCTTTAATGTTTATATTACTCCTTATATACTACTATTTAAAGGCCTTAATTGTCTTAAATATATCCTTATTATTGCCCCCACCCTTACTACCAGTATGCCCCATTATTACTAAAACCTCCTTATTATCCTTCTCTATATTCTCTTCCTCTACCTAGGTAGTAGCAGCGGTAGCTATATCTATAGCTTAGCGCTCCTTAATATACTCCCTAAGCTATTCTAATATAGGGTTATATAGAGGTAATAGCTAAGGCTCTCCTTCCACTAATTTAATGCCCTTATTATTAAATATATTACTTTTTAGGGGCCTATAGCTATAGTAAAGCCATTTATTTACCTTAATTATATCTATCTTTAGGCGCAAGCGTTAGTCCTTAAGGAGTATCTTATAACTACTAAATAGGTATTTATATTTATTACTTATAGGTAGAGAAGCGAGTGTATTAAGTATAAAATGGGTAAAGTTGGGTTAACTATAATAGAGCCTTTACTAATAGTTAATTATATTAAAGCCTTTATTATTAGCGACTTTAAAAAGGCCCTCTTTTAGATATTTATTTAAAGCACTATCCTTTTTTACTGTGGAGGTTTAGTAGATGTGTTTAATATACTTATACTTATAAGTAAAGGTATAGTTCTTTTCCTTTTATAGCTGCTCAATAGGATAAATTAATAGATTTTAAGGCTATAATCTAAAGCTCTTACCTTTATAGTCTTTAAATATATCCTAAACCTTCTTTTTAACCTTATTAATTTAGGCCTTCTTATTTTTATTTAACCCCTATTTTTAGTAAAACTATTCCATATTAAATATTAGATTTATTATAATAGCGGCGTAGTAGGCAGATATTTTATTAGCCTTTTTAAAGTACTTTTTATACTTCTCCTATATAGCGCTTACGTAGCTAAATAGTAGCTTATAGTTCTAATTATTAGGTTAATATAGAGCTGTAAGCTTAAGGAACCAATCTTTAGTAGTATAAAGTTTATTAATAAGCTAGTCTAGCGTCTAGAAATAATTAGTAAGGCCTATATAATTACCCTTTACTATAATAGTCGCTTTATAAAAAGATTCTAGGTGCATATAAAGGTGTTTAAGCTCTTTCTATTAGTAGGGCTTAAGGTAGTCCTCCTTAGTAAGAGGCTTTAAGTTAGTAGATAGAATATAGTTATTACAGAACTAATTTATACGTTTATAGCACTTTAGAAACTAAGTAATTGCTATAAAGAGCAAGTTCTAGTAAGTTTAATTATTTTAAATAAGCTAGTAAATTATTAGTGTTGCTTTTAGTAGAGTATAAAATCGCAACTATAGGTAAGTCTTGTAACTATAAAGGCGGCTAGATACAGTAGAACTAAATCCTAATAATCTAATTGGTCTAGTAATGGACTAGGTGGCAAATATTACCACTTTTAAAAATATTACTTACCTTTAAGTAGTTATACTTTGCTAGATCCCCTCTAATTTTAATACTTTTAAAGAATCTACGCCTTTAGGGAGTTATTTAAATATACTAGATAAGATTATAAAGTAATCTAATAGACCCCTACTTCTTCTAGAGTTTCTAAACCCTCTTAAGGTCTATCTTATAGTATATAGAGGCCAGTTCCTTATAAATCTTCTTAGCGTCCTTTTTAATTATAAAGGCTTATATATAGAGGTTAATAATATAGCTAAAGCAGCATAGCTAATAAGCCTTTTATTTTTTTTATTATCATCTTTAGGTATAGAACTTAAAGTACTATATTAACGCATATATTATTTAACTCTATATTATCGCCTATAAAATAGCCAATATTGCCTTTAAATCTATACTCCTTAATTAGCTTTAGTGGAATAGCCGCTATATTCTTACTAGAGTGTTTACTAATAACCTTATAAAGCCCTAGAACTATATACCATTGCCTTTTATATTAGTTAATAAAATAACTAATAATATAAGAATTGCGTAGGAGTTTAGCAATATCTATAAATTAAAGGATATAGATATAGCGCTATAAGTAAAGGCTAGCTCCTTCTTTAGGTTATCCTTCTTTTACTTAAACTCTATTATAACCTAGCCCCAGATTATCTTTCTAGCTTTTAATAGGAATTTTAGAAGGGCTAAATAGAGGTAATAGAGAAGGCTTTAGAAGTACTTATTTTTAAACTAGAAGAAGGCAATATAATAGTAGACAATCCACCTAATTAACAGCTGCTTAAATGCCTTAAAGTTTAACCTCTGCTTAGGTACCCGCTACTTAAAATAGTCTTTAATTATTAGCTGGTTAGAGTTGCTTGGTTTAGGGGGCTTAAGAAAGCTAGTATATTAGTTTATTTAGTAATTGTTGATAAGGTAATCTAAAGCAGTAATATGTCCTAATAAGATTATTATAAGCTCCTACTAACGCCTTGCCCTCTTATAGATGTAGTAGTAGTAGTACACCTTCTTCCTATCGCCAACCGCGCCTTTAAGCTGAACGTCCTCCCCCTACTTCTATATTAGTGACATACAAGGCTTAGTGTTTTTAACGCTGAGCGTAAGAGACTTGCACCGGATGTACTGCCTGCCGCTATATTTAAACTCCTCTACCTCCGGGTAGCCTTTAGCTGCAGAGTTAATATATTCTGGGGTAAGAATAACGTTATTAGATGGGGGTGTGGCTGAATGACTGGGTAAAAAGCGCGCAATACTAGATTAATTTATTGCTGGTGGGCAAGTTTGTTTGGCGGCCATAGTGGAAACAAAACACTAAATTAATGAGTAGTATGCGCAGTAGGAGCGAAGGAGGGTAACTCTTTAATTCTACGGCAAAATTCTACGGGCAATTGACCGTCTTTTGAGACGGTGTAATACTACAAAAGTCACTGATTGGCCGCCACCACCTGCACTAACTCCTCAGCGTCCTGTCCTCATCAGCCTCACGTCTGAATGAGGAATGGAACTGGAGCGCCAGGAGCCTCCACAAGCTCAGATCCAGTCCAGTCCACCAATAAAACCAAGCGATCCAGCTCCAGAAGTTTAGGCAATCCATATGGCGCTCCAAGATAGCTCCAGTCCAAGTAGATCACTGCTACTAACCGCGTACTTCTTGCCGAGAATTAACACTTTAATATCTTATAATACTGGCAGGATCGCTATAAGAGACTGCTAGATCCTGCTAGATCCTGCTTGATTTGCGCTTAATATTGGCCGTGCCTCCTATAAGCGATAAATGCCAACAACTCTTTAGCAGCTGCAAGATCCTTCTTAGTAACCGGCGTTCCCGATTATAAATAAGTATATTTAAGGTAAATGAGGTTCTTCGGCATTCATATGGGCCACCACTAAAAGGTACATTTAATAATAAGAAAGTAGATAAGTTGGTAGGAGAGCCTTGCGATGGGGTGCCGCAAAGGCCCGACTTACTGCTGCCGTTGCCGTAGAGGCAGCTACTTAGGTAAAGGACGACGTAACTAATAAGGAGGTAGAGAAGCTAGGTAAGCAATATACGGCTATTAGGATTAACTACGAGAATAAGGTTATTAGTGAGGGATAATATAGATAGCTTTTAGTAAGTTATTCTACATCTACCCTTCCTTTTGCAACACCACGCTGACGCCAAGCCTTTCTATATTTAGTATATAAATGCACTGGAGCTCCATGGAGCTCCTGGAGTCAAACAATTTACTAGCTGGATGGAGTGAATTTAAGCTCAGATCCACTCCACTCCAGTCCAAAAAGATCACTGATTGCTTCAGCAAACAGGACAAACACCAAGAGAACTCTCCCGAGTGGGCATTGCCACTGCTGAGGGAGGGAGAGATATAGATTTTCGGCAACACCGAGACTAAAATCCAAGTCTTCCTGACAAACTGTTCGGCCTGGAGTGGGGTACAAGATAAAAGTCTTTTGAAATTAGCAATGTGTAAAGCTGAGCATTACTGTACAGCAACTTCATAGAAGCTAGTGCAAAACACTCTACTAACTTTTGTGAAGAGGCGTACAAGGACGGGTCACAGGGCCGAAATCATTCTCTTAATAGGGCTGATATGTTTCATCTTTATCGTTAGCTTCTTTGACTTAGTATTTTAAGATTTTCCTCTGATTAGTGCGCTATACCTCTAGCATTGTTGCACAATTTGGTTGGTCTTTTAGGAAACTCATAAATGGAAAAATTGCCATCTACGTGCCTCTATTTCTCTGCTCCATACCCAATTTTTCTAAAAAATTCTTAACTTTCTTGCCAACTTGTTTCACAGAATGACCCTCATTTTCTAAATTTAGAACTCCAATTTGCCATGTCAAAGTAAAAACCATCTCGCCTCTCTTCATCGTCGCTACGTTGAAACTTATGGGACTACCCAATGCATGAGCCGGTTGAGATATCAGGATCCGCCCGAGCTCCCAATTACTCGCGGATGTACCAACATCACTGTTTCCAGTGTCGCCCAATGGATCAAATACAAGAATATTGGTGAGCTCGTAAGACGTGTCACGCTGCTTGCCGAGCTGGTTCACTAGCCACATGCGGAAATGGGTCAGGTATTGCAGAAGGCCCACAGGCTGGTCAGCCGCATTGCTGGCACGAGCGGCAAGACGCGCAGTGGTATTGCGCGCAGCAGCCCACATTTCTTCATCAACGATCGAGTCCGATTCGGCCGCATTGAGGCCACTATCGCTGCGTTTCTGGTACCGCGGGAAGAGTTCGTAATCCGCGGACGTGCACACAGCCATATCGTCGTTGGTGAAGCCAGACATGATTCTTCTGAGATTGAGAGGTGTTTGCGCAACGAAGCTGCCTGCCGGAGCATCCGCTGGCACTACCTCGCTCAGCGCTCTGATAATGAGCTGGTGGATGAGACCGGTCATCTTCGTACCATTGGCTTTGCAGGCAGATATCACATCTTTTAGTGTTTCGCCATCGATGACTACAATCTCTAAACCGGTGCGGAAAGTCTCTGCATCATAGCTGTAGGGCTGCGCACGCCATGAGCTAGACGATTCGGGCGTAATGGATGCTTGGAGGTTGAGTAGTTCGGAGATGAACTTGGGGAGGTAAACAGCTAGCAGTGGCCGAAGAAGATATGACCATGAAATTGACAACGTAACTCTTTGCTCTAGAGGAGGCAGAAGTGGCAAAGACGGCGTAGTGTATATGGGGTCGGTGTCACCACGTTTCGAAATCCTAAGGCCTTGGAGGAACGTCTTGTGGAAGGCTAAACCGGACGTTCCATCACCATGAGAGTGAGAGTAGGAAAATAATATGTAGAATCTCCGTGCTCGTGCTTCAGGCTGTCCCGATACCGGCAGCACGATAATCTTCCATGGTGGGATATTTTCTTGGTACGGGAAGGGCCGGCCATGATCTTCGGCAATCACTTGCTTAAGTTGCTCAATTTCGTCTTCGGGATTTTCTCCGGGGCTTGCTGGATCAACGATCTGGACATGGTTGCGTAAATCCAGGGTCGCCGGCCTGACAAATTTTGGTGCTTCGGTTGCCTCGCCACTCAGAGAAGCGCTAAGGATTGGATGGATGGCGATACAGTGCTTTAAAGCCGAGAAAAATGTCTCTGTAGTGATCCCAGAAGCATCCGGTTGCCGCAGCGTGTATAATGCTGTGACGATGAGGCTGCGATAATATCCTAGCATTTGACGCATAATACAGCGGCGTTCAGTCTTGCCTGCGCAGGGCATGTGAGATAGGGGAGGTACCTATCAACTTCAATTGCTTACCGGCTGCACGTAGCGGCGTCATCATTATAGGTGAAGCCATTACATTAAAGTGCTGTTCGAATGTTATGACCTGTTAGAAGAGCTTTGATAATTTCTGGAAGTCGGCTGGCGCGTCGGGTGGTATTTCCGAATACGGTTTTTAAGTCACAGTCTGGTCGGTGCGGCTCGGCCACCCCCCTGCTAGCGGGGGCGAGCTTGAAGTATTTTACGCTTTAATCACCTGCTGTAAATACCGCTAATTATGCGGCCGCTGAACCCGTCCTGTCACCTGTGCTAAGTCAAAGTGCGGGCGTCGGTAGACTCTCACAACCCTCTGGCCAGAGCGGGTCGGCCGCCCTCCCTGCTAGCAGGGGCGAGTTAAAAGTATATTATGCTTTAATTTTCTGCTTGTAAATACCGCTAATTATGTTGCCGCTGAGCCCGTCGCCTCTCGCGTGTGGCCGCAGCAACTCAGCCACCCTCCCTGCTACCAGTAGCGGCATCAAAAGCAAACGTGGCATATATTGACGAGGAGGTTTGTCGGGAGCCGAGAATCGGCTCCGAGAGGAATATATCGTGAGATCTGACTAATCACACACGTGACTAGCGTCAAATCCTCACCCTTAGCCACGACAGAGCAGAACACTAAACGAAAATCAATAAGATAAAGCAACACTGCAATCTTTAGCGCGGAAGAGGAAACGGCTTACATACACACTGCGATTACCGGAGTCCGATCACAGAGGGCGGAGAGACGCGGGGAGGCGCGACCCCGACGCATCCCAACGGGATGGCCGGCGAACCCCACATCAACCGCCCCCCAACAACCACCAACGGTGGCCAATCTACACGGCCACAACGCGAGTTACGAACTGGTCACATTCTTTAACAGAACAACACGGCGCGGAACGACGATAGACCCTACTGGCCACGGGCTAGAGGCAGACTCCAAGCCAAACCGTATAGACCCACCTCCAAGCACAATCGCGAATAAGACCGATCGCACTTCCGGACTAAGAACGAGACGAAGGAGGTCCCCAGAACCCCCCGGGATCTACCTTCCAGACAACCTCATCCAGTCCAGCTCGTCACCAACGCGCTCACTCTCCACTCACCCAACACCAGTTTAGGCACTTCCTCCGCGTAGCCCGGGAAAGTCCAAATCAAAGTAGGCAACGCGTCCGGTCGAGACATACAGCAACCTGCAACTCTTGAATAAACCAGGCACGTACGGCGTTACGAATATAGAGCGGGATGACCTGCCAGAGGACATACGCATGCTCATAGAGGATCTCTAGGCGCTGTTGGGAATATGGGCATAATGCCTAAACTAATTTAGCATTAAGACAGCAGTAATTAAACGAAAGTTCCAAAGCACTGGAGTGACGTACAGAACTTCCATATTAATGCTAACTTGTTCCAGTGTATTTCTACACTCTATTCTTAATCTGGGCCCCTTTAACAGGTACCCTTACGTACACCTTTTACGTTTACACTCCATGTATCACCACGCAGGACCATATGTCAATAATACTCGGGCCGGCTAAGCGCTTCTGTACTGAAGCCCATGCAGGCTGAATTTGCCTTGGCTAACTTTATGTAAATAGCAACCATGCATCTGTAACCTTATTCCGAACGCACGTAGTCATGCACTAACCGTGATTGGGTGTATTTTCTTGGCATTTTCCAGTCACAAGATATAGCCCGATCCTCAGCACACACAGCACAACTTCTCTGGTAGTTGGTGTTATTACTTTGTTCCACACATCTGCCCGCCGTGCAAAGATGACACTTACGCATCTTCTGTGTCAGATAATCGTCTTCTCTAGAGTTGTGAAAAATGGCCGATCCCTTCTCAGTCGCTGTGGCGACACTTAGCCTTGCCGACATTGCATGTCGTATGACTACGGAAGTTTCTGGGCTGATTTCAGCTATTCGCCATGCTTCCACGAACCGCATTCAGCTCAAGTCAAAGCTGGAGGAACTGGGTGGCACATCTCAGAGTATTCAAAAGCTGCTTGAGACCTATCGTGCAAGTTCAGGAACCGAAAATGTCGACCAGATTTTGCAAGAGTTGGAGAAGGCTTTGAAGAGCTTGACAGATGATCTGCACCAGCTGGAAAGTTCTGTGAATGTTACCTCGTATAGAGGGACACTCTCCCGTTTGTGGCATAAAGCAAAACCAATCCTTAAAAGACAAGCAACTGAAGAGCATTTGATTCGCTTAGAAAAGGATCAAGCTAATATATCAAGCTTGCTCTTAATTCTTGGACGGTGTGTTCAACCTCCAGCTATATTTTGGCGTTAAACTATTTTTGAGAGTTTCTCTAATCATTATAGGCAAAATGACTGCACGATTATGCAAAAAGTCGAAGAAGTTCACGCCGAGGTTAAGTTGGTTCAGGATGTATCTACCACGCAGTTCACTTCTATCAAAACTCGACTGATAGGTCTGACTACTGCGGTTTCCAAGCTCGAGGATCATATGGACACACTCGGAAAACTGGAAGTGAGTGTTGCAAGCAATGGCCACATAGCCACTGCCACAATATGCGGTTCAGCAGTCCAAGGAGCAGCAACGCTCAGTTCATTATACCCCTTGCTCCATCACATTCTAGTCAAGGCTGCATCAGGCCAAAACGGCTACATATCGCGTGCCGAATCTTTCTGGTTGGATACCGAAGTGAAAAGACTTCTAAAGGATGTCTGGCTTGTTGGAGCCGAGGAGATTCAAAAAGAGAATCAAGGTCGACTAAGGGAGCCTGCAAAGCGACAACCCTTTTCTGCAACCACCTTGTATCCTCCAGCCAGGGGATCGCTCGTTCCATACTTTCCAAAAGCCGAAGGATTAACTTCGATATTGGGGTCTTCTGAGTACACCCTCCCCAACGGAAAGCTAGTGGTAGTGCGTAAATCCGAGAGAATTAGCTATGGCGTTCAGTCTCGGGTCCGAAGCATCAGCACATTCCGTATCATTTACATACCGTCTGCGGACCGCGGCCTCTCTGGCATTGCAGCCTCATTCGTCCAGTCATTTGGAGTACCTATTAGCGTTCAGCCATCTCTCCGGATATTTGGAATACATCCAGATAATGCGTTGATATTTAATTTTTTGCGGAAGAGAGACAATATTGGAGTACGCAGCTTGCTTTCAAGCGGGAGTGTTACGCCAAATGACCGAGATACAACTGGACAGTCTATTCTCTGTGTAAGTAGCTAAGAGTTAGTTACTTTGAACCTATCTGACGCCACAGTATGCTTTGAGCTATTACAATTTGGAGTGCTGCAAACTGTTACTGAATGAAGGAGCAGATCCACACGACTGTAATAAGTATAGAAGCACTTCGAGCACTTGAGATATGTACTATGCTAAGTTTGGTGGACAGGTTCGGCGAAGCTGCTCTAACATATTTTATCAAGCACCTTCCCGTGATTCTTAATCCGCACGATCTCACACACCCGGAGTGGGTGGTCTCTAGCCACGAAGTCCTCAATGCAATTAGGCTACTAATAGGATACTGCGGCACCGAACTGCACGGGGCTGTAGACTTCCAGCATGAGCAGAAGATCGAAAACAGAACAGTCTCGATTTTGAACTGTATCTTGTCGCCTGACTTAGCTGGGGCAGTTGATATTCTTGAGCCGATGCGATTACTTATTGAAGATGGCTGCAATGTCAATGAAGCAAATCCAGGGGGAAGCAGCCCGTTGCATCGAGTGTTACGAGCGCTGCATGATCGGGAACTTGTGCCAGTGACTAAAGCTCTCCTGGAAGCAGGTGCTGATCCACGCGCCATTGAGCCGGGCTCTCAGGATGGTTGCCTGCACAAGCTTCTAACCAGAATAAGCGCATGCAACAGATGGGTTATGAGCGAAGCGGAGCAAGAGTCAGTGCTCGAATTGATCGTCGACTTGCTTCAGCGAGGCTGCGATCCTTGCCTCATAAATGTGGGGAAGCGTACGCCTTCAGACTATGCCCTTTCACCAGCTGCATGGCCAATTTGGTGTAGCGCACTTTGCAAGGCAGGGTATGATGTTACTGCCATCCTGCAGCAAGACGACACCTGTAAATCGATTTTCCAAATGGGCCTCTACGATGTTGACACGGAGACGAAAATTATTCAAGTCAGCACGGAAGAGTCCATGCGCGCACCTGGCCAGGAGAGCGCTCCATCCCCTGCGCTGACGAGGGCTCCGAGAGAACATACGGCGACCATTGTGCGCCGTCTAGGCGACCTTGAACAGTCGCCGGTATGTTTTGTTTGCGGTTCCCGAGGACGGCAATACTCCAAACGAAAAGCACCATTTGATTTTTTTGGAACGTACTTGTTGGGGCCTCGGAATTGTATGTCCCACGAGTTCCGCTTCTGCCATGAGGACGGGACTCAATGCATGAATCATTACGAAGAAAACGCGTGTACGAACACGGAGCACCGTGAAGGCTATAAGAGGAAATCAATGAAAGAAGAACTGAGCTGGCGGAAGAAGATGGCTCTCGAATTATGGGAGTCCGGCGTTTTGGGGAAGCCAACTGAAGTTCAGCGGTGGGCCCAGCTTGATTGAATTCTAAGAGAACGGAAAAAGCAGGACAATTGGAAGTCTCTGGTCGGGAAACCTTCGTCCTCCTGCTCGACCGCTTTACTGATCTTGTCTCACGGCGCATTCTTGAATTTTGTTTGCATTTCGGTCAGCATTTGGACTATATAATTGGGACAGATTCCTAGCATTCAGGAATGAGGAGTGGTTGGAGTTTGAAAGAGTTGTTGGTCTTGGTGTGTACACAATCTCAATCATATGAAATACAATTAATCTTGTATCTGTATCAAACCGCTTTCCTTCTAATGATTACAAGCAGCGAAAAATGAGCGGATGATCAAGGCTTTAATGAATGAGAAAAGCCGTGATGGGAGCCCAGCTCCGAGAGAATATGGTGTGAAGGCTGCAAGATTAAAGGCAGTACAAGGTCTCCGTGAGACCTGAAGTGGCAACGCACCCGAAAGTGAGGTCGCGAACAGATGGTAGAAAAGTAGGGCGAAGAAATGGCGGAGGGGAGAGTTTTTTTTTTTTGGGGGGGGGGGGGGGCAAAATCTGTTTTTGCCCTGGATGCAGAGATAGAACTTATCGCCACTACCAACAGAACAGGAAGGACAGCCGACCCACCCGCTCTAGCCATAGAGTTGCGGTGATGCAGGAGGCGACTTCCTCTTTGCACGGAACGGTGTTACTAGCAGCATATTTAGCAGTATTTACAGCAGACGATTAAAGCATAAATACTTCAAACTCGCTACTGCTAGCAGGGAGGGCGGCCGACCCGCTCTGGCCATACCCTTGTGAGGATCTACTTTTTAAGGTTGAAGAATAGAGGAAACGGGTAACTGTGGCGTTGGAACTAGCAATGTCTTAGACGTGGCGTTGTGGCGGATAAGCACCGCCGCCAGTTGTATTTGCAACGCCACTAGCCACAAACCCCTCCTTGTGGGCTGCTGCTCGGCTTTAACGCAGTTGCTGAACCCCGACTAGTTTTCGCGGCGACTATATTTTAACTGTCTCTACAGTGAGTTTCTTATGGTGAATATACTTATTTTTTTTATCTGGATTCATGCTTCCAAGGTTAATACGCTCCCCTAGTGCATTAAATCTTCCTAAAGGAAGTGTTAGTGCTAGCTTGGTCTAGCTTCTTTGGACCTGTTCTGATCCTGTCTGGTGCCCCCTCTTCTGGGATCTCGATCTATTATGCCCCGCCATTGGAAAACCCTTGGCCCCCACCCCACCAACCTGCATCACCTACATGCCAATCGTGTGGCAAAAATCGACCCCAGCTTCTCTCTTCATTTGCATCAAAAAGTCGTTCACAACAACCCTCTAGCCAGAGCGGGTCGGCCGTCCCCCCTGCTAGCGTGGTCGAGGTCCACTTCTCAAGATATAAGCATATTCAGCCCAGACGCTTACAAATTCGCCTTCTGCTGGCTGTGCAATCAGTTGCACCGAGCTGAACTTGTTCCAAATCCCTCCTCACTAACAAAGGATACGGCTAGGCATAGCGGAACTAGCTCACAGCACTCCTGCATTGTCTCGCTTTCAGATGCGATCAGCGTGGTTTTCAATATCAATACTGCCAATAATATTGATCAATATTGTTACTAATCAATATTGGCGAGTATTGGCGAGTATTGGCGATATTTATAATATTTGCAGATCTTCTTGGCACCCCTTTAAATTTTGGCCCTGCTTATTGTACACCCTCTAAATAATATATATACGAGTGATGTTATTTGCACTACCCGTAATTTGTTATTTGCACTATCTAGGTGCGCCTAGGCTGCACAAGGCTCTACACAAAGGTCTACACGAAGCTCTGCGTATGGAGGCTCTGCACGAGGATCTGCACGAAGCTTTTCACGAAGCTCTTCACGAAGCTCTGCGTACGGAGGCTCTGCGCGAAGCCCTGCGGAGGCTCTGCGTAAGGCTCTGCACGAAGCTCTGCGTACGGAGGCTCTGCGCGAAGCCCTGTGGAGGCTCTGCGGAGGCTCTGCGTAAGGCTCTGCACGAAGCTCTACGCGAAGCTCTGCGTACGGAGGCTCTGCGCGAAGCTCTGCGGAGGCTCTGCACGAAGCCCTGCGGAGGCTCTGCACAAGGCTCTGCACGAAGCTCTGCATACGGAGGCTCTGCACAACAGCTCTGCGTATGACGGTTCTGCGTACGACGGCTCTACGGCGGAGGCTCTATATAAAAGCTTTATGCAGAGCTTTGTGCAGAGCTTCATACAGAGCCTCCGCAGAGCCTTGCGCAGAGCCTCTATACACAAAGCTTTGTGAAGAGCTTCGTAAAGAGCTTCGTAAAAAGCTCCGTGCAGATTCTTATACAGAGCCTCCGTACGCAGAGCTTTGTGTAGACCTTTGTGTAGAGTCTTATGTAGCCTAGGCGCACCCAGGTAGTATAAATAACATTACTCTATTTTTAATTAAACGCTATTATACTATATAGAGGCTCCGTGTATAAAAGCCCTATAATCGCGAAGCCCTACATACGGAGACTCTATAAAGCTCTACGGAGACTGTATAAAGCTCTATATAAAGCTCTACACGAAGCTCTGCATAAAGCTCTATATGAAGTTCTACACAAAGCTCTATACAAAGCTCTACATACGGAGGCTCTGCGGGAAGCTCTACGGAGGCTCTGCACGAAGCTCTGTATAAAGCTCTATACGAAGCTCTGCATAAAGCTTTATATAAAGCTCTACATAAAGCCCTGTACGAAGCTCTGCGTATAAAGGCTCCGCACAAGACTCTATATAAAGATCTACACAAAGCTTTATATAGAGCCTCTATAGTAGAGCCGTTATATGCAGAACCGTTGTACATAGAACTGTTGTACGCAAAGTCATCGTGCAGAGCCTCCGTAAGTAGAGCTTCGTGCAAAGCTTTATATAGAGCTTTATGCAGAGCTTTATACAGAGCTTTATCTAGAGCTTTATACAGAGCTTTGTGTAGAGCTTTATATAGAGCATTAGGGAGCCAGCTGCTGCTGTTGTTAGCGACTTGGTCAATCGAGGCACGAGCACGGCAAGAAGGTCGCGCAAGCCTGTACGATTGGATTGTCTATAAACGAGGATCCAAAGCTAGAGAAAGGAAAGGAGGAGAAGGGCAGCGTCACTCGAAGTCTTATACAATCCTCGGGTCACGTAAGCTTATGTGACTCTATGTCTACCATAACGTCTACTATAATCCACCGTTTTCCACCAGCGCCGTAACATTACCCCCCCCTCTAAAAAAGCCTGCCCTTAGGCTTTGTAGTCCGTATTATACTTATAGGGTATTCTTATCTTTATGCTCTTCTAGTAGCTTATTGTCTTTATTATACTAGCATTTTATCCATTTGTCTAGGTATTTTGGCGGTCTAGGTTTATTAGGGTAATAGTTATAAAAGTCTTAAAGCTTATAGGGGCTACCTATAAAGTTCTATATAGGGTACTAAGTAGGGTCTAGGTTATATCCTTTCCAACTAATATAATACTTTAGTGTTCCCCTTATAAGTTTATAGGCTAGTATTTCTTTAATTTCCTATTTATTATTACTATTAACTTAAATTGGTAGGGGCGGTTTATTCTTTTGTCCAGGTAGTAGGTTGTTTATAGCTTTCTATAGCTTATCTAGCAAGAAGATAGGGTAGACCTTAATTAAATCTAGGAGCTTTACTTTATAGAAGTTGCCTTTCTTCTTAAGGACCTTATACGGTTCTGCTATCTAATAGTCTAGCTTATAGCTGGGCCGTTCTATCTTCCAGTTCTTTATTGTAACCTAGACCTTATTACCTATGGTAAAGTCAGGCTTACGCCTATGCTTATTTGCCTGCTGTTTTATTAATTTCTAGGCCTTTTTTAGGTTTATATAGGCTACTTTCTAAGCTTCTTCTAAGCGTTTAGCGTAATACCGTGCTTCCTTATAAGATAGTTTTTTGCGTATAGTCTGTGGCCCTTCCAGTCTTTCCTAGTTAAAGCTTATATAGGGTAAATACCCTATTTCTAGCTGGATAGGTGTAAATCCTATAGAGTTATAGGGTAGGGTAGCCTAGGCGTAGTCCATTATAGGTAGTAGTTTGCTCTAGTTATCCTAAAAGTAATTAACAAAGGGCCGGAGTCTCTGGTCTAAGTATTAATTTATAATCTCCATCTAACCGTCTGTTTAGGGGTGGTATGCTATAGAGAGCTTTAGCCTAATACCTAGGATCTAGGTGAACTCGTTCTAGAAGGCCGATATAAACTATGGCCTATAGTTAGACACAATAGTATCTAGTAGTCTGTAAATTTAGTAGACATAGTAGATATATAATTAGGCCGCCTCTTTAGCATTAATATTCTTATAATAGGGAATTAAGAATAGGCGCTTGCTAAAGCGGTTAACTAGAATTATAACTATATTATATCCATTACGGTCTATAGGTAGCTTATAGAAATCTATAGAGATATACTACTAGGGGCGTTCTGGTATTAGGAGTAGTTTTAACAGTCCTAGGGTCTTATCTTATGGAATTATAGACCTATAGCAGTCGTTATAGTTCCGTATATAGCGGTTAATATCTATAACCATTCCAGGCTAGTAGTAACGGTTACCAATAATCTTATAAGTCTTATTTTTTCCTAGGTAGGCCGTAGAGACTTAAGTATATGCTTTGGCGATAATCTAAGTCTATAAGTTCTATTCCTCTGCCACTGCTAGCTATTTATAGTACTTAAGAAGTCCTTTTTTAAGGGACCATGGGCTAGTAGCATCCTTTACCTTTTCGCGGTACTTCTATAGAGAAGGGGCCGTACAGTTTGCCTATAGCAGTTTATTAATAAGGTTAAGTTCTATAGTATTAATAGGGCACATCTTGGCCTTTATAGGGTCTGTATTTAGTTCTACCTATATTTAGGGGTTAAGGTGCTCTAGTTATAGCAGCATCTAGGTCTATAATGTAATCTTTGCAATAATCTAGTTATCTAGGTCTTGTTTACGCCTTATAAGGGCATCTGTACGGTTGGTTGCGCCTAGCCTATATATAATTAGGAAGTGGAACTAAGATAGGATATCTGCCTAGTGTGCCTGCTGGGCCGTAAGGGCCTTTGTTATTATAAAGTATTCTAAGGCCTTATAATCTAAAACCACCTTAATAGGCTTAGGGGTCCCTTCTAGCTGTGTACACTAGTGCTAAAAGCTAGAGATAATAGCTAGCATTTCTTTATTATGGATGTGGTAGTTTAGCTCAGCATCTATTATGGTCTTTAAATAGTAAGTAATAGGGTGCTATTCTCTATCTAGTTGCTTCTAGGAAAAGACACTAGCTATTGCGCCATCTAAGGCATTAGTTTCTAGCATTAAGGGCTGTTTTAGGTTAAAGTGGGCAAGTAGGGGAGCCAATACTAGCCGTTTTTTAAGCTTATTAAATACCCCCTTTACGGTCCGTGGGGGTGTCCACTAGTTAATTATAGCTGTCTTTTCTAGGTCGGCCTTAATTCCATCTATACTAATAATAAAACCTAGGTACTTTATACACTTAACACTAAATTCTAACTTCTTAATATTGGCCTAGAGACCAGCCTTATAGAGCCGTTGTAGGACTTTATAGATATATTCCTAATATTCTAGTTTATTCTTAGAGTAGATTATAATATTGTCTAGGTATGCTATATAGAAGTTATTAAAGTAGTTAAAGAGTACATTATTTATATACCACTGGTATATAGCTGGTTTGTTAGTTAATCTAAAAGGTAGTACTTTATATTTGTATAATCTATAGCGGGTCTAAAATATAGTAAGATCCTTAGATCCTAGGTCTATTTTAATTTGGTAAAAGGCCTAGCAGATATTAAGCTTTATAAAAATCTTAGCCTTACTTATATAGGCTAGCGTTTCCTTAAGTAAGGGTAGCAGATATTAGTCTTTGCAGGTTATATAGTTTAGTTTATAGTAGTTAATACAGAAATGGAGTCCGCTATTAGGCTTTTTTATAAAGAGAATGGGTATAGTAAAGGGGACTTAGCTAGGCTTAATAAAGCCCTTATTAAGGTTATTAATAAGGTACTACTTAGTAGCCTATAGTTTGTTGGTAGATTGCTAGCAGAGGGGGCTATAGCTAAGGGTATTTTCTTTATCTGGCTTAATCTTAATCTTATAGTTATATAGTTAGTAAGGCGGGAGTATATTAGATACTGCCTTAAAGAATATGTCTTTAAATTCCTAGTATTAGTAGGGTAGTTTTTGTTCTACCAGCTCCTTATCTATAAGCTTACTTTCCCTACTAAGCTAGTTATAGGCTAGGGCTTCCTTATCTTCCTAAGATTATATTATAACTTTCTAGGTCCGTAATAAGAAAGGGGATATTATACTGCCTTTGTCTGTCTACATAGAGGTAAATCCGCAAGATAATTATAATAGGTGGTCCTATCTATCTATTATACCCACGAATAGGAATTGGTTTAGGTAGTTCTTTAAGGGGTACATTTAAAAAGTTAGCCAGCTTTATAGCATACTATATATCTATTAAGGCAAAGGCATTTGCTTTAGAGTTAGCCAAAGTAGAGGTTAAAACTTAATATCTATTACAGAATAAAGTATAAGGGATAGTGTAGCTTCTTCTACTAATTAGCTAACCTAGATTAATATATAATATATCAATTCCTTTTAACCCTAGAGAGGAGTTTTACTTTAGGGTTCCTCTTTTTCCAATTTTATACTATTCTCCTAAATTAATAGGACCTTATTTATCTTTGCCGCTATTAAGCAGTCTTTTATAAAGTGGTTTTTCTGGCCGCATAAGAAGCAGGCTCCTTAATTGCTAAGGGCCTGTCTTTAGGAGTTACTGTATATAGGTTGAGTATTTGCTAGACCTATAGTGGGGCTAGCTGCATAGCTAGCCGCTAGGTTAATGGTAGGTGGTATAGTTAGTGCTATAGGGGTTGCAGATCTTACTGGGGCGCTATAGCCCGTTTTTATAGTACTTATATTCTAGTTAGCGGAGCTTCTAGTCTTATACCGCTTAGTATATACCTTAATTTAATAGAGGCCCTAGTTAATAGCTAGGCACTAGTTAATAGCTAGGCACTAGTTTATAAGTTCCTTTAGTGTCTATACAGTAGTATAAACTAGTAGCATGGCGTGCTATAGGTCTAGGGTAAGCTTATTAAAGAGGTCTAGCATTAAATCTTTCTAGGGGATTTAAGCCTGTTTGGCTAGGTGTAAAAAGCAGATCTAAAAGACTAAGAAGGTCTCTGTTGTTTTTATATTAAGGGCTTTATAGTTAAGATAGGCGTTCTATATCTTAAAGGGGTCCTTATAAATGGAAGATAGGTAGTTAATTATCTCTTCTCTAGAGAGGAAGGGGTCTGCTAAGTCCTAGGCATATTGCGGATATAGATGCGTCTATACGTCCCTACTAGTACGGCCAAAGACATAGGCCATTTTAGCTTGGGTAGTAGGGAAGTGGTCTGTATTAACTTTAAGCTTATCTTACAATTAAAGCTTCTAATTATTAAATATAGGGTTAGTTCCATCTATAAGCAATAGGGGGTCTGTAACCTTTACAGACCGCAATAATGCTAATACTATATATTGGGCTAGGGCCTTAAGGACTGTAGCAAGTCTCTAGGTGTCTAATAACTCCTTGCTAGGTGTAGGGGTGTCTCTAGTTTTAAGCAGCTCTTAAAGCTACTCAATTTTAGCATTAGCTGCTGTAAGCTCTTCCTAGGGGGTTAAGACAGCAACTGTTTTACCATTAGAGGTATTTATGGGTCCTGCAGCGGCTTTGCCAACTGCTGTATTTCTTAGCATAGTGGTAGGGGTATTAGGTAATTTCTGGTGTTTGTTTATTTCCTAGGGGGTCTAGTCCATGCGTGTCCTTTTCTTAGGTTTCGCATTCTATTTATATTCTTTTAGTTCTTGGGGGTCTGTCCTGTCCTTATAGTCCTAGTAATGTCCTTAGGGTCCTATTCTATGTCCTTGTCCTATTTGTGGCCTTATAGATATATTTAAGTTCCTTCTTAGGAAAGAAGAGTAGTAACGAGCTTTGGATAATGTTAGTAACTTAGTTAATTAAGGCACAAGCACGGCAAGAAGGTCGCGCAAGCCTGTATGATTGGATTGTCTATAAATGAGGATCCAAAGCTAGAGAAAGGAAAGGAGGAGAAGGGCAGCGTCACTCGAAGTCTTATACGATCCTCGGGTCACGTGAGCTCACGTGACTCTACGTCTACCATAACGTCTACCATAATCCACCGTTTTCCACCAGCGCTGTAATAGCTGTCCTACTATAAGGATAGGATTGATATTGGCACCGGCGGCGTTAACGGCGGTAATAGTAGCGTTGTAGAGAATAAGAGCTCTAAGTTAAAGTTAGCTTTATATGAACTTCTAAAGCTAAGGTATAAGCTGCTCTAAAGCTGTGGCAAACCTATAAAGCTATAAAGGGCGCTAGCTTTGTATAAGCTGTCTACAGGATATACTTACATTATTACTACTACTGCTGCTGCTGCTGCTGCTATTATTGTTGTTATTGCTATTACTACTACTGCTAGTAAGGTAAAGTAAGGTAAAGTAATGTTTAGAATTAATATTAAAATACTATATAAGGAAGGCGCGTAATTATATAATAACTAATTACGTAATTTAATTTGAAAACTTGCCAATATATGCCAATTCTTAATATAATCTTTATTTTTAAAATAAATACGTTACTATTAGAACTGTTTTATTAAAAGTGTTGCAAATATTGAGTATTGGCGCTGCAAATATTGGCATTTGCCGATATTTTATTGGCTGGATATTCGCTTATTGAAACCCACGCTGGATGCGATTCTTCGGTATGGCCCAGCGTCATATCTTCCTGTATGCTCGCTAACCCCGACAGATAGGACAAATATTCTCAACGGACAGGCGAGTTGCCACGCACGTCTCTTCATTCAGGCTGCCGCGTTTGAACCAGACCGAGATCAATTCTTACCGCTTGCCCCCGTCCAGATCCATGCGAAACAATGCGTCTTTTGCGACGTAGCGACACTGGCAATTTCAGTCTTACCCAGTTTCGCGACGAGGCCATTCCTCCCTATGCTATACTTTCGCATGCGTAGGGAGCAGATACCGAGGAGGTTACCTTTGAAGACCTGACAAATGGCACTGGCAAGAATAAGCCTGGTTATGAGAATATCTGGTTCTATGGAGAACAAGTTGCACAAGACGACTTCGAATGGTTTTGGACAGACACATGTTGTATCGATAAGACAAACAAGGCCAAACTCTCCCATGCTATTAAATCCATGTTTCGCTGGTACCAGAATGCTATAAAATGCTACGTCTATCTATCGGATGTTTCGACAGCTAAGCGGAAAGCAAGCGACAAAGTTTCCGAATTTCCTTAGGAGCCGGCTTTTCGAGTTAACAAATGGTTCACTCGGGACTGGACGCTCCGAGAGTTTCTTGCACCAAATTCAGTCGAATTCTTCTCCCGGGATTGGAAAAGGCTTAGTTACAAACAATCACTGAGGCATTAAATCCACGAAATAACAGGAATTCCTGAGTTAGCGCTTCAAGGAGCCCCTCTATCTTGGTTCAGCGTTAACGAGCGATTGTCGTGGAAAGAAAGTCGGAGCACGAAGCTCAAAGAAGATAAAGCGTTCTTATCACTAAGCATTTTCGACGTCTACATGCCACCTATCTATGGCGAAGGAATGGCGAGGGCGTTTAAGCGGCTTATAGATGAGATCGACGAGCTAGAGAAATGTATCCAGCACTTGCGTCTCACAGACCCCCGCGATAACAAGAAACGTATTAAGGAAACCAAGGGCGGCCTACTAGAGGACTCGTACTGCTGGATCCTCGAAAACTCTGACTTCTAACAATGGTGGGACGACCCGCAGAGCTAACTGCTATGGATCAAGGGAGAACCTGGCTAGGGTAAGACAATGCTGCTCTGTGGCATTGTCAACGAGCTAAAGAAATCAATGGTCAAGAAAGTGTATACCGGTCGCACTGCCTCCCCTTACCATAATCTTCAGTGTGCAGAGATTGACCTGCGTAAGGCATCTTGCAATATCGGACGTTGAGTGTGCTCACATGCATGCGTGTCTCGTAGTTATATCACGACTTCCGGTTTGGTGGAGCAAACAATATTCTAGATCGATACTCTCACCCCGTAAGTAATTTATCATGTTTACACATCTTTCATGAATTCAACGTTAGTTTCCCAGTAATTGAAGTAACATCACACTGCCCCGTGCCCATCAGAACTGTTCTATCTTACGACAGCGTCATCTATTCGTCGAAGTCATCATGCTCTCAACCAAACTTAGAACTTGCAGTGGCGAGTTGTTTTGCCGGAAAATAAAATTTCGCGTCAATGAAATAGCACACCATTGAAATGCTACTTATGCAGGCTTTCAGCGCCATTATAACAGTGCAGAGACAGCCGTGGCCTGGTCTTTAATTCGTAAGCCTTATCTGCCCCAATTCGCTTTTTGGATGTATCGGTTAACTCTAAACAGGCACGGCGCCAAGCATACTTGATGATGTGAATTGACGTTCAATCGTACACTACCCATCCGTCTCAACAACCATGGAGCCGGAACGTGGTCGTCGCTAGCACGGCGTAACCTACATTCGGCATGGGGCAACTCACGTTCACATCATCATCATGGCTCAAGATAAGTCATCCGCGCTCCATACTTACTCACCAGAACCCTAAACAACCTGCGCCAACTGCCCACGAACCGGTAAATTGGTGCTCCCATCAGCAACCATAGGATTACGAACCCACTTCAACTCGACGCCCCTGCGGAAAATAAGGCAGTGCGTGGATCCGCCAAAATGGAACTGCGCGCAACACGTCAGCATCGCACACCCAACCCCAAAAGAAGGAAAGAATCAGGACAAAACTCACCATCCCAACATCCTGACCCTTTTCAAGCTTGTCGCCCTTCTTAACAGTCCACTCACAAGACGACACCTCTGCCATCCCCACCTGCACCACCGCCATCGTCCCAATACGCTCATCGTCCGCCTCAATGATCAAAACAGCCCTCGTCGCAACCTGGCAAATATATCCCTGGGAGTGATCCGGCGCCGCGGGATCCGGATCCGGCTCCCCGGTAATGGGATCGATATTTGCGAAGCCCTCCCAATAGCTCTCCGCGTAGTAAGACCCGGGGATATAAAACGCGTCCTTGACGACACCAGACACGGGCGCATGCCAGCAGTGGTAGCTGAGCGCGGAGAGAAACGCCTGGTAAACGGTTCCGCCTTCGAAGGTAGCGGCGGTGTCGGCGTTGCCGAGCATGTCCTGTAGACTATAGGGCTGGCCTTTGAGCCAGAACTCGTCGACGAGGCGGACGCCGGACTTAAGCGCGAACGGGTTCGATTCGCAGCAGCTGACGATTTGGGCGCTGTCGTCAGGCTTGTAGACGGGGCGCACGCCGGGGCGGAACTTGCGCACGAAGAAGTCGTCCCAGGATTGGAAGCCGTAGTGCGGCGCGCTGGGGTCGCACTCGTAGGCCTGCTCGAAGGATATGGTGTGGCCGGATCCTTCAGACGCTACGCGGCCCATTTCTTGCAGCGCTTGCGGACTGAACCAGTTGTTGCTGTCCAGGACGTTGGAGGATTGTGGGGTTGAGAGGTAGGTTTTGTATTCGTTGAGGATTTCTTTGAGGCAGGCGCAGACATCTTCACGGAGGAAGGCAGAGACACCGGCTGCGGTGCCCATGGGCCAGTCCTGGCATATATGTTAGCCTTGTAGCTGTTTGGAGGCTACATCGGTGCGGAGAAACTTGCTAGAATGGCATTGAATGGAAATCCAATCAGGCCTTTCTGACCCTCTGTGTTGTACAGCCAGCCTGGAGATTGTTTCAAGAGCACGTTCATGGTTGCCAATAACTCTTCCCAGTTCTCGATGGCGCGTTTCCCGGTTGGATCCTTCTTATATTCTTCATTGTTCGGGATCTGAACGGCAGTGAGCGGCGTGCAAAAATCGTGTCTTGGTCCCGCAATGCGGGCAGTATCTTACTTGTTCAAACATAAGGCTGAAGTACATTCGAACCTGGGTGTTGCTCAGGATCAGCTCTCGAAGCTTCTTAATGGAGGTATGGTCCTCAGCCAACTTCCCAGATCTTTTGGCATCTCGAACACTGGCAACAACGCCGTGTAGCCATCGCAGAAAGTCATCGGGATGCTTGGGGAGCCAGCCGCCGAGTCGGTGTCTCATGTACGGCCTGAGCGGGTTTTCCGGGACCGTTGGTCCCGGCTTGATGGGAGGGAAGAGCTGCATGGGGGGTGTGAAGTCTAAGCAAAGCACGGTCAAGATATAATCAGGAATGAGATGCTCAGATCTACTCTGGGCGAGCAGGAGAGAACGTACTCCAGAATTGTAGTATGGCCCTCAGACCTGTTCAGAAAGCAATGTTATCAGGCCAGACGCGGGGCAAAAATGAAGCACCAAATCACAGCTGGCTTGTCATGTTGTCATCTGATCCTAGATGCGGGGTAGCAATTAGCATAGCTTACCTCAGGAACCTCGACTTAATACCTCTAGCACTTCGATGAAAGCACATCTGATTTTAGAGCTATTGTTTATCTCAGTAAGCGACTCAGACGGCAAGGGCAAACTGAAGGCGTATTCACTAATACTAAAGTACCACTAGTCTCCGCCTAAATAAACGCCACTTTTTTTTAACCAATCAGCTATCTACCGACCTTAAGTTTGCCCTGCCGTCTGAGGGACTTTTAGTGCGAGTTTTGGTAAGGCTCGACTTCAATTTTCGCAATTTTGTATAAGAGACACTCTCTCCTGTATGTTTAACTCCCTAACAACACCTATTTAACCTAATATTCTGACGAGTCGGGTTAGGCCAGTCTCCTCCATAATCGATTACTGTTTTACGATAGGAATATGTTAGTGGGGGGGTATTTGGGCAGTCTCTCTGAGCTCGGCGACGTGCACGTGATAGGTCACGTGATAGTGCGTGGGGCCACCTTCATGGTAGGTAAACACCGACCGACGCGTCGTCTCTACGAACGTCTCTACGAATGTCTCTATGAACGTCTCTACGAACGTCTTTACGAACGGCTCTACGAACGGCTCTACGAACGGCTCTACGAACGGCTCTACAATCGCCCATACAATCGTCCGTACGAACGTCTCCACCATCGTCTCTACAAACGTCTGCACGAACGTCTGTACAAACGCCTGCACAAAGCTCTATACAAAGTTGTTACAAGGCCTTCAAAAAACAAGCCTAAATACAAGCTCTATATAGAGAAGCTCTATACAAAGCTCTGCACGAACTCAAGGCTCTACA
>Ga0307507_10002887_pt1 | contig 34650 bp, 26 predicted proteins | sample 7_EM_MG_FD_207223 | JGI IMG/M metagenome (GOLD analysis project Ga0307507, IMG submission 207223) | Populus trichocarpa ectomycorrhiza microbial communities from riparian zone in the Pacific Northwest, United States - 7_EM | ecosystem: Host-associated > Plants > Roots > Unclassified | place...
CATGAGGGAGTGGTGAAAATACTACTCGGGCGAGAAGAGGTCAACCCCGACAAGCCAAATAATGACGGCCGGACACCGCTCTCGTTTGCCGCTTCGGAAGGACATGAGGGAGTGGTGAAAATACTACTCGGGCGAGCAGAGGTCAACCCCGACAAGCCAGGTAATTCCGGCAGAACACCGCTCGCGTATGCCGCTTTGTGTAGACATGAGGGAGTGGTGAAAATTCTACTGGGGCGAGAAGAGGTCAACCCCGACAAGGCAAGTAATTCCGGCAAAACACCGCTCTCGTATGCCGCTAGGTATGGACATGAGGGAGTGGTGAAAATATTACTTCGACGGGAAGAGGTCAACCCCGACAAACCAGATAATGACGGCTGTACACCACTCTCGTTTGCCGCTCGGAATGGACATGAGGGAGTGGTGAAAATATTACTCGGGCGAGAAGAGGTCACCCCCGACAAGGCAGGTAATAGCGGCCAAACACCGCTCTCGTATGCCGCTGAGAATGGATATGAGGGAGTGGTGAAAACACTACTCGGCCGGCGAGAGGTCAACCCTGACAAGCCATGTGGTGGTGGCCAAACACCGCTCTCGCATGCCGCTGAGAGTGGACATGAGGGAGTGGTGAAAATACTACTCGGGCGAGAAGAGGTCAACCCCGGCAAGCCAGATAATCACGGTCGAACACCGCTCATGCTCGCAACTGGCCATCGTAATAAGAGGGTGGTGGAACTGCTAAAGGCTCGCGAAGCGGCAGCCCCCAGAGCGACTTGAGGCCTAAGACACACCCCCTCGTGAAAACCACCCTTTTACCTCTCGGAGCATGCTGTTCATGGAAGTTGTCCATGGACACCATCCTCTACAGGCGGAGGAAATCCTATGAGACTGAAATGCACATATATATTGCCGCACTGTCTAGCACCCGCGGCCTAACTTGGTCGAATGAGGATTTATGAATTTCTGTTTAAAATGTACAGTAGAGTCTGGTCGGTCCGGTAAGCAAGTGCTATTATTATGAGAAGGTTCAATTTCTAGCTTTTGGTTTTCATCCTATGATATTGAATTTTCCTCTAGGTGTAAACTCCTGCCTACGCCTTTTTATCTCTAGTACCGCTCTTTTCTTTCTTTTCTCTCTCCCCTCCCCCTTTCCTCAGTGATAGATAAACTATATAGGGTGTTTCTATTAAGAGGGGGAAATCGGTGTACGATAGCGCAAGCATTCTTAAGGTGACTATTAACTATATAAGACCGTACCGTCCATAGGGGACTAGTTTCTACAAATGATACAGCTTAGCTTAATGAATTGTACGACATTGCCCCCGTTATAGACGTGAGTGTAGAGGGCGGGACCTAGCGGCCGGCTCTTCATGCCACTCATTAGTCTCACTCGTCTCACGATCGACTTAGTGGCGTGAAGCATACCAGCTGAAAAACAATCCAATACCCTAACTTATATTTAGAGACAACTATTCTCTCCCAGTGAATGCCGTCGAATGCCCACTACCCCAATAGCACGTCGTGAGATCGACAGGAAGGGATATCCCTGAACCACTTGCCGCAATACCACTCAGCAATACCGAGCTCGTTCTAATCGCTGTAAGAAACTGTCAAGGAAATGCAATTCCCGTACCGGCTCTTCCAACCCCCGTACTGTGGATGCCGCCATCCCGATTGAAAATAGAGAGACCAAAGAGCCCACGGCACCGCACTGTTCCATCTACGAGTAAATTGGGGGAATTGGGTGAATGGTAGTTTTCTTTTGTATGGCAGGTTGTTGGTGGGGTCGGAATTAATGCGGCGTGATGATTGAGTGCGGTGTGAATTGTGCCAGATTCCCGGTTAGCGAGCATACGATTAGGGCAATGTTTTATAGGATAGGTTTTTTTTTTTGGCCTTGCGTCTAAATGTACAGTATACCGTATTAACTTGACTAAGAGAGCGGTGTGCTCTGGTCAAGAATTCCCTTCCTTGCCAAGGGAAAGGGCCGAATAACCAAAACAAGAGGCATGAAAAAGAAAAAGAAAAAAAACCAGACCTTACCTGGGGCGGCAACTTCAACGGCATAGCACATGGTTCCCTTATTCAAGTCAACACGGTAGAGATGTGGTGGATGATTCCCGATGCGGTGGCTTTGACTACCGGTATTAGAGTCAATGTCGTGGTGCTTTCATGTCGCATGTGCACTATGCCGTGCTGTGTCGATAACGGTCGGAAACTAGGATCCCCGAGATGCTTATAGAATTTCCATCAGTGCGAGAAAGAGCCTTTAATCTTTCAGCACCCCGGTAAATTTTCTCTATGGCGGGCCGAGTTATCCGCCATCTTAGTCCTGCAGTTTCTCCTATGCTCAGCGGAGTTTAGTATCGTAGACCGGGTGGCCAAGGGCGCAAAAACAGTTTAGGAGAGTGTAATTGAGTTCGGGAGACCTGAAAGGATATCGGTGCGAGATACGCGTCTCAAGGTGGAATATTGGCTAAACATCACCGGGGAATTTCTTGTCCACCTTGTGAAGATTGCCGGAATTTCTTACATGATACCGGTATATGATCATCGCTTGCCTTATGTAAGATGCCTAGGATTTATCGGAGGCACCGGGCTTTTGATGAGAGATTTTGACTTTCATGCGCAACCGCAGTGACCACGCATGTAGTGGGAGAGCTCCCGTCACATTGCATAAATAAAAAAGCTTGGGACATCTTAACTTGAAACCCACGATATTATCACTACCAAGCATGTTTACGGTTTCCACCATAACATAGTTTTGCTTTGTCAGCTACCTAAGCTGCAGTAGTTTATAGATTTAGTTCAGCTTATTTTACCTCCGGACTTAAAAGTTCATATACCAGTACTCGAGTACAGTAGATGAATACTGGCAGTGAGATAGTGCTAGACCTCTGCCACCAGCTCGGAGCCAGAATCCAGCGTATTTGGTGGCTGATCCTGTATAGTAGCATTGATACGATTGCTACAGGTATGGCACAACCTCCGAACAAAAGCGATCATTTGTATGCCCAAGCGCCACCGAGAATGCACGCCAAAACGGCCGAAATTCGGAGTATCTGAAATCCCGACCTGGGCTCTCTCTTCTTAACCAATTAAACAAAAGGATATGTCAATAGATAGCTAAAGATCTAGCGAATCTGAAATCTATCAGAAATTCCCCTATTCTATAGGCAGCGCCCATCAATTTTCATGGATCAACATGAAACTCGAGCTAAGTGCTGAGAATTTGTACTGCTGCCAATAGAAAAAACTGCATATTCTGGAAATTGCCAATTCTGCATGCCCACAGTTCATTCAATATTGCACCAAACGCTCCAATATTGAGATATCATGATCAGAGTACCCTGAACCACTATTTCACCAAGAATCTATTTACTTGTAAAGTAGTTGGTTGAGTACTAGCGCTTTGAAAACTCTCATTATTGGCATAGAAATAACTAACAACCATCACTTTTGTCAAGGCACAAGAGGTCCTTCGACACCAGGAGCCCCACCTGTCGCACAAGGCTGCAAGCCGCTTTAATATCAGCAAACCCACGGTTTTCTTCACTTAGACCCCGCTTTTCTTCTGCTCCCAAGAATATCATAAACCAACCATACCCAACAAATCCTCCTCTTCAACAGAGCAAGCAATAAACAGCGGAAGATGTCTCAATACACCATCAATCAGAGTAGCAACTGCCTCGATACCACGAACTCTTATAATACGAATGTGTCGAACAACTATACTGTTGCCGATGATCGGTCTCCACTCCTAGCCTAGTTATCAGCCCTGGAGCCTAGTTTAAGGCATCGGGACGTTCGTGAGCGCCGCGTCGAAAATTTCGGGGAATGGCTCATGCAAACTGAGGAATTCGGAATATGGTCCGGCATGGGCGGGGACAGTGAAGATGGAGGTGATAACGCCGTTCTCTTTTGCCATGGAGATCCGGGGGTCGGGAAAACATTCATTAGGTAACAAGGACGATTCCCTGGAGATAGAGGAATGCGAGCCTGTGCTAATAAGCCATGATGACAGTTCGCTAGTCATTGACAGGCTGTGCAATCAGGCCAGAAGACAAAATATCGCTGTCACGTGCTTTTACTTTGACTTCGCAGCCCAAAAGGAGCAGTCTGCGACTAGTATGTTGGGCTCTTTGCTAAAACAGATGGTCAGCGGAATGGAAAGGATTCCGGAGGAAATATCGCGAGCCTTCCAAGAGCAGAAAAAGGCAATTGGTGGATGCGGACCGCCACTCGCTGATATTGTGAAGATGCTACAGGCCGTCACATCCTCACAGCCAACATTTATTTGCATTAACGCCCTTGACGAATGTGTGGGAGTGCAACGGTTCAAGGTCCTCGATTCGCTGAAACAAATTCTTGAGAAGTCTCGGAGGACTCGAATATTCGTGCCCGGAAGGCCCCATATTCTGGCTGAGGTTGAAAAGCGACTTGCTAGACAAGTGAAAAATCTATCTATAGGTCCCAGAAAAGGCGATATCATCACATACCTTCGTGCTAGGGTGGGCGAGGATGAAACACCTGATGCCATGGACGTGAGTCTAGAGGCAGACATTCTGGAGAGGACTCCCGAGAGTATATCAGATATGTGCGTAGGGGCAATAATACTGAGAATCCCACCCCACACCATCCGCTAATCGATATGTTTAGGTTTCTACTCATTTCTTTGAATATCGACACAATCTTGCAAGAATCAACAATACATCGGAGACGAGAAAAGCTCAGGAAAATGACGGATGGATTAGGGTTAAGAGACGCCTACAGTGCGACAATTGAACGGATAAAGGCGCAGGGTGGGGACAAATCGAGACTGGGAATGGAAGCCCTGATGTGGGTCAACCATGCCGAACGGCCGTTGAAGGCGGATGAGCTCTGTCACGCCCTAGCAGTCGAGCTAGGCTCCAAAGATTTTAATGCCGGCAACGCCCCTTCGATATCGACATTGGTGAACTGCTGTCAAGGGCTGATTACCGTCGACAAGGAGGCATCAACAGTGCGACTTATCCATTTTACTCTACATGAGTATCTCTCCTCCCATCCCGATATTTTCAATAGACCTCACTCGGCTCTGGCAGAGATCTGCTTAACCTATTTGAATTCCGAACAAGTCAAGTCCATTCCAGCCGATCGCTCCCCCGACCTCTCCGACATTCCCTTTCTAGAATACAGTTCGCTATACTGGGGAGTACATGCGAAAAAGGAACTCTCAGACAATGCGAGCTCACTTGCACTAGAGCTGTTTCAGGAATATGATGGCCACATATCCACCAGATTGCTTTTAGAACAAGTGAGGAATATTGAAGGGATTGATACTAATTTCCTGCTCAATGGATTACACTGCGCATCATTCTTCGGAATCGTCGAGGTAGCAGCCGCTTTGCTAGAGATGGAATGCTATGATATCAATGGAGGAGATTTTGGGGGGGACACACCGCTTGCATGGGCTGCTTGCAATAGGCATGAGGGAGCGGTGAGAATACTACTCGGGCGAGAAGAGGTCAACCCCGACAAACCAGATAATGACGGCTGTACACCGCTCTCGTTTGCCGCTCGGAATGGACATGAGGGAGTGGTGAAAATACTACTCGGGCGAGAAGAGGTCAACCCCGACAAGACAGGTAATAACGGCCAAACACCGCTCTCGTATGCCGCTGAGAATGGATATGAGGGAGTGGTAATAATACTACTCGGGCGAGAAGAGGTCAACCCTGACAAGCCAGATAACGGCGGCCGGACAACGCTGTCGTATGCCGCTTCGAGAGGACATGAGGGAGTGGTGAAAGTACTACTCGGACGAGAAGACGTCAACCCCGACAAGCCAGATAAGTGGCGCCGAACACCCCTCATCTCAGCATCTATGAATGGTCACAAGAGGGTGGTAGAATTGCTACACTCTCACAAAGCGGTAACACGCGGCGCGACTTGAGGCCTAGGAGACACCGCCCAGTGGATATCACCCCCATTCCTCCCCTTTCGGAGCATGCTACTCATGGCAGTTGTCCGTAGACCCCATCCTTCACAGGCAGAGGAATACTTATGAGATCAGAATGCACACATAAGTTACATTGTTACACCGTCTGGCACTCCCGACCTGGCTTAGTCGCAGAAGATTTATGAATTTCTGTTTACAGTGTACAACAGGCTCTGGTTGGTGGGGTTAAGCAGTTCTATTATTGTCAGAAGGTTCAGTTTATAACTTAGCTCTCAGCCTTCATCCTATCATATTTAATTTTCCCCTAACTGTAAATTATTGCCTGCGCCTCCTCTTTTTCTAAAAAGGTTTTCCTTTCCCCTTTTCTCTCCCGTCCTCCTTCCTAAGTGAGCTATAAACTGCATATAGCGTTTTCATTAATAGAGGAAAATCAATGTCCAATCGCGCAAGCATTCTTAAGGCTATTGCGAACAACGCCATAAGACTGTACTTACTGTACCATAGGAGGCTAGTTCCCAAAAATAATAGGCTCAATGAATACTACGGCACTGCGCTTGACGGATACCTACCAGTCGCCCCGCTATAGACATCAGTATGGAGGGTCGGGCCCAGCAGAAGGCTTTTCATATCACCCATTAGTCCCATCCGTCGCGCGATCAACTATAGAGTGAAACATGCCAGCCGAGAAACCACCAAGATAGGCCGTAGCCACCACTGTACCCAGGACCACTGCTCTCCCCCGGTAGAAGTGACATTACCACCGAATGCCCACCACCCTAATAGCGCGTCGCGAGACCGACGGGAAAGAACATCAGAGGGCCACGTACCCAAAGCTACTCACCGATCAAAAGTTCTCTCCTAATCACTGTGAAGAAGCGTCCAAGAAACGCAATACAGGCTCTTCCGACTCTCGTACTGTCCATGGCCCCACCTAGGTTAAAAATAGAGAGACCAAACAGCCCACGGCACCGTACTGTTCCATCTACTAGTAAATTGAGGGAATTGGATGAATGGTAGTTTTCTTTGGTATGGCATGTTGTTGGTGGGGTCGGAATTAATGCGGCATGATGATAGAGCGCAATGTGAATTGCGCCGGATTTCTGGTTAGCGAGCTTATAGAATTTCCATCAGTGTGAAAGAGCTCCCCAATCTCTGGACATGCCAGGCAGAATTTCTGCGGTGCCTCTCCGGTAGTTGCCATGCTGCAAGTGACATTCCTGACTAATCATGCCCCAAAAACTCGTTCACCAATCCAGCATAGTGCTCGACCTAGAGAGCCGCCTCTAACCCTACCAAGCTAGTGTTCTCCTGCTGCTCTCCCATTCCCGAACCCCAACATCCGCATCATCATACCACCAACCTCTCCTCCCCCTCTACCTCCACCTCCACAACAGCAATCAAAATGCCCCCTCAGAAACCCTCCCTAACCATCAACGGCGGCGCCGGCTCGATCTCGCGCTCCTCCCTCCCACCTTCCTCTCCACTCTACACAGCCTACACAACCTCCCTCCGCGAAGTCCTCCAAACCACATATCCGCTCCTCCTCGCTGGCCACTCGGCACTAGCCGTTGCAGCACACGCCGTAACCCTACTAGAAAACAACCCGCTCTTCAACGCCGGCAAGGGCTCGGTGTTCACGCGTGACGGGAGGAACGAGCTCGAGGCTTCGGTTATGGTTTCTCGGGGGTACCGGAAGAGGGGGGTTGGCGTCGCCATGCTAACTAAGGTTAAGAATCCGATTCTTCTAGCAAGGGAATTGTTGGTTCGTGGAGAGGGGGATGGGGGCGCGAGCAGTGGGCAGGGACATAACTTCCTTTCGGGAGAAGAGGCGGAGAGGTTGGCTGTGGAGTGGGGGTGTGAAGTTGTTGACCCGGGGTACTTCTGGACGGAGAGGCGATGGGAGGAGCACTTACGTGGGTTAAAGAAGGAAAAAGAGTATTCCGCCAGCGATGGTGTCCCTGACGAGGGCCTGCAAGGAGAAAAAGCGGAATACCTACCCCAAGGCACGGTCGGCTGCGTCGCAATGGACATTCACGGAAACCTCTGCGCAGCTACGAGCACCGGCGGCCTTACCAACAAGCTCCCCGGCAGAATCGGCGACACACCCACTCTTGCTGCAGGATTCTGGGTGGAGGAATGGCGAACAAGCGTTCCTGCGCCGTCGCTTAATCCCCCCTCATCGTCGATATCAACCTCTTTCTGGAATTTACTAACCTCTTGTGTGTCTACCGCCGCTCTCACATCTACCAGCGAAAAACAGCCTTTACTAGAAGAAAGTGTAGATCACCCCACGCAACCACCAACCCGCGCGGTTGCGCTTTCGGGGACTGGAAACGGAGACTACTTCCTTCGCCTCGCAGTAGCACATAACATCGCCGCTCGTTGCCGCTTCGGTGGCCTCAGTTTGAAGGAGGCGGCGGAAGCGGTTGTTGGTCGGGGTGGGGAAATGCAGAGGGCTGCTGGGGACCGATGGGGATTGGGAGATGGTTCTGGAGGCGTAATCGGGTTGGATGAAAAGGGGAATGTGGTTATGGCTATGAACTGTGGGGGGATGTTCAGGGGTTACATTGATAAAGAAGGAAAAGCTAGGGTCGGAGTTTACTGGGATGAGAAGGAGACTTGAATCACGGAAGCCTAATTTTGAGTGGGATTGCCGATATTTGCCCCCTCTGGCGCTGGCCGTCTTTGTGGGGCCCGGCGGCGGGCACAGTGGGTTTAGCGTCTATGATGGATGAAATCAGTTTAGGTTGTTAGTTTGTACCGGCATTCCTTCTAGAGTCCGACACTATTGTAAGTATATCATATCATATCATATCACTCGCCAGACAAAACCCTGGAGGTGTTGAAAAACGGGCCAATGGTCAAGCTATATACCGGAAATATGTGCGCGCGAGAGATGCTGAAGAACTTCATTATATCTCAAAGAGCCGGGAAGGCCCACTATTTATGCAGTGAAATAGCAACATATCAGCAGCGAAGAAATTAAAAGGAAACAATATGGAAGACAAGAGAAAACAAATGAGAACAAAATTGCGTATCTGGTCGATAGATTGAGCGGTGACATGAGGGAAAAAATTAATAGGGGTAAGTCTAACTCGGAGAGTAGGAAACCGGTACTAAGGGAGAATGACCGTACTCTAATACGTAGAAAGTGCATATCCGAAAGCCCATATTCAACAGGAGGTGCGAAAAAGCTTTGCGGAAAGGCGAAAGACCTCCGAATTCTACACAATCTTATTATCTTTATTATCTTCCATTCCGTGATCATTTCCAATAGCACCGATTCTAACAGAACCTCCATTATTCCCCACTCACCCCCCCCACCTTCATAGTTGCCGTTAACGCCCCTCACGACGCAAGAACCAATGCCTGGCTAGCCCCCTCAGACCCCGAAAACTCCCACAACCACCTCCACCCCGCCAAGATCCCCCAAACTGCCCAACCGTATACAACATCCCATATCTCATCCCAGGCCGGTCCATGATACACCAAAAACCAACCCATAACCCCAAGAAAAATCAACCTAGCTGTGAACACCCTGAGCAGCAGAATCCCCACCACTATCAAGATCCTCACAGGGAGCATGAATGTGTAGTTAAAAAACAAACGGCTCAGGTATAATGAGACGTTTAGAGCAAAGTACGTTACGTTGGGCGCCATGGCACAGAGCAAGCGAAAGGGAGCTTCTAGGCCAAAGAGCATATTGACCACCGTCTGCCAGAGTTTGATTAGGATACCTTTTAGCGTCCATAGGATTGATCGTCTAGCTTGTCTCGTGAGGAATTTTGCACCCTGCAGGAAGTATTGACTGTGACTCCAAGCGTAGAAGACAGCCATTGTGACTGCAAGGAGTATTATTGCGCTCAGCCGGAGGTGCTCCTGGGAACCCCTCTGCATCTCGTTCGAGTCTTCGATGCCCTCGCTCTCGATCCTGATACGGGTGTGGATCTGTTGGAGTGTTTTGGTCCTGCTTCGCAAATGGCCGAGTTTCTCCTCCAGGTCCATGATTATGGCTTCCTCCTCCGTTGTGAAGGTACCTTCTTCGTAATCCTGCTTGAATTGTTTCAAGATTTCCTCCGAGAGATCGACAACATCTGCCCTGACGGGGCGATACCATGATGGGGAGTTTGGAGGTCTGATGTCGCGGATCCTGGCGAGGCGACTTTCCGCTACGGTTTTCCGTCTGCTGAGAAGGGTCTCGAATTGACTGGTCATCAGTTGCATGGACCCGGCCCTCGGCGATAGCAGACTGAATACGCGCTGGGCTTCTCCGTACTCTTCTGCTACCTTGCGGAGTTCTGATGCCTTCCCTTTAATCGCTTTTAGTTGGCGCTCTAGTTCTTCGGTTTTTTGCTCAGAGTACGCTATCTTGTGTTGGATGCCCTGCGTATCTTTTTCCTTATAACTACAACCCTCTTTTAGTAACCCTCCGTTGGGTTTTTACCGCTAGAATGAGCACTCACAATATCTTCGTCCATGGAGCCAAAAAGGTGACGATGCTGATACTTGCAAAACACCCAAATGAGAAAACCCCGGGAATAGTGAAAGTAAATGCTAAACTCAAACCAAGTATCACCGTTCTAGCAGCGCCCACCGTAGCCTAGTATAACATGGTCAGCTTTAATAAACCTTATCCCTTGCCCAATAAAATACAATGGCTCACCTTCAAAACCCCTCCATATCTATCAGACTCCCCAGACATCTCATCTTCTAAATCCTCTCTTCCCTGTAGCTCCTCTTGCAGCCTCCTCTCCAAATATTTGCTCTTAAGTTTTACATTCTCCTCCTCCTCAGCGCACAGCGTAGCAACATCCTGTAACTCCCGGCCAATATTCGAAATCTCCCCTTGAAGCTTCAACACATTCTTATTGCAAACCCTACCCGCTGCAACCGCCATTTTTTTCCCACACCTGGCCGCCAACTCCGTCGTTTCCCAAGCCAATTCAAAAGAAGTAGTCGCCCTCTCGATAGCGTCATAAAATCCATCTCGCTTTCCCCAAATGAGCCTCCCAAAGGACTTTACTCCACCAAGCCATAGCAGCATCGCTCTGGTGGCGTCCCACATGTTCAGTCTGTGGACCAGACAATCGTCGATGTAGTTGACATGCGCAAGGAGCGGGAATAAGGCTTTCACGGTGTCGGCGTTTGCCCGTCTAACTTCTCCGAGGGCGGCTTCTATTACACCGCTATCTTCAAAGGATAGGGCGTCTAAGCCGCGGAGCTCGCGGTGGACCGATTGCTTTAGCCATACCAGTCTCTCGTCGAAGGAGCGTTGTCGCTGTTGTGACCGGGGGGTAATCATGGTAGGAGTTGGGGTCTTCTCGTGACGAGCATCGATCAAGTGCAAGAGAAGATGATATTATATGAGTTAGAGAAATTAGGCCAGAAACAAGGCTCAGTTTATTTCACATACCTGGGCGGAGGAGGAAAAAATCGTGAAAATCTTAGGCCTGATGCCGGTTTCTCACCATTGCCGGCCTAAGGTATCATATGTATTTTGTTGTACCACCAGAAATAAGGCCAACCACAACCCCTATCCCCATCAAGATTTCCTCCAACAAAAAAACCAAATACATAACCAACTCTTATACCAGTACACTCCTCTACCTGTAATTCTCACCAAGCAAACCATGCAATTTCTAGGCAGAAGCGAGACCTGAGCCAACCCTGGAAATCAACCATCAGCCCAACCGGCAAGTTCACTAAATCTAGTACTACGCCTGTAAGAGCCCGAGCCTGGTTTACCTACCGCACAATTGAGCAATTTTAGGTAAAAAAATCGCAGGAATCTAATAAAGTAAGCCTAGATCCGGAGGGAGGATAATTAGAGGATCGAAACTCCAAGGGAATTCCGACGGTTTATATAAGAGGTGTCGCCGTCCAGCAAGTAGCGCACGCATTTGCGGCTCAGTGTGATAGTTCACGAACTCATTATCGCCGTGCTTCATAACCAACCGAGAGACCGACCTACAAATACCGCATCATTCTTCGTTACCCTTCGTGTTTACCACAGTGTTTCCAATTTTCCCTGCTATTAACTAATATTCTAACTCCCCGCAGCTCATCTCTTCTCAGCTCGCTCGAGCCACGGTAAAGCCGTCTCTATCCATAAGAAGTTACCGGTACCATACTTAAAAATCATTGAGCCTCAGTCAACCTCTTTTTCCGGGAATATCAAACAATGAATATTGTTTGATATCGCTCATTTTTTTTCTCCCGGTCTTCCTTAATCCATAGGATACCTCTCTGATCAATTACGCTCGTTCTCCAATAACCATTTTAGAATAGAGATCAGAACGTACTATCAGAATATTAGAGTACGAGCACAATGGGCATCGGTAGGGGCATGTAGGTTCTGCGGGTTTACCCCCGACCTAAGCCTTCGTACTGTGGTGATGCGGCTCCCCTTCCGCGTCAATGAGTAACCCTCCTCGTTCTGGATAATTTATTTTTTCTCCAAAGCCTTGCACTCAGTTGCTTAATCAACTTGGGCTTCACTTATCGCTCGGTCGTTTTTAAGGCACTGGGGTCTTGGGAAATCTTTTTCCTCTAGTATTGCATAATGTTGGAAATATGCGAAAGCGGGTGATATTCTATGATGCTTACTATATATTTCTAGGGATTAGATTAGGGGTCAACTTGGACCAATTACAGGATGTCGGTACATTTACTCGCGGCGAGAATAAGTCCGGAGACAACAGACGCAACCACAATTTCAATTATCGGAATACCACAATGACTCAAGTTGATGCCACAGTCAAAATGAAAGGCCCTATTACCAAATGCTAGGCTCTTAGAGAGAGAGGGACTCTAATGTAGAGGCCTTAGCATTAATACCGATAGACATTATAATTGTGGTTGCGATTGTACAATAACAGCCGTTGTGGTTATCATGATAATTGAGCTTTGCGGGGGATTGTGGTTGCGCCCGTTGTCTCAGGACTTATCCTCGCCGCGAGCACGGTATCGCATTACCGTTCACCCGCCCGTGGAGCATAGTGCCTGAATCTAAGATTCCCGCCTTCTCACCTCACCAGATTTTTTTTTCCCGAGATCACTGGCGGCACTCGAACCACCTTTTGCCCCGCCTAGGAACATCATCTGTCACCCACACACACTCGTTGCTGTCGGGCTGCGGACAAGGAATCACCATGTTCGAGATCCCACCATTCACCGTGCAGTGCTTGGCTCATGAGTCACCGCTTAACCAGAAAAAGTTACCCCAAAAATTCCGTCCGCCCCGGCGGCCACGTACCTGCTTTAAAAAAGTAAACTCCGCCCGAGAATCCGAACCGCACACACGTTGCCAGCACCATGGCCAACCACCAACTCTGCCCTGACATGCCTCTCCCCAAGTGCTGAGAGCTGGCATTGCATCTTGGCAAGATTCCCCTGGAACTCAACTCAATACCGTTACAAAGCTCGAGTCCTCGAATGTTCCACACCCTCCATTACCAGCCCCCTCGCTCTAGAGCACTAGCTTAAATCTAAAAAGTGGAAGGCTAGGATAGCCATCCGGGAGAAGACTTGCAGCGGGCATGGTGGGAGCAGCGCACTCTACCCACTTGGCATCGCAATCAATCTTGGTACGGGTACAAAAATCGAAGCTCGAACTGGTAACCAGTGCCGACGTCAGGCAAATCTGCTCGGGTGGCATGCTTCTCATGCTTAATTTACTCTGCGGCCTTGCACTTCCTATCTGCCCGAGTATGGGAGGTCCTCGCTAATAACTATTCATTTTCTCTCTCTTGGGAGACAATGCCCGGCAAGAAGCTATGGAACAGTCACTTTGGGTCAACTGGCCAATTATTTTCTACCATTTTTTAGGTGCTGGGGCTTACTAAAAATGCGAACGGGTTTTCGCCCCAGGTGTATATTTAGCCGGTTAATCTTAAATAACTGTTGAATAACTTCTTGCTGGACCCTGTTCAAGGATAGGGACCCATTAATCAGGACAAACAGGGATATTGTTGCCGGTCAGCCTCGAATACCAGGGTCCTGCAGGAAGTTATTCAACAGTTATTTAAAGTTAACCAGCCATATCTGCTCGGGTTAATTGCTTACCCCCTGTACCTGTCCCATAACCTCTTACAGGACCTCGTACGGTGCCAAGTCAGGGAGGATGAGTTGACCACGGCAACTTCCTTGTGCGATACGTATTCAGAATAGCCTAGATTGGCTTGGCGGAGCACCTTCCATAAGATTCCCCCTGACCCTCAGTATCTAGTATACTCTGTTGTCGTGCATTCTTAAGCACGGCCGCCTCCGATAATTACCGTATTCCCGACCGGAACGCTGCTCAGGTCTTTGGCGTGGCGCGATCGTTTTCTCAGCTTACTGCACTCTCGTGTGGGGCTGGGTGTAAATTCACGCGTGGTCACTCGCTTGCTTCAAGCCGCTTGCCTCAACTTACTAGGGTATGGACATGGGTGATCGGACGGACAGGGGTCAGGAAATGTATGTATCGGCATACATTTCCTGACCCCTGTCCGTCCGATCACCCACGCCCATACTCTACCGGTAGTACAAGTACTTGTATCCGGTCTGAAAGTGCCGGTGCGGGTTCGAATTTACTAATGGCGCTCAAGTGCGCACAGATAATTTGCTATGCAAAATTTTAATCCCCGCGTTCGAGCACTTCATGCCTACCGGTACAGTATGCTGTGCCCCGAGCTCAATGGAGCCATTCTCTTTCAAGGATTTTTGTCCCCCTGCTTGCCAGCGAGGCCTTCCCCCTGCCGAATTGAGTTTGTTGTTGTTGTTGTTGTTGAACAAGGGTTAGGGTTCTAAAAGCGTTTGTCTGTCCCGCCCCGCGGAGTTGAAACTATTTTGTTTGGGATCCGTTTCTGTGGAATTGAGCACGGCATGAATGGTTCGGTCATACTTACCGGTACCGGTATTTTTTCTTTTCCTTTCGCGCTCGCTAAAGTGGTGGTATTTGGAGTACAGATATGGGACGGTACATGTGTATGTGTTGGGTTTCGTTTCATTGGCCATCATGCATGTACCAACAGCAACTCTTGCCTCTACCGGTATCCCCACTTTCTTTCCTTTGCTCGTCTTATGATGTCTATCATTGCATGCAGGATTTGAGTCGGCCTCTAAGAAGGTGCAGCTTCACTGCAGACTGAATGGCAAACTCGCGAGCGAAGTTAACTCGTCCTCACGCCTGACAGTGGTATTCGAGTGGCTCGATTACTCGAGTACAGGACATACAGATGGGCTGAGAGAGAAAGGAAAAGGTGGGAGGGAGCTCATGACCAAGAACTTTCGATCGCTTTTTTTCTTGCTCTAACCTACGGTAGCTTACTGGTGTTAATCTCTGCATCAGGATGGATGATTGAGGGAATTGTAAAATCTATTAATCACGCTAACAAATAATCTCACATCTCGGACATAGGAGCAGCGCAAGACTGGCCAGCAAACATGCACAGCACCGCCTCCACCGCCACAAATTGGGGCGGTTGGACATTCCCACAAATAACAAACGACGCGCTAGGTACAAAAGTAACCAAACGGCCCTAGTGTCGCATCGAACCAATCAGCCAACGCCAGCGATAGCATGCAGCTCAGACCGCTAAACACGGGGAGTGTGAAGGTTCGTCCGAATCTGGGTTTCCTTACAGTGCAGGAATCCGCGGTACGTACTGCAGTAGTATGTCGTGCTGTTCACGCCCCGCTCGTGTACTAGTACCCCGTCCTGGCTCAACTCGATCAATACAGAAAAGGATCTTGTTCCCGCCATTTTTTCCTACTTTTTCCCCTTTTCTTCTCTTGCTCTGTCTATATTTTATAAACACCACCGTAACGATCCGGATCGTATATTACCATCATCAGTTCTGTTGACCAGAAATACACATATACATCAGGCGAAGAATCCATTGTTTTAGTCCTTCTTTATCGGTAACGACCAACGACAGAGTCCCATAATCCTGGTTTGGATTGAAAACATTTGTGAAACCACAAAGAATCTTGCAATTCTGTGATAGCGAAATTATGGCAGCGGAAGGATTGAATATGGCGCTTCAGGCTGCCTCGCACGTTCCTGCTCTGGCTTCTACTATCACGGTGATGGATACTAGTGGGAAGGTGCTTAATACGGTATGTTTGTATTGAGATTTTCCGTATATACTTTGCATGCACCACCCGTCAATCGTTGCCTCTCTATCTCTGGGTTAAAACAATACAATTTTTTCCTTTTTGGTGTAGTATTAGTGCGGCTTCTTTTTAATTGTCGCGTGGCTAATAATTAAACAGTCTAGAGGAGTTTTCTCAGCGTTTAAGGAAGCTCGCAGTGCCTACCGCGCTCGCAAAAATGAAATAGCCGAGGAACGTGCTCGCCAGAGCGCCCGCCGCGATGAAGCCCGACTGCGTGCCGCCCGAAAGCATAGTACATCAACGGCCCGCCGATTAGAACGATCCAATACCAGCCCGTTAATGATTGAAGATGACGAGGAGCGGCGTCAGCGGAAGAAGGAAAAGAAGGAGAAAAAGAAGCGATCTGAGTCTTCATCACCTTCCGGCACCGGTTCGGACTCTGGCACCAGTTCGGACATTAGCTTCGAAGACGACTCCGGGAGCACTGTTCTCACCACCACAAATAATAATCATAGCGTGAGGAGGTCGACCAGCAGCGAGACTATGCGGACCGAAGCGACCTTGTATACCCCTGGAGGCTTGCGCGGAAATATGTCGGTTATTTCATTAATTCCCGAGATGGTTCTCTCCCAACCGGACCCCATGACGGAGAATCTCCAACTCCTTCTACTACAGCTACAGGCTACAATCGACGAGTTATCGTGTTGGTCAGCGGGCATTGCGACGCTCATTGCCGAGCTGCAAAAAGTTCCCGATACCCTGGCAGTTGTTGGCCTAACCCTTGCCGAAATCTCCGCCCTCGTAGCGAAGGTCAGTCCTGCGGCAATCATGGGCTTGAAGACTCTATTCCCTATGATTTTTGCATTGCTGGGTAGCCCACAGTTTGTTGTCCTTGCGGGCGTTGGCGCAGCGGCTACAGTGATTGTATTGGGTGGATACAAGATTATCAAGAATGTCGTCGGCGGAGCAGCGAAATCGTCACTATCGAGCGGCGATGAGGACGAGTATCCGGAGGGCGATTGGGACGAGCCTATCGAAGAGGTTGTCCGTGAACCTCCCCAGCAACAGCGAATGATCGAGGCTGCTCCTATACCATTACCGCAACCTGAGATTAGACGTACGCAGTCCCAGGCTCCCACCCAACGCAAACAGCTCATGCCTGCCCGCGCCCATACTTTCCAAGCCCCCACCGGCGGAAGCGAAGTACTAGCTTTCGATATCTCGAGTGCCGCGAGCAGCAGTGGCGATAGCAGCAACAACAGTAGCAACAGCAACAACAACAGCAATAACAACAGTGCCGATGAGGAGGACAGAAAGCGGCATCATAGAAAGCGCCGCGGCAGCAACGACAAATCAGACAAGGACAAGTCCGAAAGGTCAAAATCGAAATCCGGCAATAGTTCCCACCATAGCAAGTCAAAATCCGACAAGGAAAAGGACAAGTCGGAGAAGGATAAATCATCTTCCAAATCGGACAAGCACGAATCCCCCGAATCGTCTGGTAGGCGCGGATCGTCTTCTAAATCCCACGACAAGCATGAAAAGTCCGATAAAAAAGAGCGCAAGACAACCGCCGATAGTGGTACCAGCACTCCCGCCAAGGAGAAGAAACCATTCTTTTCACTAGCTACATCACTGACTACATCTCCCTTCTCCTCCCCGGCCGCGTCTACGACTTCGCTACCCACTGAGAAGCAAAAGAAGAAGGAGAGGAAGTCTTCGCTTTCATCCGCTTCTTCCGGTTCTAAAGAGAAGGAGAAGGAGAAGGAGAAGACTAGTTCTACGAAAGAGCATAAAGAGATCAAGAAGCCGAAAGAATTTCTAGTAGGCCTTTTCGAAGGGCGATCGGCTTAATCTGTCAATAATTCTCAGGAGTTTTTCGTTTTCTTACTTTTTTTATTATTTTACTTTTACAATGGGTAGGCAGTCAATTTGGAATACATACGCTTGCATGTTACAATATTGTTAGTATATAACGGAAGGCGTTTTTTTCTTTTCTTCATTTTATCTATCATTGTGTTTATATATCATCATCACCATCATATATAAATTTCTATCTTTTTTTTTACTCTCCGTTTTGAAGTATCGGTATGAAAACAAAAGACGAACCCATTTTCTCTCCACTTTGCCTTGCCTTACCATATCTCACCACCACGCCTCGCCTTCTCCCCTCCGCCACCACCGTAATCAGCACAGAAAAACAGAAAACCAGCACACCAAAATCTAAAAGAGAAAAAAAAAAAAAAGAAAGTGGGGCGAACATTCTTTTCTTTTTCTTTCTTTCTCCTGTATGAAATTACAAATATAGCCCAATCCAATCTATCGCCTCTATCAATCAATCAATCGTGCAATATGCACGTAACGGCAGGATATTATTCGTTCCCCGTGTAGTCAAGTTTTCAACTCACATACAATTCCCCCCCCTCGTTCGTCCGTTCGTTCTTTGCTTTCTTTGCTTCCTTTGTTAGCGGGTCTCGCGTATGTGTGTTTTTTCATCATTGGATGTTTGGGTTTTTAAGCAATGGTTTTGAAGGATTTGGGATGGATTGGAGGGGTTGGAGGGATTGGAGGGATTTTGTGTGTGCGTTGTTGAGAGGGGGGCGAGTGAGGGGTTGTGATTACCGCTTGGGCGCTGGGTGAGTGAGTGAGTGAATGATTGGTTCGGTGGGGTTTCTTTTTCTAGGCTGGAGTGGAGTGGGGTGGAGTGGGTGGGGTGTGGCGGTGGATAGGTGGGTGGATTGGTTTTGAGCTGAGTTGTGTTACTGTTCGTATTACCTGCAAGGAGGGAGAGTGCTGGATGGTTTGCTTGCTTGCTTGCTTTCTGTACGAGCAGAGCGTGCGATAGCTTGGTTATGTTTATTGCACTCGGGTATGTTATCTCTGTGGTGGTGGTGAAGAAACGAACAGGGTGCCGGTAATTTACTCTACCGAGCTGCAGTCGGAATTCTCGCTCGTTGGATTTTCGTTTCAATTCTTCCCTCCCTTCTTCCCTTTCCCTTCTTCCCGTCGGTTAGGTACAGCTAATATAATATATCATACCGGTATGCTTAATCCCTAGTTACCCTCTTGCATGCTTTACAAGTAGAATCCCCCGACCACAATACCACATTGCTTTTTCACGCCGGCGGCAGCGGATTTGGCAGTCTAATTTACTCTGCAGTATTGATATCATACATACAGCAAGAGGAAGATGACGTCTCGCATAATATCATCATAACTGTCAGTATTCCGACGCGCATGATAGCATCACAATGCGGTATTGTAGTAAGCTACCAGAGCACGAATCGATAAGTAGAATATAATAAGCTTAGGATAACAATCTCTGCAGCTTTGGACGACTTTCCAAAGTGGAGGTTTTTTTTTTTTTTTTTGAGGCGGCTTTATCACAATGCGAGATGCCGTGTGGAAAATAGAAAAATTTGGAGTCTTGTGGGTGGGTGAGGGAGGATTGGCGGGCGGGTGTCGCGATTTGTGTGGTTTGCAGTGGTGGTGGTTGTGGTGGAGTAAGTTACACTATGCACGTTGAGGAGGAGGAGGGGGGATAAGGAGAAGTGAACTTGTGCGCCCTGTTTTTTGTTTTTTGGAGTTGTCTGTTGAACTCGCTGCGCGGCTCTGGTTTGTCGGTTTTGGGCATGTGTATCACGTGAAATATGCACCGAAACTCTCCGTTTAGGTAATCCCGGGGAAGGAAGAACGCCTATCGAAATCTCTCCTTAGGTGCTGCTCTCTGGTTTGTGGTTGATACCGGTAGGTCCGTTGAACTAATGGGGCAGTTGCCCTTGCCCTGAACCCTAGGGCACAGAATGTTTAAGAGATTCGGTGAGGCGAGAGGCACAGAGGAGGAGTTGGATGTGTTTTTGTGATCTGCCGGTAGTTGGTGGGAAGTGCTCGGACATCAGACCCCGGGTTCAGTATGGGCACCTAGCACCTAGATACCCCCGGGTCATTGGGCATGTGCTTGTTCAATCCCGTGTTCGGGTATTTCTTGCCTGCCATTTATGTTCGAGTAGAGGTATTAAGGGGGGGTTCTGCGACTATCATGCCGGGATAATACCGCTCGGAGGACAAGGCTAGTGTCTAGTTTAATAGATTTCTGCATCTACAGCGGTTGGGTTTCTGCCCCACCGTAGCTGAGCATTGTAGCAAGGATGGGGATTCGCTCAAGTTAGGTCTGCGCTGATGCTCTAATTTTGTCTCCTTCGTTTGCTTGCACGGCTGTTGCACACAGCACACAGAACCCAAAATTATCACTCGAGCAGAAGCCGTGGCAACTGGGGTATTGTACGGAGCCGGTGGCCTCTCGCATTCTCTTCCGGTTATTCCCGGGTAATGGCTAATCTTGGCCCTTCTCTCAAGGCTGGAGTTCATGACTACTAGTACAATAGGGCACCGCTGCACTCACCACCTCGGGTCCTAAGGATGCCGAAGAGTCAGTAGAAATTTTCTATCGCAAAATAATTTGCTCTCTCTCTTGAGGAGATACTGGCTTCCCCACTGGGAAATCACGAGCCGTGCGCGGCTCTTAGAAATATTATCACTCATCCTTGTTTGCCCATTGTGCCTCGTCGCGACAGGGAACAACAGCGCAAGAATGGGGGAAAGAATAAACGTGGGTTATTAGTGTCTACTGTGTTAACCCCCTTTGTGGATTCCGACAGGATTATATGCTCATATAAGTTAGCTGGGAATTGTTTTACCATTTGCACTATTAATGGGCATGAGAAATCCCCCGTGATGAAGTCTATTGTGTAGAAGAACATGGAAATTCGGCTTAACTGCTAGAATTTGTACGGTAGCTCGTACGATATAAAAAGGTGCTAGACGGTTTGGAAATTTTTCGGCTTCCGAAGCTTGCATTGACTGCCGGGCCGGAACTATTTTTCTCAAATTTCGCTATGTTTATCACAACGCCCGGATACCCCCCAGTGAGAAACAGGCGTAATTGTATCTTGTTGTGAAACTGCTAATAAGGAAAGCGTCATTTTTGGTCTGGGGCGCCAATGATCACATATGTTCCCGAGCTGTATATTCTGCCTGAGTTCTGTTCACCGGTACCTGGCCTTGGTATGGATTGGGCTCTGTTGCAGTATGCGAAACATGAGCTGCGAATCAGAATGCGGAACCGGCCTCTGATAGCTTGAGGGGGCATCAGAGGCAATATAGGAGAATAACGTCTTATAGTATAAAACTTGATGAGGGGCCCTTTGGGGAAAGGTAATCGTGAGGGCAAGTGACTGGCTTCGCCACTGCCTAGGCATTGTGCCGCGACTCACTAAATTCTTTGTAATACTGTTTGTGCGTTTCATCGGCGGATCGATGAATAGCATGTGCTGTTTTTACAGTATGTTAGAGCGGTTTATCCCTTAGTCTGTCACTGCGCCCAAGAAAACCGGTTGCGCAGATCTCGGTTTGAAACCCTTGGTAATTTATTTCCAGTTAGGGATGAATACTTCCCAGATCCCGTTATTTTCTTGGCTAGATTTGGTATTTTCTTAACAGGTTTTCTTGGGCGCAGCAACCCGACAGACTATGGGATAGTACGACTTGGAGCATTGACCGGGGGAGCCCTAAGCGACTGAAGACTATTCATTGCCGGGTTTGGTCAAGTCTGAGGCTTGCTTGGAACAACTGTCGCTGACCGTACGATCTTAGCGACAAAAGAAACAGACCAGCACTGTGTTTTCCATACAAAATGCTCATGCTCAAAAGATGCCTACTTACCACCATAACATCAGAAAAATCTGGGGATTATTTAGATGGTACAGTTTGGCATGGAGATTCACATAATTGAAAACTAGGCAACAGAAAACATGCTAGGAGTCCTGAGTACCAGAGTTCTAAGAGCAGAGCCCCAAACAGCTGCCAGGACAATCAGTTTATAAGGAATTTCTGCATTGCAACTACATTGGCTGGCTTTACTCATTTACTGCCAGTGGCTAGTAAGACAAAAAAAATGGCAATTTTATGTGTTAAATTCTCTGTGATTCCCTTCCATTTTCATTACTTTTTAAAGAACAGGGTCTGTTGTGCACCTTCATGGTGGTGGGCTGAACTTGTACATTTTGTATGGAAACTCGGGGGGGAGTCGATTTCTTGTGTCGCTAAGTTCGTACTAGCCCCCTCCAGATTCGTGGGGTTTAGGAGAGGCGTTAGGCCCTCGGATTGAAGTAGTTTTTTTTTGAGGGCGGTGCCTTGTGCTGAACTGGTAGTTCAGACTGATGGTATTATCATCAGATTCTGTAAGCGAGAGCTACACATGCTAAAGTATTTCCACACGCAAAAGGTATAAATGGGTTTCAATTCCGGAGTTGAGTGTCTTCAGTGGAAGGAAGAGTATATAGTTCCAAGCTTGCGGATAACGGTCAAAGGAAGTGAGGCTTAAGATTTCTGGATTACTAATCTAATAAAGTAATGCGTCGCCAATTCTCATTGCATCCACCAATCGTTAGATTCTTGGGTTAGGGTTACATTACTCTTTGCTCTGGCTCAGTGCCTTTTTCTTTTTTGGAGTGGAGGTCTAAAGTGAAACGAACTGCATTATTTTCTTTTTAGCTTTGATATCTTTTGTGACTCTGAGAGAGAAAGTTGAGTCTTATTATCATTAGTAGGAGTCGCCCATATTAGCTAGGGAAATCACTCGTCGCTAGTCTTGGCACTCTCCCCTCCCGAGCTTTACAGTTACTATACTGGAAAGTACACGTGTGTTTGCGTCAGTCCTTCAGATGGAATTGTGGGTCTCGGTAAAGCTGGCTGTTTACCTGCTTTGAGGCCCGGGAACGTTTCGAACTACTAGTACGAGAGCGAGGCCATGCAATATCACTACTAGTATTTACCGTATGTGTCCGGAGTTTGTATAGATAATGGGGCGCTGAGGAACACCCTTCCGCCTAAGACATAACCGTTATTCGTACAGTTATGTACAGTGTTTCCTGGCTGGTCTTGTGTTGTTGCTCACAAGGGTTGGGGTTATTTGGAGGAGTGTTGTATGACTTGTGAGAATGTTTTAAGGCGGTACGGGGTACGGTACTGCGGTTGGGGCGGAATTTCTGTCTGGGAGTGCTTTCTGTCTCTTTTCCAGCGGCTGTGTTTGGTTGGTGCTGCTTGTTCGGGAGTGTCGGTCTTTAGGCTACTAAAGCGGTGGTTTGGGATTGAACACCAATGGTGAGTTTTTAGGCCTTGGAGATGGTTCGAAAATGGCAGAAGGAGGATGAAGAAGAGGGGAAAGAGGATGGATGATTTGGCCGGTGGTCCGGTCTCTATATGCAAGTAATTTAGCTTTATAATTGAAGCCCACTCTAGTACTCTACCCGCGCTGATATTCGGAAAGGAGTGGAAGGGTTGCGCCTGAACACGGCCCGCTTGAACGGTAAAGGAAATACTGTAGAGTTGACGGCGAAAAGTTGTTTCCATCCCCTAGCATGGGGCCCGGGAAAGATTAGGAAGCCGTAACAATGGAATTATTTTAGTACAATGCAATGGATTCCTGTACTTTATTGCAGGGGGCTCTGGGAACAGGGTTAGAGGGGAACTATAAGAAGTTAGGGGAGGTAAACTTGAACATTGATATAGCGAGAGCGGTTTGTCAGGAGGGTATCCCTCAGAGGTGGGTTCTTGAACACCGTACAGTACGAAGTCTGTACAAATTGTGGGAGGCATCCCTAAGTACAGTATAAGTGCGCTCATGACTGGAATCTGGGAAGCGAGCGACCAAAGATAACTATCCGCTATTAGCTGAGACACTCGGTTAGGGGTAGTAGTGGGGTATTGGGTGTTCGACCGGATTTAGGAAATTTTAGGCCAGTTAGTACTTGTACAACGCCAGGTTACGGTCGTACCTTTCTATGGCGTCAGATAAGGAGTATCGCTTAAGTGTGACTTTGGCGTACTCGAGTACAGTTCTAGGAGCGAACATGGGCTCCTAAGAACTGCGTAAATAAGCTAGTAGTTACTAGGAACTTGGCTATATAGGGGGAAATGTGCACCCACGCATGATTGTGATTGGAAAACCATATTGGTATGGCTAATAACTCGAGTCCAGACAATTTTGAAGAATCATATCATCCTTGTAATTACGAGTAGTTCCTCGTTGGCATTCAACTACTGGTAGCTGATATCCCCACAGTGTTGTTAAATATATGGGCCAAATGCCTCGCTCTGTGGACCTCGGGGGAGAACTAGATACGACGTTCATCTGAACATACTGTACGAGTACTTATGTGCGGTAGCCCCCTGTACGAGTACAGTACAATTCATCCCACTCATGCTCAACTCGGACGAAAGTGATGTCACATAGTCCAATAATCCCTGCACCTTGCCAAGGTAGACCCTGCAGGGAGCCCAAGCACAGGTCTTGGACGCCAACACAAACACAAATCGAAGAAACATCACATCGGAATATATATCTCGTCCGCGTCCCTAGCAAACTCGAGGTATCCGTATAGGATACAAATTCCCAATAACAGTTTGGCAAACAATGGCCGGCTGGAGGGATAAGGGGAGGCTGGAAGGCGTATTTACTATCTAGTTCTCCTCTCCCCCTCTCCCCCTCCTCACCTTCTTCTCCGTTCTATCATATCCAAGGGCGGAAAGCCCTTATTCTAACCATATAATTTCCACTTTATGCTCTGAGCTTCTCAAGTCTGATCTAAATCTTTGGTATGTTCTCGTTCGCTTCTCTATTTTTATAATTGCTTTACACCTATCCAAGATCCTGCTGACAGAGTCGCCACATTTCTTACCATTCTTTCAGAGAAACAATGGCAGACATAATGGACTTTGGGTCCACCCCCAACTTCAAATACGAAGCTCAATCCCCACCATACCAAGAGCACCATCAGCAGCTCGGTGGCTTCCACACAGGAGATCCGACAACTCCCACACCTACGCGCAACAGCAGTTTCCCCCCAGAATCCTCCGCGATGGCAGAAGCTCGTGCGAGGAATTATCAGAACAATGATAATAACGATCTCCAACATAATAGTAGCAACCGAGATCACAATAGCGAGAATCAACCAGAAGGTGGGGAATTAGATTTCGGCTCCACCAGACTTCACAATGACTTTTGCCTTTTTTTTTCATTTTGAACGTTTTACTGACAAGTGGTTGGAAAAAGAGTCCCCGCAGTCACGGAACCAGGCTGCGAGTGAAACAATCGAGGCGGACGATTGCGCTGTGCAACTCGTACCTACGCCGGATGAGCCCGTGCGCATTGCGAACGGAGAGGGGAGCAAGAGCAGCAGTCATACCAGCGCGGCGGTGGTGCGGAGGGAGATAGAGCCAATGGTTATTGAGTCCGGACCGGTGAGTACGGATGGTAATGATGACCCTATTCAGGAGAAACTTAGACTTGAAGCGGGAGAGGAGGGGTTAAATGTTTTGGGGGGCGGGATGAGAGAGATGGTGGATTTGGTTAATAGACTTAGAGCTTCTGGGATCGAAGATTTGGGGCTGCCGTTGCCTAGAATTGCGGTTGTAGGGAATCAGAGTGCTGGAAAGAGTAGTTTGATTGAAGCTATTAGTGGAGTAAGCTCTTCCACCCGGCCGGTTATGATATATTTCTGAAGTACTGGAGCTAAAATTTAGATGATTGAAATTAATAGATCAAAGTCCCCCGGTACACCGGAACGTGCACTAGGGTAGGTAGTTCGTTCTTCCTGATTGAAACATCTTATTGATAAACCTCATAGTGCCCTCTAGAAATCAATCTCCGCGAATCATCCCTCACTACTGAACCATGGCACTGCCGCATCTCTCTCCGCTTCAAAAAACGATACGATCCTTCCCTAACCTCCTCCAACGACCACCATATGAGCACGAGTCGCACCCGCGGAAACCCGTGGGTCGATCAAGCAACCGAACAAGTCCATTTTCTGGACATAACCGACAAATCTCAAGTCGAGCCAACTCTCGTCCGCGCCCAACGGGCAATTTTAACCCCAGGGCAGAATTGGCGTGACTTTGTTCACGAGGAAAGGGAAAAACCTACTGAAGGAACAGCCCCGGAAGTGGGTAGTAGTGCAAGAAGTGGCCGGTTTGGCTATTCTCGGGGGGTTGGCGGGGGGTGGGGAAGTTCTGCCGATCCTAAGGGAAAAGGTAAAGGGGTAGAAAAAAGAGTTGGACGAGATGAGGATTTTGAAGTGAAATTTAGTCCTAATGTGGTTTGTATGGAGGTTTGTATTACCAATCCGATCCCCGAACAGCTAAACCAGAGATAATGAGAGTGAGGGTGAAGGCTTATGATTGCAGATTACTGGGCCCGAGTTGCCGAATTTGGCATTCATTGATTTGCCGGGGGTTATTCAGACGACTGAGTCTGTAAGTTGTGTCTTTTCCATTTTACTGGCGATAAGTGTGCTAATAGGGCTATAGGAAAGCGAACATTATCTTATTGAGCTGGTTACGGGATTGGTGAAGGAGTACGTCCAAGAGGAAGATTGTTTAATTATGCTTGCTATGACGATGAAGGGTTTGATCGGGATTCCTATTTGACTCCACGGCGTATTTTGCTAATATCCTTAGATGATGCGGTAAACCAATCGGCCGCGCGCCTTGCTAGAGAACTTGGGGAGGAGCGTACTATCGGTAGTGATTTTCCCTTGTGGTTCGTTTAAGCGATCTAACCTTGTCTGCACAGGTGCTCTAACTAAACCCGACACCGTGGGGCCTGGAGAGTACGGGCAATGGATTAACATCCTCCGCGGCCACTCCCACCGTCTCAAGCATGGATACTTTGTGACAAAACAGCCAAACCAAGAACAGCTAGTTCAGGGGATCACACATGTCCAAGCGAGAGAACAAGAAGCGGAATTCTTTGCCAATACCGAGCCCTGGAAAACGGAGCTGACTGATTTGAAAGAGAGATTTGGAACAATGGCATTACAGAGTTACTTGTCGAAAGAACTTGGGGAATTGATCAAGAAACGGTAACTTCAAACCAAATTTCACATATTGGGATTACTAACTTTGTAGACTGCCGGAGATAATCGAGTCTATCAGAGGCCAAGCATTAGAGGTCCAAGAAGAGCTCGCTGCTCTTCCTCCTCCTCCCACCGACAACCAAACCCTGATTGTGCACAACCTCGTTACCCAATTCGATCTCTTTGTCGGCGGCCACCTCCTCGGTGGTCCCGGCCAGAACGAATTCCAACAAGAACTCCGCCGTCTGGCTGAAGACTTCCAGCGTCGTCTGAAAGCACTTCGCCCAACGCCAGTCTATTTCCAAACCATAGAGCAGGAGAACGAAATCGCAGCGCAACTAGAAACTCGTAAAAAGGGGGAAGCAGGAACACGTCCTCATCGCTGGGACCGTGATGGCTCGCCAACGCTCGCAGTAGCCACAAGGCGAGGAAGAAAGGCAGGAGGAGCCGGGGTAGAGGTTTGTACAGTATCCAGTGACACCGATGGAGCGATCGGAACGGGGGGGGCGAGTTCCCCACCGTTCGGGTCCAAGAGGAGAAGAAACGGGACTGATCCAGGGCAATCCACGCCGACAAAGAAGTCCAAGCGAGCCTCCGGAGCGGCGGCAGGAAACAGCACGGCGATAGAACAAAGCAAGTCCTTCCCCATCGTGACCACAACCGCGGCCTCCTCCGGTCAAGCCCCGCTAATGCTCTCCCAAGCCCACAGACTCACACTCCCGCAAATCAGAAATATAATCGAGTCAACCGCTACCGCCCGCATACCCGGCCAGGTGGATCCTACTGCAATCACAAATCTGATTCGTCAATCTATAAACCTCTGGAATCCCGTCGTTCACGATTTCCTCAATAGTTGCGGTGGGTTAATGAATAGACAGGTGCACTACTGCTTCACCTTCGTCTTCAAAGAATATCAAAAGTCTCCGATTTTCCAAGGCGTGTATGAGATACTTAACACTCTCGTCCAGGAAAACTTTGACAGTCAAAAGACCCTCATTGAGCGGCTATGGCGGTTGGAACGAGAGCAGATATCAACCTTGAACGAAGACTACCAGACGTTCATGGCAAACCACCATGAGAAGCTCTCCGACCGGCGGAAGCGCAATCTCGAAGACCAGCGTAAACTCGCAGCCGCCAACGCAGCGGCAGAAGCAGCACTAAACGAAGATCACAACGCCACCGGCGGTGCCAACGGCGGCGGCGGCGGTACCCCCTCCCCGCGAAAAAAGCGAAACCCCACAGCAGTTCTCCCCACGGCAATGCTAGACAACTCCCCGGACCCATACAGGAAGGAAATTGAAGTCCTGGCACAAGTCAGGGCCTACAATGAGGTCGCGCAAAAACGCTTTGTGGATAACGTGTATATGAGTATACAGGGGGAATTAGTCAACGGTTTCCGCAAGAATATTCTAGACGCCCTGCAGAATGGGTTGGGGCTTAATGGACCAGACGGTACTCCTCAACCTTTGGCTTACTAATTTTGAGCTTTAACTGACGACTGGTGTGGCGCGTGGGGGATAGTATCCGAGCTATGCGCCCAACTCCTTGTTGAGGATCCCCTCAAGGAGCGTAGGAGGAAAGAGTTGCAGGGTAAGAGGGAGCAATTGGATAGGGCTATGGAGGAATTGAGTAGACTTTGATTTGAGCTTAGTTTAGGGAGATGCGATTTCCGGGAAGAATATCTCTCTTTGTTTCTTTGTCTTTGCCGTTATGTTTTCGAAGAACTTGCTTGATGTATTTTTATACACACTTAACTCTTTTTCCTTACAATTCACGCGACACTAGTTTACAAGCCCAATTCCATGCTCTTTAAATTCACGCGTCTGTCTAGCCACCAGGACTTTCTAACCTAATTATGTACTCGTACTTGTCGGTTTAGTTGCAATGCGGACATCTAGGCGCTATGATAGGATACTTTTGACGTTGCGCAGCCTTAGCGTCAAGGAGTTCGACAAAACCACCGAAATACGAGTTGCGGCTGATAGATATATTATTAGTCACGTGCTGATATGGGCACTTTGCAACGAAGAGCCTCACCAAATTTTTCTTCTCACCAAACCCACGTGACTAGTAAATTTATCGGCCGCGTTCGTACTGCAGCACGACGAAAAGAAATCGACACCCATCCGGGTTTCCATACAAAATGCCCCCAAGTTTAGCTAATTAATTACATTTTCCTCAAAAAAGCGATCAAATGAAAGGGAATCATGGAGAAATTGGCAATTTTTTTTCATCTTGGTGAGCACTAGTGAGTGGTACCGTAGGTGAGTGGTGGGTAGAACTCTGGCGCTTGGAATTCTTACAGCAGCATGTTTTCCGTAACCTGATTTTTGATTATGTGAATCTTTATTGAACTATAGACTACATCTAAAAAATCACCGAATTTCCCCAAAGTTGTGATGATGAGTAGGAACCTTTTGAGAATGGGCATTTTGTATGATATAAAAAACCGTGCAGGTGTTAGTTTCTTTTGTCGTCAAGGTCTACTCGGGTAAGTGTATGTGCAATGTTCATCGCTTGTTTGTATGATAGACGATGAAAAAAAAAAAAAGAGAAAGAAAAAAAAGAAAAGGAACATCCACCCGATTGTATGACATTCTGAAATTTCTGCGTACTCGGGGAGTCGAACCCCGTTCTCCCGCTTGGGAAGCGAAAATCATAACCGTTAGACCAAGTACGCTGGTTGTATGATGGCACTCTCCTAAACAAACATTTGTTTGTAAGGGTTGTCTGCCCCGTGGAGGTGATGGTGGAACCCTAACCCTCTGCATATGCTGGTGGGAGGTGTTGTCCGGTTGGATTCGGAAGGAAGGAAGGGGTGAACGAATGGGAGGAATAAATTAAGCTATGAACTGCTCTTTTTTTTTTCCTCCTTGTTTGAATGTTTGTGAAATGGTGTCTGGTTTTTTGAATTGGCTCGGGTATCTGTACTCGGTAAGTGAAGCGAAGTGAAGTATCGGCGGAAGATCGTCTTTATCGCTATATGTGATGGAAGATTTTATTCGCGTGGAGGTTGAAGCGGAAGTTATCGGCATTACCGGTATGGTGGAATTGAAAATTTGTATCTACAGTGTGGTACCGGTGTTGAAGGCTTTCAACTGGGCAATATTTAGTAAACCAGCATCAACTAAAGGGGGTCAATATGTGTAATCTTTTGTATATCTGGATACTAGGGTCGGTCCATGGGGATTCCCGGTGAGTGGTTGTTTCCGATATACAGCTACCGTAGGCCTATCTATTGATTGTGGAGTTAATCTAAATATATTACCAATATATTACGGTAGCTATGGAGAAGAAATTCTGTGAACGCCTTTATAGTGTATTTGCCGGGGGGGTATCTGCTAGTATGGTGGGTTGACTAATGCGGGGGCGCTCACGGATTAATTCCCACACGCGGGTCCGGTAGGTATTACCGTAGAGTTGGGCTTTCTGTGATGGTCGACTTTGGTATGAGTGGGTGATCAGGGGGTGTACTGGCTAGGGCTGTGATACATTATGGATGCTGCTCTGGAGCGAATGGAGGGCCTCTTGCAGGAGTCTGAGATCCAGTCATTAGAATCTGAACGAGGTTACCCTCCCTCCGTTCGGATTTGAAGGGTTTGGGAATCTCGAAACTTGGATACGATCGGTGGGCTGGCTCAAGTCGTTAGCACCCTTTTTTTTTTTGAGATAGCTGGCTGCTGCTGGCTTATAGACGGGGGGGTTGGACCGGTGCTGATTTTTGGCGCGGGGGCGCGGGCATTCTGTTACATCAGGTCTTTTTTCAATGCATGAAATGGGGGATCGACGGGCTGGGGATGTTTGTTGGGTTTCTTATGAGAGGCTTCGTTCTGCTGCAATAATCGCAACATAGGAGTTTGCCGTACTATAAAGAGTCGTTCTTTTCCGACGGAAATATGGTGCCGTATTCCAGATTTTTTCGAAATTCCTGCAGCATGCCCTCGTTGTCTGTTCGGGAGCGACATTGGTTGCAGGCGGGGCCAGGCGATTTGTGGCGGGGTCGTGGCGTTGTTTGTAGGGTCTACTTGCTGTTTCTTGAGAGGCATCGTAAATTCCGGTTAGAGGAGGGGGGTGAGGGAGCCGTCTGCATTTTGTGTTCTTCCTCGTTTGTATGATAGTTGTGAATTTTGTTTTGTTTTAGGGCAGGAGGATCCCTGATCGCGGCGTTGCTCGATTACTGGCAACTTGGATCGCCCTCTTGGGCTGATTATATAAGCGAGGTTGGTCTGACGGGCCCTGAAAGTTAAGTGAGTAAGGTTGGTGTGCTGGGCGACTTCCTCCTTAATTCTCACCCGTACCTTCCCCGGAAACCCCACTCTTCCTTGAACGCTCTAGCTACCACCGCCGCTGTCACTGCCGGTAAAGACTCTTGAGGACCTTTAAGCACTGACTCCTAAAACTCCTATTGTCCTCCTTCTCATCTTTTAACTAGCTATCGTTCTACCTACGCACCTCCGGACTCTGCCTTTCGCCTACGGTCGTGCCTCTGGTTTGCTTTAAAGAGGGGAGAGAGCGGTTTGGCTGTGGTTATGGCGCAGGACAGGGGCCGGAGCTCGCTTTCTCATGAATATTCAGTCCTACCCAGTCACGCTCCCGAGATAATATCCACAAACACGGAATTCATCAGGTCACACGACAAGATTGAAACCCTGGTGACGGCGGAACGCGCAAGGAATTTCGAAGGTCTTGTGAGGCGGTACATTAAACAACTACTCTACGGTTGCCAACGAGCTCATTGCGATACTCCGACTTGCTACACGGCGAGGAAAAAGCTGTCGCGTGACACCAACGCATCGAGGAAATTCAGTGTTTTATCGGCGAGGATCATTGCTTGCCAGCTTGCCACGCAGGATGATCCTTACAAAGCGCTGTGTCCGGGAAAGTTGGTGACACCGGTGTTGTCGAGCCCGGTTGAGGAGAAGAAGGATGGGTTGTCGAGGGATAGTAGCTTTCGGGAGGAGATTGCTGAGGAAGGGGAGGATACGTCGAATAAGGAGAACAAAGAGGTGCCTGTTCGGCCGGCGAAGGAAGCTTTGAAAGAGGGGGAGGTCGAAGAGATCACGGATAAGGGACTGAAGGATCCAAAGTCTTTTCCCCAGCAATTATTCAACACAAGGCCGTTCAAAATGCTGGAATGGATTGGTCTGCCTCCGAGCGTTGGCATTTTGAAGTTTCTTAGCGAATCCGCAGTTTCCCCTGCGAAGACACCGACGCGGTCATCCGACTTTAATAACGAGCGAGATGCTGCGACACCAATTTCTCCTCATGAGCAACCTCCGAGATTTAAAGATTATTCTAACCCAATGGAGCTTATAGATCTCGGGAGACTGAATAAAGACTCGGAGCCTGTATCGCATCACAAGCACCAGGAGATACTGCAGCAACCACCAGTACCACCACGAAAGCGCCGGTCATCGAATGCCTCCAAAGCAGCCCTTAAGGATGTGACTCCAACACCTCATTCAAACACGAGATCTAAAATGACTACCCCCGGCAGCCGGAATCCTAACATGCCCCCTCCTCCACAGATGGGTCCTCATCCCCACCAGAAATCAAAAACAGTAAATTCTCAGCCACAATTGACCCCTTCGAGATCGGAAAAGCATTCACTGACAGCACAGTCACTTATGACCGAGGACGAAGACTTGACCCCCCAATCATTAACAAAGCTGGATAAGGAGATTTGCGCTGCGTTGTTGAAGATGTGCACAGATCCTACCGCAACTAGTGCGCAGTGTCGGGAGGCTGCCATGTTTGCTAAACAAAGTCTGTTTTACGTTTTTAGCACCCCAGAAGCGTTACTCAGGTCGTTCGTATCGGAGAAGGCACAACCTGGTTCGGACGAGATTGATCTTGATCTAGACGATGTGGATCAAGCTTTCCGGATGTTGTTCGGGAATGAAGCTTGGGAAGCGCAGGTTATGCAAGGACTTTGGACGGGGTTGGAGGTGGTTTTCAAGATTCCTGGCGAGGAAGGACGGTTATCGGATAAGGACACTGCCCATGTTATATCGATAGCTTTACACGCCCTCGCAGCCGCAGTACCTCGAAGCACGCCGGAGGAATGGATGGCTGTTCGGAAGCTAAGGGGGAGTGGCAGAGTTAGTGAGGCGGGAGCTCTTAGTGAGGTCTGGTTTGAGGATGAGATGGCAGAAAGACTCATGCGGCGGGTGGTCAAGGCGGTTGCATATAGGCATTCACGCGAGGATCAGGTCACGCTTCGGCTTCAAAGGCATCTCCGAAATTGTGGTGCGTTTCAGTTTGAACAACGGAGGGAGCGGTTGGCTGGGGAGGTTGGGGAGGATTTGGCAAAAGCCTTTGACCGGGAGAGGGGTGGCTGGGGTTTGGGAGTTTGCGCTTTGGAATGGTGTAGAGCTATTCTGTTGAAAGCTTGGGATGGTCAGGAAACTGCTCATATGGCCGGCGTGGTCGGATGTTGCTTGGTATTGATGAAAATCCTCTGTAAGCCTTTTCAACTCGGGTGGAATGAGTGCAGCTAATGGCGAAGTTTAGACGATGGCCATCGATCATACGGGATTGACCAGGAGTTTTTCCATACACGGGCGCTCTCGGACCGATTTGATCCCAAGGATGTTTCGGTCCAGTGGTTCGACAGTGAGCCGAAGGCTGGAATTCTCCATCTTCTCGACTATGCCTTCCTTTTCCCGGAGAATTTACGAGTGACCTATTTCCGCGCTGTAAATCTCGCGCACATGACGAAAGCGTACGAGCAATCTGTGACCATGCAGCGGCTGGCAAGCCGGGTGTCGATGAGCACTGCCTTTTTGAATCCTCATGACGAGAGACTGGACCGGCGGCTGCGCATTCCACTCAGCAGTTATCTTCTCGTAGAGATTCGACGAGAAACTGTTCTTCATGATGCGCTTAATCAGGTGTTTGGGAGGGAAATCCGGGAGCTAAAACGGCCGTTAAAGGTCCGGTTCGCGAACGAGGGTGAGGAAGGTGTGGATCATGGAGGTGTACAGCAGGATTTCTTCATCGTGGCATTTAGGGAGGCCCTAAGGCCCGATTATGGACTGTTTACTACGGATGAACAGACTAGGATGAATTGGTTTAGCATTGCGCCTATCGAACCCATTCATAAATATGAACTTTTAGGTCTTTTGGTTGGATTAGCGGTCTACAACGGTGTCACTTTACCAGTAACCTTTCCCAGGATCCTCTACAAAAAGCTCCTTGGCGGCGAGGCCGAAGGCTTGGAAGACATCGAGGACGGGTGGGGTCAACTTGCGAAGGGCTTCAAACAACTTTTGGAATGGAAGGACGGCGACGTCGGTGACATCTTCCTTAGGACGTACGATTTCTCCCACGACTTTTTCGGCCAGGTCAAGCATGTGAACATGGTTAAGGCTAGGGAAAATAGGGTTGAGTTCTTGGACATCGAGCTTAATAAGGTAAGGAGTGCTAATCCGAGATTCGGCCGGACGGGACTCGAGGGGGCACGTGGATGGTTGCCGGGTCCTTCGTTGCCGGGTCCACTGTTGCCCGGTCCATTGCCGGATCATCTTTCGGGTAGGCGGGATCAGTGGCTAGGAAGGATAAACGACGAGTTGAGTGGTATTCATCGGATTGATGGCCCTTCCTATCATCTTACGATTATGGAGTGGCCGGGTGGTAATGGTCGTGGGATTGGTGAGGAAGAGGGTGAGGCGAGTGGTGTTGATCCTGGGCGGGATA
>Ga0307507_10002888_pt1 | contig 34641 bp, 15 predicted proteins | sample 7_EM_MG_FD_207223 | JGI IMG/M metagenome (GOLD analysis project Ga0307507, IMG submission 207223) | Populus trichocarpa ectomycorrhiza microbial communities from riparian zone in the Pacific Northwest, United States - 7_EM | ecosystem: Host-associated > Plants > Roots > Unclassified | place...
CGCAGTCGATATTTGGTATATCCGTACCCTCCGTAAAGACACCACAATTAAGAAGTACAGGGTATTCTCCATTACGGAACGCATCGACTCTCTCGCTGCGTATCTTCTTTGGCGTATCTCCAGTAACGAATCTAGCATCAATGCCGTATTTGCGAAACGTAGCCGTTAAACTCGCGACATGACTGAGATCTACACAAAAGACTAAAGTAGACTTCCGCCCTTGTGCGCGTGCCATCCAGGACCGTACGGTGATCTCGTTCGTCTCATCGGTGTTGACAGCTTTTGACAGAGCTGCGGTTTGAAAGTCGCCGCTGGCCCCAGAACCGACTTTCGAGATATCAGCTTTTGATTCAACAGTAGTAAATATGACATCTGAAAGCCAATTCTCTTCAATCATATCAACATAGTCTCTGTGGCAAGTCAATACCGCTATCAAAAAAATTGGAGTTGTCCGCACCTGTGATAGACAATGTGGTCAATGACACATCCAAGCCTTTTGCCATCAAATCTTGAAAATGTAGCAGATACCCCGACAAGGATCGGCGCTGGGCTCGAAGCCCAATCAGTTGGGTGTCGCAAGCCAAAATGATCCAGCACCTCGAGATACTGAGCACTCACTATGTGATGTGCCTCATCGACTAGGACCAGCTTATATCTATAGGGGTCGAACTTGAGGATACGATCTCCCGAAGTTATACTTTGAACGGATGCGACGGTAATATCGGCAGCACCAGACGCATGGCTTGATCCCATCTCAACGTCAATCGTCTTAGTAGGGTATGCTAGAATACAATGGCGAGCAGCTTGTTCAACTAGCTCCCGTCGATGGGCGAGTATAAGTGTCTGAGTGGCGTCGTCATTGGGCCGGATACGGCTAATAAGCTGAGTGAAGATGACCTACTTGAAAATTAGTCTGGAAGTGTATAAATGAAGGGATTGGCATACGGTTTTGCCGCTGCCAGTAGCTAAAGAGATCCCCAATCTCTTTTGTCCTTTCTCTAGGTATGAGAGAACTGATTGAATGCATTCTTCTTGGTAATGACGAAGAGTTATCTGCAGGCCAGAAGTTGCATTCTGGGCTTGCTGAGATGCAGGACAGGAGGACATAGGAGATGTGAAAGCATATCGAAGAAAGCTTCGGGTGGGCCATACCCTTACCCGTCTGGAAATCTTCAGCGCATGTTGAGACAATTGAAACATGAATATTTCAAGATTGAGTAGAGCCCATAACAACTTCAGAGGTATTTCTCTGCAAACCTTGGAGGTCCAAGCACCGAAGTTATTCCGTCTTGGCATACCTTTCTCTATCAACCACTTCTTATTGACCTTTACCATACTCATCACCATGCCAACGTACCTCGAATCTGGCTGCGGAAGTATTTCGTTGCTAAGGCGTAGCGGCATTTATTATTGCTCCCAAGAGAACTGGAGATGACATCAGAAGCCTCAGAAGCCTTTCAGAGCCCCGAAAATAGCTCTCACGAATCGGATTTCTACCACGACACAAGCACTGAGTCTTCTCACGAACTGCCATACTCTATTAGGTCACCAAGTAGTGGAGCTACGGATGCTGAGGCTCAAAGTCGGAAGCGAAGTCGATCAGGCGAACCATATCGCCGAATAAAATCGAAGCGATTGAAAGGATGCTACAATGACAACTATCGTGCTCTATTTAATGACTGTGTTTCAGAAGCAGCCAAAAGATTCGATAGCAGTAGCCCTTCTTTCTTAGCACGCTCTCAAATAGGCCTCTCAAAATGGTCCTCCCAAGAAAAGGAAGTTTTCTTCAACGCAACGGCTAAGCTTGGACGAGATAATATCCCAGGAATTGCTCAAGCTATAGGTTCAAAATCTCAGGTAGAAGTTCGGGAGTACTTGCTACTATTACAAGAAGGTTATGTTCAGCATAATCTCAACGAGGCACAGGCGAAGGCTATCATAAGTCTACGAGAAATTCCAGCCGCCGTAGAACTCAGCGAAGAGTGCTGCAATAGCTTGGATACGGCCGGTGAAGCACTGGCATGGTATCAAGAGAACTACGAAGCGAAGCAAGAGCAGAAGAAATTTGGTGACTGTTGGCTTCTAGGTCAGGATTTAGCAGAGGAAATTGAGGCTGCCATTTCTGAGACAGCAACACGAACTGAACATGCCTTGGGAAAAGGAGATTCAGATGATCAACCGCAGATGCACGAAGCTAAAGCAGGTGGAATGAGCGCTACTAAAGGAACTTTGCTTAATCCAGAGCCTGAGACTCCTCAAATCCTTGCTTCAATACCAGCTGCACAACTCTTGAGACTGGAAAAATGGATCGAACTTTCACGAGAATTGTTCATGAACTCCGGGATACCGGGACTAGCAGAAAATTGGCGCGCCATTGCCGATCCAGGGGAAGAGCCATCTTTGTATCACACAGCGTTTGAAGATTTTCACCGACTGGCTGTCAGTATTACTCAAAGGCTTGTCCAGACCGCGATATTTCAGGCGATGTCAAGGCTTCGAGCTCAAGATTGGCGAACATCTCATTCTGCAAAACCATTTGTGAGAAAGCGGGACGTCCTCACTGCTATTGATATTCTTGGAATGAAGCACGATTCAAAAGACTTCTGGATCACAACTGCACGTCGATGTGGTGTCCTAGTTTACGAAGAGAACCGTCCCAAATTCAATTCTTCTCCTAGGCGGAAGAATCGGCGAAAATCGATGAACTACGATGCAGTCGAGGAGCTATTAGAAGAACCTTGTGGCGGCAAGAGTCATTCTAAAAGGTCAGGATATGCGACTCCACAACCCCTTAACTCAATAATCGAATCCCAGCTCACTCAAACGAAAATTTATTATTCCCAATCTGAGCGAAGTTCCTCGGGACACGATTCATCTTCCGGAAGTGATTTTGACGGACTACCAATGCCTGCTCGGAGAAGAGAACGAAAAACTGGAAAGCTAGAGCACGACGAAGATGAATACGCAGAAAAATTCGATCAAAAAACCAGCCGTCTGGAAGAAGAGACACTTTGGACTATACTGGGACAAGAACCTCCTGCCCATGTAAAAGAAGAACATGAAGATCTACCAAATGTTCCTACTAAAAGAAAGGAATACGATGATCTTGTTGATTGGAGAGACTGGACGGATTACCAGGCAGAGTGGGAACGATATGGTGATATTGTTTCACGAGAAGAATTTCTCACAAACCGGGGGAGAGTTTCTAAGAGTGGAGCCCCACACGAGAGCGGCATTTCGAACAACGAACGGATACTCGGGGACGCCGTGTCCGATGGTGAGGAGTCCAGCTCTTCGGGTATGGAGTATGAAGCTTTCGAGCAAGGTGATAATTCTTCTGAGATAGATAGATCTGCCTCGCGTGCGGAAGACGGCGGTTCTGAGCGCTCAGAAAGATCCGGTTTCGCTCATTCAGCAGATCAGGACGGAGATCAGGACGGCGAAATAGCCTCGGATTCGGACAATCGCATGGCTGATGGATAAAAATGTCATATTCCAACATTCTTTACGATAAGATAAGAAGCAGAACCAGTCCAAACCACATCCATGCATTTCGGCCCTTTCGGCCCTTTACGAGCTGTCATGGAGTAGTGTACAAACTTCTTCACTCCTCGACGCCCCCCAAGCTCCCTTAGCATAGCTTAGATGAACAACACAAGAACCAACAGTTTCAAGTCTCCCCAAGAACATGCTGCTTCTCATCGAGCGGCCTCTGCGTCAATTTGTGACCCTCAGCCCCCTTCTCATTCTCTCCCCCCTCAGGGGGCAACCCCAGCTCCTCCCTCGCCCTCCTGACTGCCTCCTTCAACGCCTTCCCGGCCATGACCTTAACATCCGGTTCGACACCAACGGCCTCCCAGTTTCGACCAGTGACCGGATTAATCGCATACGCACTTGGCACCAGCCCTACCCACCACTTGTCGATCTCACACGCCCGCGGCAAATTTGCCGCGCCAGCCGTTGTCTCACCCACTATCGTCGCGCGGCCCAGCGCCTGCAAGTCATATGGCAGCTCCTCGCCTCCAGATATCGTCGTATTGCTCACAAGCACATACAGCGGCTTATGCAGCCCAAACCGCGTCTCCGGCGCCGGCGGCTGCGTCCAGTACTCCTCCGTCCGGTTATCGTGTGGACAATATATGTCGTTCAAATGCACCTTTTCGTCGCCGAACAAGAACCCAGATACCCACGACACAGTAGCTGGATGCCCGCCGCCGTTCTTGCGCAGGTCGAGTACGAGCGCTGCAGCATCAGCGACCTCAGCCATGATTTCGCTGATAGCGTCCTTTGCCTCTGGCAGATCGCTCGGCACGAAGCCGAGAATTGGGAGCACGGCAATCCCGCCATCCAGCCACTCAGAACGCCCGAACCCGAACCGCATGGCGCGCAACATCTCCAGGATCTTGTCTTTCGACGGCGGTGGGTCCCCGGACTCTGGATGCCGGCCAAAGATGATTCTAAGATGTAAGTCATGGCTCACAGCGCACATATCTTTTGTCAGAACCCGCGCAAAGTCCGGCGCGTAGGTAAAGTTGTCGTACGCCCCTTCCTCCTGCTTCTGCCGCAACGTGGCAACCATGCGCGCCGCCAGCCCCGGCGAAATATACCACGTCTCCAGACACTGGCTCAAGTCCTCCAGCACGGCCTCGCGCTTCTCGGCGCTCATGCGACGGGCTTCGCGCTCCTCCGGCGTCAGGAACTCATCCGGCGTGTCTGTAGGGTGGATCTCGAAGCTCTCCACTACATGCGGCGGCGTGGCAACGACGTGAATATTCACGGAGGCGAACTGCGGGGAGTGCTGCTCCTGCAGCAGCACGGAGAGGGAGAGTTCGTGCGACTCTTCGAGGCGCCGGAGCGCGAAGCCGCCTGTGCCGCGTGCGAGCAATAGTTCACTCTCTGGCGTTGCGACGTCCGCGGAAGCGGCAGAGTAGGGGAAGGACGAATTGTGGTAGATGGCTAAGAGGGTGGCATTGCCACTATTGAATGCAGACAGCCATTGCGCGAATTGCGTGCCAGCGGGGGTATGGGGGAGAGTAGGGGAGGTGGTGGTGAGATGGAGGAGGGACAGGAAGGGGAGGCCGAATTTCATCTCGAAGAGAGCAAAGATTAAAAGTATAACGGAAACTACAAAAGCAAAAATGTGGATCGTTCAGCCATTTGAACTGAACGTTGGTGTCTTGGTTGTAAGGCGTTGATGTTTAATATATGTACGTGTTGTCTCACTACCTGGAGTGATTAGGCAGACATATTCCGCCTGACGTTGGGAAGAAGTCCAATGCGGGGCAAGGCTGTAGTTTTCTACGGTTGGTGGAGGGGAAAAGGCGGATAGGTGCCATCGTATAAACGTCGATCGCCAGAACATGCAGTTAGAACGCGTTGACAAAAGCTGGAAGAAATAATGTAGTTAGACCAAGTGTCCTTCATGCAGGTGTAGCGTACACTTGACGCAGTATCTCACTAATATCTTCGCAAAATGGCTTTAGTTTGGCAGAGCTTGAAGGGTGCTTAGGCTAGATACTACAGAAGATTAATTTTCGCAAGAAAGGTCTGTACGAGCTCCGGCGTCCCCCATGCGCGCGCAACACGCACAGCAATTTCGCTTCGTACGCACTAGAGAATTTCAAGTTTAACACTTATAATTAAGCTTAAAAATTAAAGGCTTTGCCTTTCTTGCAGGTGCACAGCTCTTTTGGCAAGCGCACAGTATATACGCTGGATAGTGCACTTTGACTAGTAATTACCGAAATTGCTGTATGTGTTGCGCGCGCACATAGGGCCCTTTGCCAAAGTCTCTCAGACCAATAGTATATGCACAGTTACATTTGTATGGCTGAATCCGCGGCTGAGTCATGATTACGCAGGCGAGGGGGCCCGTGCGTTCAGTGACTGTGGAGGTTGCCCCATATCCACAGTCGAATTTTGATCGCCAGCGACGCCGCTTTTTCAACACCTGTCGAGCCCTATGCGTAGAGCCTGCTGAGAGCTTTCTGCTTGCACTAGAATGGCAAGAATCGGCCGTGGGTTAATGGAGTTATTCGCGTTTTAAGTTGCGCGCCACTATTATAAAGCACCCCAAAGCACCCCATTAAACTTATATTGTACTAAAATAAGCCCCTAGGGGGCTATAGATGAAGGCTTTAATAGAACTTATTAGAATTTAGATATAGATAATATATATAACTATTTTAAAGCTTTTTTACCCGCTTAAAGCCGTTTACAAAGCTGATCTAGTAAGCAATACATCTACTCCTGCTGTAGATTAACCTACTATATAGCTGCCTCCTTGCTAACCTTCTGGGCCTACGTAACCCGCTTAATCTCCTTAATAACCTTAAGCTATAAGGAGTACCATTAAACCTCCTTCTACCAGCTAGCCCGCCATCTACTACCCTATTTAGAATCTAGCGCTGCTATAGAAGGATTACCCCCTAGCCCTTTAGTCCACTTATGCTAAAGGGCCCGTACGGAGTTCACTGTATAGCTTATACAGTATATAGGAGGAGACCCGGACCTAGGCTCTAGCTAGGACTGCGGCTCTAGCTATAGCGGTGGCAGTAGCAACTATAGCAGTAGCAGTAGCGGCTGCGGCAGTGGCAGTAGCGGCTGCGGTAGCGGTGGCGGCAAAGCTATATAGGAAGGAGAGCCTATCCCATGCGCTGGTGGCGTCCAACGAGTTAGTGGTCTGTGCGCGAACACCAAAACATTCATAAGAGGTCTACTAAGCAGCTCAACACCACCAATATAGGTCGCAAACGTGCGTCCAATAATATAGACTTTGTTAGGCTTTGAGGATAAAATAGGGCTGCCCGTATATCTATTTTAGACTTTATAAGGCTTTAATATCGCGAACAACCGCATGGCTTTATGGTACAATGAGGACGTTAATACAAGGCCTCTCATTGGCTCGCTTACCATTGGACGTATTCCACCAGCGCATGGGATAGCGCTTACCCAAGCAGACGTATATCTACTAGATTCTGTAATAGATAGAGCTAAAGGGGCCGCTTCTATAGGTAGACGTGGGGGGTCAGTAGACTGGTATACTGCTGCTATAGCTAAAGGGGTTTTTAGTTAAAATGTAAGGCCTCTAGATGTAACGGGACTCCCGTTACAAGCGCTACGCCGTACGCGTAGCTGGTTCCTTTTCTTGTTCGACGACGTCGGCAGATAGTTTATCCGCCCCGACGCCCTTATATAGATTCAGCCGCAGCTGCATTCCTGTTGAGTTCTCTAGCAATCCTTTTGAGTCTCCACGACAGCCGTACGTAGCTATCAATTCAACGAATCTGATGCTTGTTCATCTAGCGTTCGCATGTGATACATCGTCATCGTGACACTAGATATTAGTAGTTAAAGCTACAAAGACTAGGCTCTTTAGGACTTATCTAGATGGTCTAATAAGCCCTTAACCTTACTAGCTATCTACTTATTTTTAGCATATAAAGCCTTTAATTAGTTAGTAAGAAGCGGTATAGCCTAGTAAAGAATTAATAGCTAGTTTGGGTTCCCCTTTTCCTATAGGTAGGGCTCTAGCTCCTATATAAAGGCCTTATATACCTTATACTAAAAAATAGGGTGGCTTTATACTAAATAGCTTAGGAATATCTTATAAAGGGCTACTAAGTCCTATAAAATAACCTTATAAAGGTAAAAGAGAAGGCTTATAACCCCTATAGCGGCAAGGTTATTAATCTAGTATAGCTATAGGCTAAAACGGCCCTTCTATTTATCCAGTTTAGGCTATATTATTAATAGCAGCGCATTAGGCGGTGTAATATCTATATAGTAGATTTTAAAGCAGCCCATCTATAAGGGGTGCCCTATTATTAACCTTATAAACTCTTATAGGAGAGAGTTTAAATAATAGCCTACTATTTGCTCTTAGTTTTACCTCCTAGTATATTAAATCTGGTTCTTACTAACCCCCTTTAGCTTTGCTGTTTTAGCGCCAGTACTCTACCTAATATACGTCTTCTTCTCTAAGAAAACGCCAATATACTGGAAGGCCTTTACGACCTAATCTCGCTGTAAGTTATATAAGAGGGCCACCTTATAGTCCCTTATACTGCTCTTAATTAGGCGTATATTATACTATACTAAGCGCCTATTAAAGTCCAGAAATAGCTTAGTACTAAGATCCTAGCGGTATAGGAGATAGAAGGCTAGCCTACTAAGTATGTAAATAAGCGGTCTCCTATTCTATAGGGCCCTAATAGTCTTAAGACAGCTATACTAGTTCTACTTACTTGCGCGTATAGTAAAGATTAAGGGTATATAGCGTGTGGGGCCTTTACCCTTAAACTTAAAGGTAAATAGATCTAAAATCTTAGTGGAGCATCTGTTACTGCTATGGGTAAGTATATAGTGGCCTAGTAGGATATTAACAAGTATGCGGAAGTAGCACTCTAGGGATAAGACGGCGCCCCTAGTCCAGAGCTTGCGGCAGATACTCTAAAACTCCTCCTTAGTATAGCTGTTAAGGAGGGTATCTCTACCCTTATTAGCGAACTGCTCTTTCTTACACTGCGCGTCCCTCTACTATAGCGTCTTTAGGTACTCCCTAACGCTGTCCTCCCATAAAGATAGGTGGCTATTTATTTCTATAGCTTTCTATATCTAATAGAGGTCCGTTAGAGCAGTAATATAGCCATAAACTAACCGCTATAAGAGACGCGTCTCCTCTTAGGATATATTACTATCGGCTTTATAGCTCTTCCCTTTTAAGGGCTAGGCTACAACCTCCTTAATAAGAAAGAGAAGTAGCTTATCCTCTATAATGGTATTACTATTATAGTACTGCTTCTATTTACAGAAGGCTTAGAGCTAGACAATATGTTAGCCGTAGGGCGCAATAGGGGTATTATATCCTTCTTACCTTAAACTCTCTCTGCTTTGGTTTATATGTTAAAGACATATTCTTAGGCCTAGTGGCACGCGTAAGGGCGAGGACATGCTGCGCGTTAGCGTGTAATTCGGCATTATTAGCGATATTAATCTCTATGCAGTTAGTCAGCGCCATCTTATATAGCAGGTATAATAGCAGACATACTACCGCGATTAAGGATTAGGTAGGGAGGACTTTTTTATATATACTTAAGGCCCTAATGGCCCTAATTGTAACGGAACCTTATAGCAGGAACTACAGTGTATTCATTAATGGGCTAGGTATATAGATATCGAACAAAGTTAACAACGTAATAGTAACAAATAACAACTAGTGTAGAGTGGTTGCCTAATAGATTAACTCTAATTGTATTCTAAGATTTACTATGAAGAGAGAACTATCTAGGTAGGGACTATAGTCCTTTAAATACATATCTATACGCCTAAGAAATCCCTTCGCTATATAAGGTGCGTGCTATCTGTATTAAATATAACATCCCTTACGTTTAATATAGCTAATACGTTTAACTATTATATAACTCGCTTACCATTCCTTATTATATAGTTTTACTAGATCTATCCTGGATTATGCCGCTATTAACTAACTAGCTTCTTCCAACTCTTCTCTAAGTAGTTGTAATATTGTACTTAAAGCGTCCGTAATATTATCTCCCTCCTCTTTATCTTCGTCCTTAAAGATTCCTAACATCTTTAAGTTGTTTACTAGAGGTATAATGTCCGTCTAATTAGTTTGGTTAATATTATTGCTTATAATACCTAAAGCTCCTTCTTCTTTTTTTTAGGTCAAGCGCCGCCATTATACTGTTTCTTTGATACTATTACTTAGTGAAGTAATGGCGATTCCTTACTCTTGTTATGCGAAAGAGAGGTTAAGTTATGTTATAATTATAAGTCCCTTGGGTTGCTAACCTTCCTCTTGCTCTAAATGCACTTGCGCCAATATATGTTCTTCTTACGATGTTTGCTCTGCGTCTAATACTAAGTATATGTGTTCTATAACTCTTAACAGTTTTCTAGTTCCTTAAGTAACTTGTTATAGGGTCTTGCGTTTAGTCTACTGCTATAAAACTTAATAGTAAGCTAGCCTCGGCGCTGCTTAAGGTTTAATATACCTTAGAAGAGTCTATATATGTCCTTAAAGCTTAGCGTCTGGCTTATGCTTATCTTTAGCATTTAGAACATGTTTATAAAAAGGTTTATTCTAAGAAGTGGAAACTTGTGGAATAAGGTCTATAGGAACTTAGTAATAAGAGAACTAACTTTTCTTTTATTATAAAGGAAACAACTCTAAATACATTAGCAGGTGCTCCTCTTGGGTCCCCCTTAAGTAGTTTATTTTTTAGCAATTCTTCTTTATTATTATTATCTAACCTGTTTTCTTCTAATACTCCTATACCTTTTCTATAGCATTCTTTAAGTTGTCTAGTGGTTCCTATGTAGTCTCTTTATAGCCTATCCACTTAACTTTATATTATGTTTTATTATTAACGTCCTTGTGATTAACGATCTTTAAAACTTGCTATTTATCCTCTTCTTGCCCTCTATACATGTCTGCCTTATAGACTGGTGGTTTAATATTCCTATATGCTAGTTCTAGCATCGCAATATGCTATATAGGGTAGATTTTTATTTTCTCCAGTAAGTCCAACTTATACGTAACTTCTGAGATTTTTGCCTTAACTCTAAATGGTCTTAGTCTAACGTGGTCTAACTTCTTACTTAGTTATCAACTCTTAAAATTTTTGTATAGTAGCCACACTTTATCTCCCTTCTTAAGATCTGGTCCCTTAGATCTCCTAGTATTATAGTACCTTTTTATTCTTTTTTGTACTAGTTTAGCTATTTCCTTAAGGTCTATATAAAGATTTATTAACGTCTCTATTCTTTCTTTAGCTGTGCTACTTGTTTTCTTTGCTTGTTATGGCGATAATAATGTTCTTAGCTTATATCCGTAATTTGCCTTAAAAGGTAACGTGCCTATCCCTTCTTATAATGTTGCGTTGTATGCAAACTGTGTAACTGGTAATAATAATACCCAATTATTCTATGCGTGATTAATATAGTGTCTAGTTTAACCTTTCTATCTCTCCGTCCGTTTGCGGATAATACGCTGTGGATATTACTGCGCAAACTCCCTGTTCTGCCAGAAATACTTCCTAAAACGCTGTTATAAATCTTAGATCTCTGTCTAATATAATCCTATTTAATACTCTATATCTTGCGAATACTTCCTTAATATAGATTCTAGCTATATCTTCTACTAATATTTCTTTTATGCATGCTATAAAGTATCCCTACTTTATTAGCTTATCTACTATTACTAAAATTACGTTATAATCTTATCCACTAATAGGATCTTTTAACTTTGGTAACTTAATAATAAAGTCCTATAATATAACTTCCTATGGTCTCTCTAGTATTTTAACTAGTTATAGCCCTCTGTATGGCTTATATCTTGCTAGTTTATTCCTTTAGTAATCTAGATATTCCTTTATAACTTATCTCGCTAGTCCCCAGATTTCTTAAATAATATACTCCTCTTAAAGTCTTAATACTAAGCCTGTAGTTTCATTATGTCCTTATATTATTCCTTTATGAAACTCTTTTATAAACTCTTTTGCTACTAACCTTAAAATATAAGTTACCTCTCTATTCTTATACTGGTTTAACTCTAGATCCTCTATTTATACTTTTTAGATCTTCTATATCTAATTATTTTCTGGTAATTTATAAACTTGCTCTTCTCTGGTTGCTATAATCCTTAAATAGTTATACCTAATTACCCTATCTTAATCCTTCCGCAGTAAAGCTCCTAATAGCTTTTTATTGTTTTGTAACTCAGCTTTTCTGCTTAGAGCATCTGCTCGTGCATTGTCTGTACCCTTAGTATACTGAATTTTAAAATGGTATTCCATAAGCATTTCTGCCTATTTAACCTGTCTTTAATTTAGTTCCTTTGTTGTTAGGAATCCTGTAAGGTTCTTATAGTCTATCTTAACCACAAATAGTTTCTCTATGCCTTATAAAAATGCTCTCTATTTTTTAAGTGCTGTAACTATACCTAATAACTCCTTGTTGTAGATGTTATAGTTTAACTCTAGTAGTGTTATTTTCCTACTATAGTATACTACTAGGTGCCATGCGTCCTAGTGCTTCTATTATAAGCATGCTCCTAGTGCAAAGTCTAATATATCTATTTCAACAACCGTCTCTAACTTTGGTTAGAAAATCTTAAGGATTGGCCCCTAGGTAAACAACTCTTTTAGTTTTTTAAATAGTTTCTTCTACTTATTTCCTTATACCCATAATTCCTCTTTCTTTGTTAACTTTGTAAATGGCTTAATACTCTTTAACCATTATGCCATAAACCTTCTATAGTAGTTATAAAACCCTAGGAATGATTTTAACTGTATAATATTTTCTAGTTCTTACTAACTTACTATAGCTTTAACTTTCTTTGGGTCTATACTGATTTTTTCTAGTTTAATAATAAACCCTACAAAATTGGTCTTTTTTATAAAGAACTCGCATTTCTTAATTACTACTAGCATCTTTTCTTCTTGTAGTCTCTTTAAGACCCACTTAATATGTTCTTTATATTCTTCCTCGCTTTCTAAGTAGATGATAATATCGTTAAGGTATACTATAATAAATTTATCTAGGTGTTCTCCTAATATACTATTAATTCACTTCTAGAACATTACTAGTATATTTATAAGCCTAAATTGCATAATTAATGGCTTATATAGTCCTTTTTTTAACCTAAAGGCTGCCTTCTATTTATTGCCTTCCTTAATTCTAATCTAATGGTATGCCCATCTTAGATCTATCTTTATAAAGATCTTTACATTGCCTATTCTGTCTTAGATTTTACTAATTAAGGGTAAAGAATACCTATCCTTCCTGGTAATGCTATTTAACTATTAGTAGTTAATACACATCCTAAGTTTTCTGTTTTTCTTTGGGATAAACAGTACTGGATATTCCGCTAATAACTGTAACAGTCTAATATACCCCTTTTATAAGTTCTCCTGGACAAACTCCTTAAGCGCTACTAACTTGGTTTTAGTAAGCTTGTAGGTTAGAAAAAACTTTAGATTTGTTTCTAGTTCTAACTCTATCTTATAGTCCTATGCTGCATGCTCTAACAGCTGTTTACTTTCTGGTGACTATAACTTTTTTCCATACTTGTGGTATCTCTTTGGTATATAACTTAAGCTTCGCTCAGTCTCTTTATATATTACTCCGACTTGGTACTATACTAATTTAGTTTACTATCGCATCTTACGTTATTAAGTATCCCTAATATTAACTTGACCTATAACCCAATTAATCTTTAGATTATACTCCTATAACTAAGGCATTCTTAGTATTGCCTTATCCTTTCCCAATAGTAGGATATTAAATAATATCTTAACTGGTCTACCTTTAATAGTTAACTAAATAGGTCCTGTTTTAAGATTAATAATGCCTCCTCTATAGGCTATCTAATCTCCTAAAATTGTTATAAGTGGATATAGGTATTTCTTTTATCTATGCGGTAACCCTATTCTTTCTATTACTACTGGTAATACGTGGTTCCTTATTACTCTACTGTCTATTAATGCTTTGAACTGCTAATCTTGCCATTTAACTTATAAGTTTAGGTGTCGTCTATAAATTCCCTTAAGGGTTTAAGGCTCTACCACTGGCTCCCTCTAGTCCTATAGGCCTCCCCTTTTTTTTTTTTAACTATTAGCTATTAGATCCTGTTTGTACTTAGTTCTCTTTAGGCCAATACTTAGTTCGCTTTTTTTCCTCTATATACTATAGATAAGTATTCTCTAGACAATTCCACTACTATTATCCCTCTAGGCATTTTTCCGTAAGGAATCTTCCTAGTTAAAGTATTAGGTCTTTTTAACTCTGTACTTTTACTAAGTGCCAACTATATATATATTTAGCGTCTCTGTACTTCTTTTTATTTGGTGCCTAATATATTCTAGCTGAATACTTCTGGTTCTTATCTTTTAGTGCCCTATGTATATTACAACTGTTATCTACACAAGCTATCTATAATAGTGTATAATATGCTAAATGACTTAGGTTAACTCTTAGCTTATTACCCTCTTTAAGTTTAAACCTCTATTTTGCCAATCTAACTGTTAGTCTTTTATTTACTAGTACTAAAATTTATTTTTTACTTTTCTAGTCCTTAGATCCTTCTTCTAGGTCCTTTAATATTATAATTAGTGCTCCTTTAATGTAATTTATACGTTTTTCCGTAATAGGTTAGTCTTAAATAACTTTTTTATCTAGCTATATATAAAAATCTTCCTATTTATTATTATGTTGTTGCCTATACCACTTTTTATATAACTGGTTTAGTGTATATAGCCTATTTATTAGAAAGTACCTTGTTATTACTACGTTATAACATCCTTTAGTATGCCTTTCTTTAAACCTGGTTGGAATTCCTAGATCCTCTTCTTATTTCAGTTTATTTAACCACTTTACTCTAGGCGTCCCTGCCTTAGGCCTATTCATGATTCTTTATATAGGTGCTCTGTCCCTTATATAGCCTGTAATAGCTAATCTCTTGTCTAGCTTTTGCTCTTACTATACAATAATTCTTTATCTAAACTTATCTATAGTTTCTTGTTTTCTGCGTCTTGTAGCTAGATCTTTAAAGTTGTCTTGCTTCTTTATCCTAGTATTAACCTTTTAATCTTTAGACTGAACACTATATTTATCTGGAATTACTATAGACCTTATTTGTTCTTTAAAATCTTAGTTTCCTAGTATTAATGTTCTTATTTATTCCCTAAACTTATAGTTCGTGAACTTGCGTCCTGTACTTATTTACTTGTCACTAAACTAAGTTGCTGCCCTTTTCTATTAGTTCTTGTCCGTGGTAGGTTTTTATATGTGTCTTATCTTATTTTAAGAGTCTTAAGCGTCTTATATCTCTTCTTAAGAATCTTAAGCCTGTGGCCTTTTACCTTTATTAAGTAGTAAGCTAGCACTAGCAGTTATCTACTTACTTAATCGTCTTTAAATGTTACTCCTTCTATCTTGTAAAGCGATGGATGCTATATCTAACGGTGTTATAATACCCATTACCAATTCTTGTTCTGTAGAGGTCTTAGTCTCTGCTTCTATTATATTATTAAGGTTTACGCGTTTTTAGTTAACCGCTTTTTCTTTCTTATTGCTATTGGTTAATAAGTACTCTAACTCCATTACCATTATTACTAATCTTTGTCTATATGTTATTATAATATTTTAATCTAGCTTATAAAGTTAATTGCTTTCTTTATCTAACTCTCTAGTTTCTTTAAGTCCTTTTAACTCTAGCTCTTATAGCTAATAGCTTACGCCATACTTAGCATCCTTATAAATTTGGCATGCGTTGTTATAACAAAATGCGAAGTGTCTAACTGTATACTTCTATATGCTATATAACCTTTATGTTACTAGTCCTGGTTCTCCTTACTTAGTTCCTTTTACTGTATAGTTACTCTAACCACCTTAGCAGTCTCTGGCATAGTAACCTTTCCTTCCACAATTTATATAAGCTCCTTCTTTAAACTATTTTTCTTGTTATAGAGTCCGCCTAAACGTCTTCTACTGCTAAGATTTCTAGTTTGGCTTCTGCTTTATAGTCCTCTAATCTTTTAATTCTGTCAGATAATCTGTATTCTCTAAAGGCGTGGGTCACGTGCACGAAGACACGTCACTGAAGACACGTCAGATCAAGGTCAAAAAGACACGATACAAGATCATCAATCGATCAACCATTTTCATCAATGAACCCCTCTACATGAATTTCGTGACAGTTATGAGCCCGGTCCGCCGACTTAAGAAGCTAGTTAGCTATTACTTAATTATTTGAAGAAATTCTACCTCATTGTCAGACTCTGACACCTCATCGTTAAGACGCAGACTCTGACAGAAATCCTACCTCAATCGTCACAGGACGATTCTTCCATAAGATTCCATGAGATTCCACGAGATTCCACGAGAAATCCTACCTTAATCGTCAAAGGACGATCCTGACGACAAGGACGATCCTGACGACGAATTCCATCTCAATTCCCCTTTGCCTATTAGTCAAAATGACTCCACCGACATTAAGTTCGTTGACTATGATCATCCTTAATAAACTAGAAGACTGGGAGCAATAGATCTGGCAACTATAAGCCCTTGTGGATTAGCAAATTTGGGCCTATGTTAACCCAGCCATAGAAGCACCTTAAGAAGGTCTACTTGAAAAACCACCTCTTCCAAAGGTCACAGATTTTAATAAGAATGCAACCTTATATGCACAGCTCTCGACGAATCAACAGAAAGCGTATAAGAACAGCAGACGATACTACGACTAGGACATAAAGTATTTCCTAAGATAGGAAGATTATCTTTAACAGATCCGCACCCAGATCACGTCCACAGTATTAATTTAGAAGAAGCTACTGCTTAACCCTTCCTTAATAGTTAAAGAATGGCTATCTTAGCTGAAGGAGAACATAGAACCTACCTCGTTATTTATTAGGAAGAAGGTACAATACTAGTACACGGAAGCCCTTAAGGGGTTTAAACAGTTGTCAAAATTAAACTAGTGGCTAGATTAATAGAAACACGTAATATCCCTAGGAGAGAAGTATAAGATCCCTTAAATATCCAATAGAATCTGGCTATAAGATTTGGCAGAAGTTATTTAACCGTTTAGTGACGCCTACTGTGTAAAGTACACTACCAAGTCAAATGACCCTTAGAAGTTGAGATCTTCCGAATACCGCAGAGTAGTAAAGGAGCTGCAAGAAGGACTTAGAATACCCTTAAAGAAAGCTAATGCTACTACAAGAGGGAGTACCTTTAATGCAGACTTCGTAGAGCAAGCCACGATGGATTACTCTAATACTACTAAAGGTCTAGGGAAAGAAACCTTAACACGTACTAGACGCTTGAAGAGAGCTAGGTTACTGGTAGACAAGGAGACATCCCGCAAGAAGCTACTACCCGTGTGCTTAGCGTGCGAGAAACGAGGATATTCCCTTTAAGACTATTGGTATTTATTTGAAGATAAGAGACCCGAAGGAGTTATAATCGGAGATACTCGCATTAAAAGGGTGCTGAAGAAGGTAGAAAAGAATAAGAATCTTGCTAACCAAGTTATAAAGATCAGACTTGAAAAATAAGAAGATAAGGCTTGATAATAATAGGATGAGAAGAGTTATAAGACAGTTAAGATTAAGGGAGAAGCTAATGCGATATTCCTAGAATTGTATTACACCAGTTAACTCTATCTACTAAAGCTATTAACTATTCTGGACTTAGGAACTACTCTCTATATCTTTAATAACCTCTCTTGTTTTTATAACTTTAGGAAAGCTCTAAGACATAAATATATTATTGCCGGCAGTTCAGAAGTGCCTATACTAGGCTATAGCGATGTCACTATCTAAGTCACAAAACCAGACAAGAGTAAGGGAATCCTATATCTTAAGGACGTTGCCTTTTATATAGACTTTAATATAAATCTAGTGTCGTTCCATCTACTTCAAAAGCGAGGGTACTTCTAGAATAATAAAGGAAATAACAATCTTCTAGTTTGGAAGGACGATACAATCCTATATTAAATGGAAGAACGTTACGGATAATAGACTATTAAATACGTCCGACTAGGAAGTCTATCAGCGTTTAATATAAGCTGACTGCTACGCTGCCAACGGAAGCGCAGAGCATCGTTAAGAGACATTCGCCTAGATGCGAAAGGTAATGCATAACTATAGTATCTGTGTCTAGGTTATCTAGGACCTATAAGCCTTTATTATTTAGGTATTAACGCCCTAGGAGTTAAGCTTTAAGGCCTAAAGATAACGGAATGTTAATATTGCAGTCTCGCCAAAATTAAGCGTTAGGTCTTAAGAAGGTTCTTAAAATAAAACATTAATAAACCTTATCTTGACCTCTATATTGACTAGACTGACCTTAAGGAAGCGTATACAGGATTCGTACAAATTATGCTTATCTATAACACCTTTTTAGAAAGAACCTTCCTATATTTTATAACAACGCATAGCGAGGAGAAGGAGACACTATAAGTACTTAAAGATTTTATTTAATAGATTTGTCTAAGGTATAACCTTAAGGTTAACACTATTAGGTTAGACAACAAGCTAGGGAGAAGAAGAACCCTTAAATGGCTATAGACCCAAGGGATTACCTTTAAGCCTTTAGCACTATATACCTAAGCATAGAACGGTACCGCCAAACGCTTAGGGGGTGTAATCATTGAGAAAGGACATATAATAAGAATTACTGCTAATCTACCACACAACCTATGGAACAAGATAGTTAACTATACAGTTTACCTTTAAGATTAAACGCCACGGGAAAGCAATAGATAGAAATCGCTATATAAAAGGTTCCATACCTACCTAGCAAATAGGAGATTAAGAAAACTATAATTGGCGCACCTAAAAGCCTATAGCTGTAGGGCGTATACAATGACATTAAATGCCTAGCTGAAGAAGAAAAAACTAAGCAAGCTAGATCCGCGAGCCTATATCAGCTACCTTATTGGCTATGACTCTACCAATATCTACAAAATCTGGATCCTATACAAAGGTATTGTTATCTCTACTAGGGATATTATCTTTGATAAGAAGACGTTCTTTAACAGAAAGCAAACGGACATCTTAAAGGATCTACACGCCAAATTAGATACGCTAATTAAAAAGATTTAACTCCCTAATACCCTAATTAAGAACAAGGTTCTTCTAAAAGACAATAAAGAAATATTTAAACCGTCAATTCAAGAGGAAGACGATAATAACGTTAATGAGCTAGTTTAAACCTTTAATAAGTCAGCAGATCTCAAGCTTGTAAGAGCTCTTAAAAATACGTACTATACACCACCTCCAATAGAAGAAGATGAAGAATCTCCATATGCCTTTTATATTAAGTATCCTACAAAGTTAGGTGTATAAGGTACTGATTAAGACATCGCTTATTAAGTAGGAGATGTGTTTAATACTTAGGGGGTGTCCAATAACTCAGTTAAAGACTTATTTAAGGAAGCCGGTAATAATAGGTTTAAAGACTTTATTACTAAAAGGATTACCTTAGCCTATTAAGGCGCCTTTATAGTAGGAAGGAAGTTTAACCTTAATAGTTGACTTAACAATAGCAAGCTAAAATCAGGCAGAACACATAATATTAGATTACACAGAAAGAACTTACCTCCGCCACCTTAGTTAATTAAGGACCTTAATGCACACCCTCTTTAAGATTAGTTCTAAGAAGCTTAACAAGCTTACCTCCAATCCCATTATTAAATAAGGTCGTTTTAAGAAACAGACAAGAAGTATATAAAGGGACAGCAGGTCCTTAGCTCAATATGGGTATTCGTCTATAAGACGGATAAGTATAGATTTCTCCAGAAATATAAGGCACGCTTAGTAGTATACGGAAATTAACAGGCCCTAGGAGACCTACCTATAAGAGTTACTATATTAGCTAGTACAACCTTCCGAACCCTTATAGTAATCACCGCAAAATTCGACCTAGAGACGACACAGATAGATACAGTTAATACATTTATCTATTATAATTTTAATAAGGTTGTCTACATAAAGCTACCGCCAGGGTTTAATAAAGGAAAGACAGACAAAGTACTGCGCTTAAGAAAAGCCTTATACGGACTACAACAATTACTACTATTATGGCCGAAGAATCTCACGAGCTCGTTAAACAAATTGGGCTTTAAAGAGGTACCTTAGGAGCTGTGCGTTATGCTAAAAGGTAGAATAGTCATCTTCTTTTATATTAATGATATCGTCTTCTACTATAGAAAGATAGATAAAAAGAAGGCTCAAGAAGCAATTAAGGAGCTAAGCAAGGAATATTAGATAAATACCCTTAGCGAGCTAAAATAGTTCCTAGGAATCTATATAATACGCAATTATAGCTAGAGGCTCCTATAGCTATCCCAAAAAGCCTATATTAAGAAGATAGCTAACCAGTATAAGATAGATCTTAGAGGGCGTCTTCCAGATACTCCTATAGCAGAATCGGAACTCCTCCCTACTAATTACCGATTGATCCGTCTAATGCTTCTGTCCCCTAATACAGACCTACTAGTCCGTCCTATATCCCTACCAAGAGAAGCAGCTTCTACGATGCTATATTAGAGAAAAATGGGTTTAATACTTTATATAGCCACTACAACGCGTCCGGATATTACTTTTACAGTATTATAGCTGGTAAGGTTTAATTAGAACCCAAGCTAAAAGCACTATTAAGCGGCAGATAGAGTAATCCAGTACCTATATAGCACGAGGAGCAGAGCAATCTACTATAGAGGAGACAAGGAAGGAACGAACGGTAGAGAGAGAGATAAAGGAATACGCGACAAAGGACAAGACAACAGAAGAGACGGTAGAGGTAAAGCGCAATTATTTATCTGTGCCAGTAATGCATTATTCGCGGACAACTCCGTCAACAGAAAGAGCTCGTAAGGATATATTATAAAGCTATTTAGGGGGCTGATCGCCTAGAGAGCAAATAAGTAAAGTACAGTGACGACATCAAGCACAGAAGCTGAGTTATTAGCCCTATTACAGACAGCAAAGGAAGCTATCTTTATTAGTAGGCTGTTTAAAGCAATAACGTTACGCCTAAACGAGCCCTTAATTATTAAATGCAATAATACGCAGACACTCTAACTAATTATAGAAGACACAGTAAAGCTAATCACGAAGCTCTAACACATTAACATCTATTAATACTGGCTATGTTAGGAATACGCAATAAGACAAGTACGATTTTAATAGATAGCGACGAAGGAGATAATTACTAATAGACTTACAAAGGCCCTGCCTAAGCAGAGGTTTTAAAGCTTCGTTAATATAATCGGGATAGTGGATATTAAGGAGCAGCTAGATAAGGAGAAGCAACTAAAGGACCTAAGGGACAGTATTAGAGCAAGATAGAAGGATTTAGATAAGATTACGGTTCAATTGACTTATTAACAGACACGAGAAGGTGGCTAGCTTTAACCTCAAAAAGCTTAAAGCTAAGGGGGTGTGTTAGATAATCTGTATTCTCTAAAGGCGTGGGTTACGTGCACGAAGACACGTTACTAAAGACACGTCAGATCAAGGTCAAAAAGACACGATATAAGATCATCAATCGATCAACCATTTTTATTAATAAACCCCTCTATATGAATTTCGTGACAAATTCTTAACCTCTAGGTTTTTATAGTTTCTTATTCCAACGTCTAAATTCTTTAGTGCCGCTTAAGTCCATTAGCTCTGGCCTATTTTATAGTTTATAACTCTATGTCTATTATTACATACTCTACGCCTTATATAATTATAGAACTCTATCTTACCCTTTCTTAGCTTATTTCCTCTAATAGATCCTATTATTAATCTTTATTACTTAATCTATTAACTCTTATAGAGTATCCGCATCTTCTATTAGAATAATTACGTCCTAGACTTTAGCCTTAAGTCCCTATTTATACTGTGCTATAAGCGCCTTATTATTCCACTTAATCTGCGTTATAAGTGTCTAAAACTATATTATGTACTTAATTGCTAAACTACGCTGTACTAAGCTCTATAGTTTTTGTTTTGTGGTAGTTAATACTTCTAGGTCTCTAAACATTTATATAAGTCTTTCCGTAAACCCGTTCTAACTTAAGAATATATACTGAACATCTTTATTAATAGTTATTATTCCATTAACTTAGATTTCTGTAAGGTAAGGTTTAAACCACTTAAGTGCTCTTCCTGTTAAGAACAGTCCTATATACACTATTTAGTCTATAGTTATTACTAGCTTTACTCCTTCTTATATAACCTTAAAGTGTATCTATATTAGAAACCCTTTAAGTTTTAACTTCTTACCTAAAAATCTCTTAATTAATAGTAACTTGACTTTAGCTACTCTAATGCTATTAATTCTTTCTTTAAGTACTTTATTATTGCCCTATAGCTAGTTAACTATTTTCTATAACTATTTAACTATAACTAGTTGCGAATTAGTGTCCCTTATACTAGTGTCTCCGCTAGTACCTAAGGTGGTTGCCGCTGTTGGCGTTAATGTAACTAGTGCTTTAGGTGGCATGTTATTTAACTTATTAATACCATAACTGTAGTAGTAAATGTGTAACGGAACCTTATAGCAGGAACTACAGTAGATTCGTTAATAGGCTAGGTATATAGATATTAAATAAAGTTAACAATATAACAGTAATAAATAATAACTAGTATAGAGTGGTTGCCTAACAGATTAACTCCAATTATATTCTAAGATTTACTATAAAGAGAGAACTATCTAGGTAGGGACTGTAGTCCTTTAAATACATATCTATACGCCTAAGAAATCCCTTCGCTACGTGAGGTGCGTGCTGTCTGTATTAAATGTAATGTCCCTCGCGTTTAATACAGCTAATACGTTTAACCATTATGTGACTCGCTTACCATTTCTTGTTATATGGTTTTACCGGATCCATCCTGGATCGTGCCGCTATTAACCAACTAGCTTCTTCCAACTCTTCTCCAAGTAGTTGTAACATCGTACTTAAAGCGTCCGTAATACTAATTACTATATGGTCGGCGTCTATCAGCGGCTTAATCAGCAGGTAGTCCCTAATACGCGTACTTTTACAGCTTGGCGCTTATGGCGCTATAGAGATCCTCAAATCTAACCCAGGTGGCTGGCTAAACACGTGATTTCCCGGCTGACCAAGGATAAGCCGGGCCTCGCATACCATAGAATCAACTTTTTGACAAAAAAGGTTAGCGATATCCGCTTGCGGATATACGTATGTCCGCTAATTGATTCTATGGTCTGAGCTTGCTGAGGTAAGCTCAGGCCTCCTGGGGAGTCGTTCCTCCGGAACGGGCCTAGCGCCTAACGACGCACAGGCCTGAGCACCTGAGGTAAAAACAAATCTTGGGGTTGATGGAGATGGAAAAAAAAGGACACACAACACACGACCCAATCAATTGCATCATCATGGCTGCTCGGCGGCTACTGAACAGTCGCATCGTCGCTGTGAGCCTCGTAATTCCATGGTCGAGATGTTATCGCGCTTCAATGCTAACCTCCAACCTAGCTGAGACCGCATCAGACCATCGCTAGAGCCGCGTCCATCGTATCCCGAATATCAATAGCCAGACACATCTCCAATTCGCGCTCTTCGCGGCAAGATGTCCAAGCCTTCCACTCTCAGCTCTCCGACCCCACCGCCTCCTCTGTTCTGTCCTCCTTGAAGACGGCGCGCCCGGTTCCGCAGACCCTGACCGAGAAAATTGTACAGCGTTACGCTGTCGGCCTCCCGGACGGCAAGTTCGTTAAGTCTGGTGACTATGTCACTCTGCAACCGTATAAGGTCATGAGTCATGATAATTCCTATCCAATTTCGCTGAAATTCATGTCTATCGGCGCGACCAAGATTAAGAATCCGGACCAGATTGTCATAACGATCGATCACGACGTACAGAACAAGAGCGAGAAGAACCTGAGGAAGTACAAGAACATTGAGGAGTTCGCGAAGCGGCAGGGGGTTGATTGGTACGTGCCGGGGAGGGGTATCGGCCATCGTGAGTAAGACCAGATACAGCCAAGTCTCTCATGTTAGATCATCTGGAATGGCATCCATATGTTCTCTCAGATATGGTCAATATAAGAAATTATGGCTTCTTAGAGCCCGTTTCTTTTCGGTGAACCTCCTATGCTGATTTGCTTCCCAACCATTAGAGATCATGGTAGAAGAAGGATATGCCTGGCCGGGTACTCTGGCTGTGGCCTCAGATAGTCACAGTAACCATTACGGCGGAGTTGGATGCTTAGGTACTATATTTTGACATAGCCCTAGTACGGCCCTTGGCACAGGTGACTGACGACGCTTAAGGTACGCCCATCGTTCGTACGGATGCGGCGAGTATTTGGGCGACTGGCAAGACGTGGTGCGTAAGATTGGGAAGAGCGCTCGTGAGTCTGCCTTGCTGACAACCATCGAGGTGGCAGGTACCCAGGGTGGCCAAGGTAACGTTTACAGGAACTTTGCCAGAGGGAACTACGGGTAAAGACGTGATTGTTGCGCTCTGCGGTCTCTTCAAGAATGATGAGGTCCTGAACCATGCAATTGAGTTTACGGGAAGCGAGGAAACGATGCGATCATTGCCCATTGACGCCAGGCTGACCATAGCGAACCAATCGACCGAGTGGGGTGGTCTTTCTGGGTCTGTCTGCACCTTTTTTTAAGTAACAATTTTACTAATTATTTTAAGGCTATTCCCGATCGACTCGATGTTAAAAGCATGGCTTCGGGCAAAGGCCACAGAATACGCTCTATACGATACCAACGCTGCAAAACGATTTAACCACCAACGTCTGGACGAACTCTTCAAAAGCCCATTAGAGGCCGACAAAGGCGCCAAATATGCCAAACACCTCACTCTCAATCTGTCTACGCTATGCCCGTACGTTTCTGGCCCAAACAGCGTCAAAGTAGCCACGCCACTCGCTGAACTTGAGCCTCAAAATATCAAAGTGGACAGGGCCTATGTCATTTCATGTACGAACAGTCGACGCTCCGACCTCGCAGCTGCGGCAAGAGTCTTCAAAGAAGCCGCTGCGAAGAATAATAACATCATACCTAAGATCCCAGACCACGTAAACTTCTACATCGCCGCCGCTTCACTGCCGGAGCAAAAGGCTGCGGAGGAGCAGGGTGACTGGCAAGCTCTGCTCGACGCCGGCGCGCAGGCCCTGCCAGCAGCTTGTGGAGTTTGTATAGGATTAGGAGTTGGGCTGTTAGAGCCAGGCGAGGTTGGTATCAGCGCGAGTAATCGGAATTTCAAGGTATTTTTACAGCCATTTAGTTATTTAGGTTTTGCTTACGCCTTATAAGGGCCGGATGGGTTCACGTACTTAATTCACCATTGATTAAGTCAACTATTCTTTCTAATCCTTTAACAGGTGAAGCTCAGGCATATTTGGCATCACCAGAAGTTGTTGCTGCGTCTGCACTTGCAGGCAAAATTTCAGGACCCGGTTGGTATAAGAAGCCTGCGGATTGGGTTGGCGTTGAAAAGAGCGAGGGCGAGCCGTTCGCGAAGAAGAGCGTGGATGAGGCACTTGAGGCGATCATTGGGAGGCTGGATTCTATCATTGATGCGAGTTCTGCCCCCTCATCGGCAGAAAGCGGAGCTGGAGAGGGCAAAGAAGACACTCTCACTGAACTTTACCCGGGCTTCCCTGAGAAAATTGAGGGAGAAATTGTATTCTGCGACGCCGATAATTTGAACACTGATGGCATATACCCTGTAATAACACCTGTTATCTATCTAGGAATCAAAGGCTAACTTAGTACAGGGCAAATGTACATCACATTATCTATTTTAAGATTGAAAGCTAATAATATACAGACACCTACCAAGATGATGTACCCGCTGAGAAGATGGCAGAGGTAAGTATACAGATCTTCGAGCGAAAGACGTTCTAACTCAGGATCTTAGGTATGCATGGAGAATTTCGACCCTGCCTTCCGTGAGCTTGCCAAACCAGGTGATATTCTGGTTAGTGGCTTTAATTTTGGCTCGGGCTCCAGTCGAGAACAAGCCGCGACTGCAATTCTCGCAAAGGGCATTCCCCTTGTCATAGCAGGGAGCTTCGGTAATATCTTCAGTAGAAACTCGATCAACAACGCGCTTATGGGCGTCGAGGTGCCCAAGCTGATCCACAGACTCCGTGAGGTTTTCACCACCTCTTCATCGCAAGACGGCAAGGAGTCGGGAGAGAAGGTTCTCACGAGGCGGACAGGCTGGACACTCGAGTGGGATGTGAGGAGGTCGAAGGTCACGATTACGGAGAGCGATGGCAAGAGCTGGAGTCAGAAAGTAGGTGAGCTGCCGCCGAACGTGCAGGAGGTGATCGCAAACGGTGGTCTGGAGAAGTGGGTTAAGGCGCAGATTGGAACATGATTGGATAGTTTATTTAATTTCGAGTACTACAACGGAAAGGGAGAAGGAGGAACGAAGACATCTAAATTCAAGAGATTGGATAACATATCCCTTCCCCTGGTAGCGTCCTACCAAAATTGGACCGTGCGCAGAACACCAAAACACCAGAATCAAAAGTACGCGTATTACCTACATAGATTCAATTAATATACATTACTTAACCATGCCTTCCAATTGTACTTCTAATGATATAGACTTTGTTCCACTAACTTAATATTCAATTCCACCCACGCGGAAAGCAAAACAACCACCCCCACAGCCGTGGCCATTGCCCTACTTTAAGCCCTTGCATATCGCGAATTTTGACGGCCATGGTACCCCAAATCTTCCTCCCGACCTTAATCTACATGACCCCTTGGCTATATTTAAGCTATTCTTTACCAACGAGATCATGGATAAGCTTGCGGAGTAGACAAATAAATATACGGAGCTTTATCCTATAGAGGAAGACGCCGAGTTTACACATAGGTAGAAACCAATAGATAGGCAGGAATTGTACGCCTATTTTAGTATGCTAATTTATATAGGTATCACTATAGAGTCTTCCATTAAGGACTACTGGGGTAATTTAGAACCAGCTAGTGCAGGCCATGTAGTTAAAAACTATATAGGCCTTATAAGATTTCAGCAACTGAATTGCTACTTTAGGTATACGGCTTCTTGGCCAAAGGAAGATCCTACTCCTTATACTATATTTAACAGAGTTACTAACCTTTCTAAACACCTCCGATTAAGCTATCGCAATCTTTATATACTAGGAACTTACCTTACAGTTAATAAGACGATATAACGCTTTATGGGACGCGTATCCAAAGTCATCAATATTCCATTAAAACTAATGCCCAAAGGCTTTAAGATTTGGGTGTTGGCTAATGAGGGCTATGTCCTTAATTGGTTGTGGCACGCCAAAGGCAACAGGAAGGGCCTAGTAGATCTTGATACTACATTTACCAAGGAGGAAGGCTTTTTAAAGACGTAGGCAGTTATACTCAATCTACTTATATCGGGAATGTATCACGTATGGTCACGTGTCGCCGCAGCACTAGCGTGGCGGGGAGCCCTAAGCTCCTCGCCCTTCCTTATTAAGAAGAAAAACAATTAAATAACATTATACTAGCTATAAACTGTAACTACGTAATATCACCTTGTGTTACCAACACTGATTAGTAGTTAACTTCACTATTATACTATAGAACAGCTAGGTATTCCACCAAGAAGAGATAAGCCACTGTACCAGTGCTACTCATGCTAGAGGAAGCTGTCTTTTAAGGTTAGAACTGGTCCTAAACCTTAAATAGAACTCTTTTACAAATCTAAGAATCTAAAGGCTAGAACTAGTCCTAAGCCTTTCCTAGATTACAGATTCCTACATCCATTATACAGAATAACATGCTTTATAAGTCTTCGCGATTTAAGGCCAGAACTAGTCCTAAGCCCTATAATCGCAAATATATGTTATAAACGCGTACTAAACTATAAACGCGTACTAAACAATAAACGCATACTAAACAACAATCCCTACCCTAATAACACTTCCCTCCCCCCAAAAACATGGCTACGCCTACCTTAAACAACTGGGAAGACTCCTTACTACTAGGGGTAGCTTTATACGCAAAACTTATTAATAAAAATTAGGATGAATTTACTATTAATATAATAACTTATACTATAAAACAAGTTAACGGCTTTCTCCTATACTGTATTATATTCTATTAAAGTAGATACTACGCTAATCTATAGCTATAGGAATATTTTAGGGAGGATTTTATAAGATGGACCGCTAATACCTAGGTACTTAGTAATATTAATATTATTTAGGATTTTTAAGACTTCCTCTATAGAAATAGGGTATATATTACTAAAAATAGTAACCCAATTACTAGTAATATCTAGGCCGTTATTATTAGTATAGAAGAACTAGTATAGACGGAAGCTAAAATTATATATTAACTACGGAAACCCAGAACTAACCTATATTCTTTAAAAGGTAACTTTAATTTGGAATAAAATCCCTAGAACGCTACTATTCTACCTAAAGGTACTCTTCTACCTAAAGGTGCTCTCCTACCTAGAGGTACTCTTCCTCTACCTCCGCTGCCTTTAGTTCCTCTACCCTAGCTAATCAGTAAGCCTCTACTATAAGAAGTTACAAATCTAATAAAGGTATATTTAAATAAGGAGAAGAAGTTTAGAGGAGAACTATATAATATGCTTAGAACAAAATTATAGATCTTTTATAACTACTATAGCAAGGTTAGAATCTAATGCTATTAGTTTTATTATACTTTTTTAGTTATATTAAAGGAACAGGCGGCGATATTTTATTATAACTATATTACGGGTAAAAACTATAGCCTTAATATAATACTTTAGCTTACTAAAGCCCACTTTAAGACTAATAAGAATTGCTAGCTTTATATATCTAAATAGCAAGAGACTATATTCTAAAGAGTTATTACTTCTAACTTAATAAAGACTTATTTAGAGTGCCTTTAACTACTCTTTAATAAACTCTAGAAAATCTAATATAGCCTTACTAAAACTTACTAAAATAAGAATAGTCTAAGGGACTAGGTTATCTTAGCCTACTATAGTATTCTTAAGTATAATTTAGCGCTATATAAACCTATAGGTATATTTAAAGGAGTATATACCGAGCTACGCTCTACTATAGGTACTATAATACAAATATAAGAATCTTAATAGTTCTATACCGAAAACCCTACCTAACTAAGTATTCCTAACTAATATAATTATAACTAGACTAACTAAATATATAGTAGCCGTGGTAGGGAATACGGTAAAGGGTATAATTAATATTAACTATAAGGTAATTAATTAATAATTTATTGCTTAATGTAAGGGCGCGAAGAGGCTTCGGGAAAGATTCGAAGGAATAATATAAATTCTATCTAAATCTAAGGGTATATAGCTCTTGCTAGGAACAAGACATTGCGTAAAGAAGAGAAAGGAATAACGAGAGAATCTTGCAATTAAACAGTTTAGGGGTCTTGGTCGATGCGTGCGCACATACGCACGCGGACGGACTTTGGTAGTATTCAATTAATCTAGTAGAACTTGGCAGAAGTTAATTAAGCTGGCAGAATTCGGCAGAATTCGGTTAAAGCTTTAAGTTCTATCTATTAAGTGTTTTACTAAGACATTCCTACTATAACTAGGCTAGTCCCGTTACAGTACCCCCCCTTTGGCTAAAGGTCTAAAATAATACAATTTTATTATATCGTATTTTACGTTGGGTGGTAGTGTAGAGTTTTACCAGTTTTAATTATTAAATAGACCAATTAGGATTTTCTATCCCTGGGATAAAAAATCGCTATTAGTTTAGTAAAGGCGGTAAGCCGAACTAATATCTTTATAGTAGGTCTTGGCAAGGCAAATCTAACTAATTAGATAACTTTAACCACTGGTTAAAGTTCCTTAATATCTTGCGCGTTATATAACTATATTACAAGCGTTGTGGTATTCTTTAAGCTCTTTTTAATTTTGAGTTTCCTGCTATTGTGTTTCATGTATTTGTATTAGGTGGTAGTTGTTTACCTTTATATTATATCCATCCAGCTAGAGTAGGCCACAAAGGATAGTCCTTATAGAATTCTTTTACTAGGGAAGGCGCATTGGTCTTAACTTGCTTATAGAGCTCCTAGGTTTATATTTCGTATCCTTCCCACTTAATAAGAAGTTTAAATTGTTTAGATTATGTTTTCTATCGCATATTGTTAATTAAGTTAATAAAGTAAGAACTATTACCATTGTCAACAATTATGGGAGGTGGCGGCGGCACTTCGCGAGTTATAGGTTCGTCTTTTAAGGGTTGCAGCAAGCTTATATAAAACGTTAGATATATTTTTATTTTAGTTAGTAGTTCAAGCTTATAAGTATATAGGCTCAATTTCTTCTTAATTTAGTATAGGCCCGCAAACTTCTAATTAAGTTTCTTTAAGGGCCGTTAAGTCTTTAGGTTTTGTGTATTTAGGTAAACTATATCACCTTCTTTAAAGTCCCATGTGGGGGCTTATCCTTTATTTACATGATATTCCTATACCATTTAAGCGTACGTTAATTCACTTTGTAATAGTTCTGTTAACTACTTTATTTAATTAGCGAAGTTGTGCGCGTTAATTAACTAAATCCGTTTAATTATAGGTCCTATTGTGTTGATTTTAGGTTATAGTTTAAATCCAAGTTAGAGGTCTTATCTATAGGTCGCGTAGAACGGCGTCATGCCTATTAATACATTTATTATATTGTTCGCAGTAAACTTAGCCAAAGGCAGCCATTTTCCCCAGTTATCTTGCAGGTAGGAGTAGTATATTTATAGGTATTATTCCATAATCGCGTTTATAATTTTGGTTTAACTATCTATCTCTAGATAAAATGCAGTTAAGAGTTATATTTAAATACTTAATTGTTTATATAGAGCTTACTAGAAGTCTAAAACGAACTAGCTTCTATAGTTGAATATTATTAAATTAGGAAGTCCATGTAGCTTAAAGACGTACTTAACGAAACATTTGGCTACTAATATCGCATTAATTAAGTCTATAGGAATCATATATTACATTTTCGTAAAATAGTTAATAACTACTATAACATTTGTAAACCCGTTACTGTTAGGCAAGTTAACTATAAAGTCGATCAAGATATCTTGCCATCTTTACATTGGAATTAGCAATGGTCAAAGTACTCCTTACTTCTTTATATAAGAGGTCTTCCCACGCACGCACGTTCTGTAGGCTCAAACGTATTTTTATACATAGTCGTGCATTATAGGCCAGTAGTATACTTGTTAAATAATCTTATAAGTCTTCGCACGGCTAGGATGTCCTGCTATAGGGGAATTGTGTATAAATTTAAGTATTTTAAATTATAAGGGTTCGGAATTCGGAACTACCATCTTCTATTAATAGTATAGTCAATTGTTATAAATTTCACATTTGGCGAGTGTAATATCTTTATACTGTCGTTTTCCTATTTAAATTGCTTTCATTATATCTACTATCCATGCGTTATTCTTATATTTGTATTCTATTAGCTTATTAATTTCTATTTCCTATTTATTAATTTCTAATTCGTTTCTATCGAGTTCCATATCTAGGAATATAGGATGTAGTTTCTTAAAGCGTTTAGGGGGTAATAAGATCTGTAATTAATTTGTAATCCGTTTATCTAAGGCGTTTATAGGTAAATCTTATAATTATTGTATTAATGCATTAGGCTTCTAATTAAGTTTGCCCAGTTAGTATATAATCTTAAAGTTAAATCGTAAGAGGTATTTGGCCTAATGAATTTAGCGCTGCGTTAACTGCTTTATAGTTATAAAGTACTGCAGGTTTTTATAGTCCGTTAACACACGTATTAGAAATAATAATCCTTTAAGTTCTAGACGCCATTGTTTAAAGTATTTAATAATTGCAAGTAGTTCCTTATCGTATATCTCATAGTTTAATTCGGTAGGGGCGAGCTTTTAAGAGAGAAAGGCTACTAGACATAGCTCACCATCCTTATTATATTGCGATAACACTCCCCCTAGGGCATAATTAGACGAGTCTGTTTTAACAATATATTTAAGGTTAGGGTCAAAGTAGGCAAGAATCAGAGTGGTTATAAAGCATTATTTTAAGTTATTAAAAGCTTATTTATATCTAGCAGTCCATTTAAATTTTATATTCTTTCTTGTTAGGTTTACTAATGGTTAGGTAATTTTTAAGAACTAGTTAATAAATTAGCGGTAGAAATTTGCAAATCCTAGGAATCCTTAAATGTCTTATATATTACTAGGGCTTCCCTAGTTTATAATCATAGCGACCTTTTTAGGGTCCATTTTAATTCCGTCGCGGGATATAATTAGGCCTAGGTACATGACTTCGGACGCATAAAACTTGTATTTCTTAATATTATATTGTAAACCCGCATCTCGCAAACGTTTAAGGACCATTTGGACGTGTTTTCAATGCTTAGAAAGCGAAGACGAGTAAATTAGGATATTATTAATATACACAGTAATAAATATATTAAGGAATTTACGGAGTATATTGTTAACGTATTATAAAAACGTACTAGGACTGTTCTTTACACCAAACGGCATTACTAGGTATTTAAAGAGTCCCCATTATATATAAAAGGCTGTGTACTTCTTATCTCCTTCTTAGATGCGAATTTGATTAAAGGCAGCGACTATATCAAGCTTCGTAAAATATCGTGCCTTTGCTAGGCGGTTAAGCGTCTCTTAGATTAAGGGGATTGGATATTAGTTTCAAATTGTAATTACGTTTAGGGCTTAGTAATTAATATAGAATCTTAAGCCTCCTAGCTTTTTAACGAATAATATGGGTAAGGCAAATGGAGATTAACTAGGGCGAATAAATCCTTTTTCTAGATGCTTGTTAAGGTATTATTGCATCACAAGTAGTTCTTCTTGTAATATACCATATAGCAGACCGAACTTTAGTGTTGTACCAGGTTTAAGTTCTATCTTAAAATTGTGTTTATTCTAATGCGGGGGCAGCTGGTTTGTGAATTGTTTTTTAAACTTATTAATTAGATCGTGGTACTCCTTAGGTATAAGAGGTTAAGGGTTAATATACTACTTTAGTTCTAGCGCCTTCTTAATATCTTCTATTGTTATAGTGAAGATTTCGTAGTCTTATTTTCTTGCTAACAAAACAAAAGGTGCGGCTTATATTATACAAATTTTAAGGGGTTTCGATATATCATCTTCGCATTCTTTACTACAATTAGTAATTATAGTTTTATTATATTAGTTTAAGGTTCGTGGTAAGGGTAATTTATATTATATTAAATTCGAATAGTCTTGTACATATTCATAGGGCAGGTAGTATTTTAAATAATAACTTCGGTAATAGGTTATATGGAATTTTAATATTTCTTTAACCCAGCTAATTAAAGGGTTATGCCGTTTTAGCTATCTATATTTAAGTATTATCTTATATTGCTTTAGGGGTGTTACAAATAGGGAAACGTATTTAAGGTATTTACCTATCCGCATTTTTATAAGAGCGTAGTGCGTTAATTCGCTATATATTAAGGGTTTGCCGTTAAAGCCTTATAGGCCTTAGGGCTTATTAAGTTTCTTTAAATTTAGGCGTTAGGTTTCTGTGTAGTTTATATTAATAAAGCCCATACTAGTAGCTCCGCTGTCTATAAGAATTCGTACCTCCTTCCATTTTCTAAGTATTCGAATTTCGCTAAGTATATTAAGGGAGTCGTGTTATATATTAGCGCTAGAAGAGCCTAGATACTTATACTCTTCCACTTCTTATCCTAAGGCGCAACTTGGCCCTAAAATGATTTGTTTTTCAAGTTAGCCAAGCATAAGATACTTCGTGATAACTAGGTATAATTTATAGAATAAGTATAAGTTAAGGAGTAAGTATAGCTTAAAAAACAAGTGCAATTTAAGGAGTAGATACGATTTAAAGACTAAGAGGAACTACAACGGACTTTTTTAAAAGGGTAAGTTCGGCAATTTCTTTAAATATGTCCTTTTCTGCCACATCCAAAGCATTCTCTATTTATGGCTCGAGTCCTTCGTTCGTCGGTTCCTAAGGGTGCATAGGATCGAGTGGCGTCGAGGTCCATAGGGTCGTGCGTAGGTTTCGGAGAAGGGTCGCGCTTTAGGGTATATATCGGTTTCGTAGAGTCTTAAACACGAGGCGTGGTTGGCTTTAGAGAATAAGTTTGTTTATTATATTAAAGGTCCTTATTAATTCGTTAACACATTGTAGCAAATTTAGGTAGGTCCTTTAGCAGTTCCCTACCTACTAACTATGCTCTAATTTTATCCAAAATAGCTCGTTAAAGAGTAGCAACTTTAGCGGCTTTATTCCAATCCAGTTCGCTAATAAGGCCTAAAAATTCCAAAAAGAAGCTAGTAAAGTCTTAATTCCGTTATTATAGGTTTTTAAGTTTAGTAACAGTGGTGTATTTATAACTGGCGTTATTATATATTCATTCTAATAAAGAGACGAAGATTTCAAAATTAACGAAGGTGCCGTTATAGAAGAATAGGTCCATAGTTTATACAGCGTCTTTGCTTAATTAAGACATCCTATAGCTAATCTTGCTAGCTTCGGTAGGATATTAGTTATAGTTTGTTAAGAGTTTAAGGCAGAGCTTAGTTATAAAGGGACGTAGGTTATTTCGATTTCCATTAAATATTAAAGGGTTAGGAAGCTTTTCTAATTTTATAGTAAGTACTATGTTCGTTATAGGTATAGGTTAAGCTACCATTACTAGTTTAGGGTTCGCATTTAACAGGCTAGGTTCACATACGGTTATCTTAATTTTATTTACAGGTGTTACTGTCAGGGTCTCTATTATAAGTGTATTAATGTTACGGAGTTTTTTATAGAGTGTTTCTATTAATTACTAATACTGGGCTTCTAGTACAGCCTACTACTAAGCTAAAGTATCTATAAAGGCTTCTTATATTGCAGTTAACTGTTCCCTAACTAGGGTTATAATGCTTATAGTTAACGCGTGGGATTTAAGGTCGTTTGCTATTTCAATAATAGTTATTTTAGACGCAACGTAATATAAGGGCGTGAAGAGGCTTTGGGAAAGATTTAAAGGAATAATATAAATTCTATCTAAATCTAAGGGTATATAGCTCTTGCTAGGAACAAGACGTTGCGTAAAGAAGAGAAAGGAATAACGAGAGAATCTTACAATT
>Ga0307507_10002889_pt1 | contig 34634 bp, 16 predicted proteins | sample 7_EM_MG_FD_207223 | JGI IMG/M metagenome (GOLD analysis project Ga0307507, IMG submission 207223) | Populus trichocarpa ectomycorrhiza microbial communities from riparian zone in the Pacific Northwest, United States - 7_EM | ecosystem: Host-associated > Plants > Roots > Unclassified | place...
AAGAGAAAGGAATAACGAGAGAATCTTGCAATTAAACAGTTTAGGGGTCTTGGTCGATGCGTGCGCACGTGCGCACGCGGACGGACTTCGGTAGTATTTGATTAATCTGGCAGAACTTAGCAGAAGTTGATTAAGCTAGCAGAATTCGGCAGAATTTAGTTAAAGCTTTAAGTTCTATCTATTAAGTGTTTTACTAAGACATTCCTACTATAACTAGGCTAGTCCTGTCACAGTACCCCCCCTTTAGCTGAAGGTCTAAAATAATACAATTTTATCATGTCGTATTTTACGTTGGGTAGTAGTATAGAGTTTTGCCGGTTCTAATCATTAAACGGACTAATTAGGATTTTCCATCCCCGGGATAGAAAATCGCTATTGGTTTAGTAAAGGCGGTAAGCCAAACTAACATCTTTATAGTAGGTCTTGGCAAGGCAAATCTAACCAATTAGATAACTTTAACCGCCAGTTAAAGTTCCTTAACATCTTACGCGTTATATAACCGTATTATAAGCGTTATGGTATTCTTTAAGCTCTTTTTAATTTTGAGTTTTCTGCTATTATGTTTTATATATTTATATTAGGTGGTAATTGTTTGCCTTTATATTATATCCATCCAGCTAGAGCAGGCCACGAAGGATGGTCCTTATGGAATTCTTTTACCAGGGAAGGCGCATTAGTTTTAACTTGCTTATAGAGCTCCTAGGTTTATGTTTTATATCCTTTCCACTTAACAAGAAGTTTAAATTGTTTAGATTATGTTTTCTATCGCATATTATTAATTGAGTTAATAAAGTAAGAACCGTTACCGTTATTAATAATTACGGGAGGTGGCGGCGGCACTTCGCAAGTTATAGGTTCGTCTTTTAAGGGTTGCAGCAAGCTTACATAAAACGTCGGATGTATTTTTATCTTAGTTGGCAGTTTAAGCTTATAAGCATATAGGCTTAATTTCTTCTTAATTTAGTATAGGCCTATAAACTTCCAATTAAGTTTCTTTAAGGGCCGTTAAGTCTTTAGGTTTTGTATATTTAGGTAAACCATATCACCTTCCTTAAAGTCCCATATGGGGGCTCATTCTTTGTTCGTATGCCATTCCTATACCGTTTAAGCGTACGTTAATTTACTTTGTAATAGTTCCATTAACTGCTTTATTTAATTAGCGAAGTTGTGCACATTAATTAACTAAATCCGTTTAATTGTGGGTCCTATTATGTTAATTTCAGGTTGTGGTTTAAATCTAAGTTAGGGGTCTTGTCCGTAGGTCGCGTAGAACGGCGTCATGCCTATTAATATATTTATTATATTATTCGCAGTAAACTCAGCTAAAGGTAGCTATTTTTCCCAGTCATCTTACAGGTAGGAGCAGTATATTTATAGGTATTGTTCTATAATCGTGTTCGCAATTTCGGTTTAACTATCTATCTCTAGATAAAATGCAGTTAAGAGTTATATTTAAATGCTTAATTGTTTGCATAGAGCTTGCTAGAAGTCTAAAACAAACTAGCTTCCATAGTTGGATATTATTAAATTAGGAAGTCCGTGTAGCTTAAAGACGTGCTTAATGAAACATTTAGCTACTAATATCGCATTAATTGAGTCCATAGGAATTATATATCACATTTTTATAAAACGGTTAATAACTACTATAACATTCGTAAACCCGTTACTGTTAGGCAAGTCGACTATAAAGTTAATTGAGATATCTTGCTATCTTTGCATTAGAATTAGCAACGGTTAAAGTACTCCTTGCTTCTTTACATAAGAGGTCTTTCTACGCACGCACGTTCTATAGGCTCGAACGTATTTTCGTATATAGTCGTGCATCATAGGCCAGTAGTATGCTTGTTGAATAATCTCATAAGTCTTTGCACGGCTAGGATGTCCTACTATAGGGGAATCGTGTATGAATTTAAGTATCTTAAATCGTAAGGGTTTGGAATTCGGAACTACCATCTTCTATTAATAGTATAGTCGATCGTTACGAATTTCGCATTTAGCGAGTGTAATATCTTTATACTATTGTTTTCCTGTTCAAATCGCTTTTATTATATTTGCTATCTATATATTATTCTTGTATTCGTATTCTATTAGCTTATTAATTTCTATTTCCTATTTATTAATTTCTAATTTATTTCTGTTAAGTTCCGTATCTAGAAATATAGGACATAGTTTCTTAAAGTGTTTAGGGGGTAATAAGATCCGTAATTAATTTGTAATCCATTTATCTAAGGCGTTTATAGGTAAATCTTGTAATTATTATATTAATGTATTAGGCTTCTGATTAAGTTTGCCTAGTTAGTATATAATCTTAAAGTTAAATTATAAGAGGTATTCGGCCTAACGAATTTAGCGCTATATTAACTGCTTTATAGTTATAAAGTACTGCAGGTTTTTATGGTCCGTTAACACGCGTATTAGAAACAATAATCTTTTAAGTTCTGGACGCCATTATTTAAAGCATCTAATAATTATAAGTAGTTCCTTATCGTATATCTCGTAGTTTAATTTGGTAGGGGCAAGCTTTTAAAAGAGAAAGGCTACTAGATATAGCTTACCGTCCTTATTGTATTGCAATAACACTCCCCCTAGGGCATAATCAGACGAGTCTGTTTTAATAATATATTTAAGGTTAGGGTCGAAGTGGGCAAGAATTAGAGTAGTTATAAAGTATTATTTTAAGTTATTAAAAGCTTGTTTATATCTGGCAGTCTATTTAAATTTTATGTTCTTTCTTGTTAGGTTTACTAATAGTTGGGCAATTTTTAAGAACTGGTTAATAAATTAGTAGTAGAAATTTGCGAATCCTAGGAATTCTTAAATGTTTTATACGTTACTAGGGCTTCCCTAGTTTATAATCGCAGCGACCTTTTTAGGGTCTATTTTAATTCCGTCGCGGGATATAATCAGGCCTAGGTATGTAACTTTGGACGTATAGAACTTGTATTTCTTAATATCGCATTATAAACCTGTATCTTGCAAATGTTTAAGGACCATTCGGACGTGTTTTTAATGCTTAGAAAGTAAAGATAAGTAGATTAGGATATTATTAATATACGCGGTAATAAATATATTAAGGAATTTACGGAGCGTATTATTAACGTATTACTAAAATGTACTAGGACCGTTCTTTACACTAAACGGTATTACTAGGTATTTAAAGAGTCCCTATTATATACAAAAGGCTGTATACTTCTCATCTCCTTCTTAAATGCGAATTCGATTAAAGGTAGTGACTATATTAAGCTTTATAAAATATCGTGCCTTTGCCAGGCGGTTAAGCGTCTCTTAGATCAAGGGGATTGGATATTAGTTTCGAATTGTAATTGCGTTTAGGGCTTAGTAATTAATATAGAATCTTAAGCCTCCTCCTGGCTTTTTAATGAATAATATAGGTGAGGTGAATAGAGATTAACTAGGGTGAATAAATCCTTTTTCTAGATGCTTGTTAAGGTATTGTTATATCACAAGCAGTTCTTCTTGTGATATACCGTATAGCGGACCGAACTTTGGTGTCGTACTAGGTTTAAGTTCTATCTTAAAATTATGTTTATCCTAATGTGGAGGTAGCTGGTCTGCGAATTGTTTTTTAAACTCGTTAATTAGATTATAGTACTCCTTAGGTATAAGAGGTTAAGGGTTAATATACTACTTTAGTTCTAACGCCTTCTTAATATCTTCTATTGTTATAGCAAAGATTTCGTGGTCTTATTTTCTTGCTAATAAAATAAAAGGTGCGGCTTATATTATACGAATTTCAAGGGGTTTTAATATATCATCTTTACATTCTTTACTGCAATTAGCAGTTATACTTTTATTGTATTGGTTTAAGGTTTATAGTAAGGGCAATTTGTATTATGTTAAATTTAAATAGTCTTGTACATATTCGTAGGGCAGGTGGTGTTTTAAACAATAACTTTGGTAATAGGTCGTGCGGAATTTTAGTGTTTCTTTAACCCAGCTAATTAAAGGGTTGTGCCATTTTAGCCATCTATGTCTAAGTATTATCTTATATTGCTTTAGGGGTGTTATAAATAGGGAAACGTATTTAAGGTATTCGTCTATCCGCATTTTTATAAGAGCGTAGTGCGTCAATTCACTATATATTAAGGGTTTGCTGTTAAAGCCTTATAGGCCTTAGGGCTTATTAAGTTTCTTTAAATTTAAGCGTTAGGTTTTTATGTAGTTTGTATTAATAAAGCCTATACTAGTAGCTCCGCTGTCTATAAGGATTTATACCTCCTTCTATTTTCTAAGTGTTTAAATTTTGCCAAGTATATTAAGGGAGTTATATTGTGTATTAGCGCTAAAAGAGCCTAGATACTTATACTCTTCTACTTCTTGTCCTAAGGCGCAACTTGGCCCTAGGATGATTTGTTTTCCAAGTTAGCCAAGCGTAAGATACTTCGTAACAACTAGGTATGATTTATAGAATAAGTACAAGTTAAGGAGCGAGTACGGCTTAAGAATAAGTGCAATTTAAGGAGTGGGTGCGATTTAAAGACCAGGAGGAACTACGGCGGACTTTTTTAAAAGGGTAAGTTCAGCAATTCCTTTAGATATATCCTTTTTTGCCACATCCAAAGCATTCTCTATTTGTGGCTTAAGTCCTTTGTTTATTGGTTTCTAAGGGTGCGTAGGATCGAGTGGCGTTAAGGTCTATAGGGTCGTGCATAGGTTTTAGAGAAGGGTCGCGCTTTAGGGTATATATTGGTTTCATAAAGTCTTAAACGCAAGGCGTAGTTGGCTTTAGAGAATGAGTTTGTTTGTTATATTAAAGGTCCTTATTAATTTATTAACACATTATAGTAAATTTAGGTAGGTCCTTTGGCAGTTCCCTACCTACTAACTATACTCTAATTTCATCTGAAATAGCTTGTTAAAGAGCAGCAACTTTAGCGGCTTTATTCTAATCTAGTTCGCTAATAAGGCCTAAAAATTCTGAAAAGAAGCTAGTAAAGTTTTAATTCCGTTATCGTAGGTTTTTAAGTTTAGTAACAGCGGTATATTCGCGGCTGGCGTTATTATATGTTTGTTCCAATAAAGAGATAAAGATTTTAAAATTAACAAAGGTGCCGTTACGGAAGAATAGGTCTATAGTTTGTGTAGTGTCTTTACTTAATTAAGATATCCTATAGCTAATCTTGCTAGCTTCGGTAGGGTATCGGTTATAGTTTGTTAAGAGTTTAAGGCGGAGCTTAGTTATAAAGGGATATAGGTCATTTCGATTTCTATTAAACATTAGAGGGTTAGGAAGCTTTTCTAATTTTATAGCAGGTACTAGGTTTGTTATAGGTATGGGTTAAGCTACCATTACTAGTTTAGGGTTCGTATTTAACAGGCTAGGTTTATATACAGTTATCTTAATTTTATTTATAGGTGTTACTATTAGGGTCTCTATTATAAGTGTATTAATGTTGTAGAGTTCTTTACGGAGTGTTTCTATTAATTGCTAATGCTGGGCTTTTAGTGCAGCCCGCTACTAAGCTAAAGCATCTATAAAGGCTTCTTGCATTGCAGTTAACTGTTCCCTAACTAGGGTTATAATACTCGTAGTTAACGCGTGGGATTCGAGGTCGTTTGCTATTTTAATAGTAGTTGTTTTAGACGCAACGTAATGTAAGGGCGCGAAGAGGCTTTAGGAAAGATTTAAAGGAATAATATAAATTCTATCTAAATCTAAGGGTATATAGCTCTTACTAGGAACAAGACGTTGCGTAAAGAAGAGAAAGGAATAATGAGAGAATTTTACAATTAAACAGTTTAGGGGTCTTGGTCGATGCGTGCGCATGTGCGCACGCGGACGGACTTTGGTAGTATTTGATTGATCTGGCAGAACTTGGCAGAAGTTGATTAAGCTGGTAGAATTTGGCAGAATTCGGTCAAAGCTTTAAGTTCTATCTGTTGAGTGTTTTACTGAGACATTCCTACTATAACTAGGCTAGTCCTGTTACAGGCGGCGTATATATATACTAACTTTATATAATAATAAGAAATATAGTAACGCCCACAACCTCCTATATTCTACTATGCCGTAATAACTAGTTACCCCTTTATAGGCACTTAATAAATTACTTATATTAAAAACTATAAGAGTTTAGCGGTACTAAACCGCCACCTAGCCCTAAATAGGCTGGGTAGGGTAGTCCCAATAAGTTATATAATTATGCCCTTATTTAACTATATAGTACTAAGTCTAGCTGTATTTACCCTAACTAGTAATAGTAAATAATAGCCAATTTTACCTTTATGCGGATACGTGTAAGTAATTATAAGATCTACCACTTTACCTCTCCTTTATTTACCTTACTTATTCTACCTTCTATCTCTCTAATAACTAACCTTTAACTATATCTAATACTAGAGTTATACTAGTATAGCGCTAGCTAGCTACCACATAAAGCCCTTCTGCTTTAATAGTTATGTAAGGTAAGGACGTGGATAGGGAGCTTAATGATGGAACAATAGGGTATATTGTATAGACAGACGAATCCTTGAGGGAAAAAGGAGGAGTCTGTGTGCGAGGTAGGAAGGGTTTTCCCTAGGCACGTGCAGCGCACGTGCCTCACGGGCGAGTTACCCCTGGGTCGCCCCAGGGTCGCCCGTCCCTTACAGCTATATAACTATCTACTCAGGTTTCACCTGACAAGTTACCTTTTACTTAATATATGCCGTAATATTGTATATACCTAACTAAATAAACGACTTAATAATAATATAACTATAGGTAAAGCTAGACGCGTGGTATAAGGTAAACCTAAAGCTAACTAAAGATATAGATATTGCCTAAGGCTTTAGAATAAGTATTAAAAACTATAATAGACTAAAAGAGAGGGTTAAAGATGTTGTAATTAAAGTTAAGCCTAAGCATATAATATATTATAGTAACGCTATAATAATAAAAGAAGGATATATTAAGGAGTTTTATAAGCAACTTTTATAATTTATTAATACTCCACTAAATTAGAAACTATAGGTAATTCTAAAAATTATAGAAAGTGCTTATTCTAATTATGTAAGAAGGGTACTAAGTACCTCTAAGAAATTAAAAAATCTACCTCTGTGTAAATATATATTACCCCTAAAGACTAAAGTATAAAATAAAACAATGCTACCTTAGCTGTTATATGTGATATAGCCTATAAACGTTACTGTAAACCCACTATATGGTATCCTTTTGCCTTAGCTAGTAACCCTAATAGTAAGTAACGTAATTAATATAGGAGATATTAAGATTGAAATCTAATCTATACGCTTAATAGGTAAGTTAATAGTTAGGGTAGTCTAAGTCTTATATCTAATAAGCGCAAACCTATATATAGCTATAGGTAAGCTATAAGAGGAACTATAAGCCTATATAGAGCTTAATATTAACGGTCCGCCTAAAAAAATATTTATATATTGCCGTAGAGATATAAAAACTTTATAATACGGTTAGAGGGCATACTTATTGCAGCTTTTAGCGAAATAGCAAAAAATGGTCTAAAGGAGGCTGTGCTTATAGCATTATTCTTACCTCCTAGCTTAAACTCCTAAGTTACAGCCACTAATAATATACCGCTAGCTATTGAATTTAAGGCGCCTAGACGTAATAGATGTAGCGTAAAAGATAGCTAGTAAGTCCTAATGCCGCGTAAGGCTAGCGGTAAGAGTAAATTAAGAGAAGGTAAGAAGCGGAGTTATTTAGGATTAGTAGTATATAGCTTTAAAGAAGATAGTAAGGGCAAGCCTATTAAATATAAGAAATTAGATAATAGCAAGACTAAATTAGATAGATATAATAAGTAGCCTTAACTAAGATTGGTAATAAGTACCCTAGTAGAGGATAATAAAAGTAAACTAGCCGCGCCTAGGAGGTTAAATAGTTATAAGGCTAACCTAAATAGATATAGGAAGCGCCCTTAACTAGAATTTATAGTAGGCACCCTTATGGAAAATAGTAATAATAAGCTAGTTATGCACAGAAGGCAATTAATAAAGGAAAGATATAACCTATTTGCCTATATGCCTATATTAGCAAGTAATAGCGGCATTAGAGAAATTGCTATAGATAATGGCAAATTGCTATAGTCTATTACTAAACCTAAAGGCATATACTAGCCTAATAATATAATAGATAACCCTACTACCATATTACTAACTGTTAATACCCCTTAAGATATTACTGTAGAAAATAGTAAATTGCCGTAATATACCGGTGGATATAATAATTAGTTTCTATATTATACTAACTCTAAGGACGCAGAGAGTAGAGATAAAGATAAGGATTTAGTTAATAATAACAAATAAGATAAGGATTCGGTTAATAATAATAACTAAGATATAGATATAGAGGAAGAACTTAACTAGTAAAATTTCTTAGCCTAGCTCTATAAGGCTAGGAAGGATAACCTAAATAGCGTACTAGTATACGTAACAGAGGCGTATTTTCTACTTACTCTAGAGTATTTCCTACTTATCTTATTAAAAGTACTTTCTAAGACCGCTCTAATTGAACTCCCTAATTAGGGCCTTATATTAGGCTTTAAATTTAGCCTATACTAAGTGGTATATATAGCTTAGGCATTTAAGTAAGAGAGGATAATTAAAGGAGGTAGTATTTATATAGACAAACCTAGCGCGGGTAAGACTATATAAATAATTACTTAATGGCTAATAAACTACTTTTATTATTAGAACGTAATAGACATTTAAAAGGCCTAAGCCGCTAGGGACGTAACCTGCTACCTACCTAAGATATATCTACTAGATATAAAATGCTTATAGGTAGCAAAGTAGCCAATTATATACTACTACAAAGATAACTCTAAAAAGCTATACTCTATAGACCCATAGTAAAGTTACTTAGTTATTTTTATTGTGAGGTAAGGATGTGGATAGGAAGTCCAATGATAGAACAATAGGGTATATTGTATAGACAGACAAATCCTTAAGGGAAAAGGAGGAGTCTGTGTGCGAGGTAGGAAGGGTTTTCCCTAGGCACGTGCAGCGCACGTGCCTTACGGGCGAGTTACCCCTAGGTCGCCCTATGTTGGAATTACAAGGTTATAAGGTCACAGCGGAGGTCTCTTAAGGGTCTAATTGATGATAGAGATAACGCAGACGATGAATATTGATTGATTCGTAATGCAGTAGATGCGGTTAATGTCTATATAGATTGCATATAGAGCTTGACCTTGCAATATATCCAGAGCTTAGTCAGCACCCCTAGCGCTAATTCTGACACTCCCCTATGCTGACAACGCTCTCCTTATCTATCCCAAATAGGCAATTATAAAGCTATTCCCAAATACCTTACAAGCGCCATTCGGCCTACATACAGAGGGAAAACCTAGTAGGCGAAAAACCTCTATCACTTGCTCCGTTAGTTACCGATTCCTAGCGTTACACAGTGCTTTATAAATTGGTCAATTAGTAGCTGCTTTATAAGCATATCTCCAGGTTAATCTTTACCTAGTATGTATACCACTTCAAGTCGACCTTACTAAACTATGTCGTTTCGTACAAATAGGTATTAAGTCTTAATATGCTTGGCTTTCTAGTGGTGTTTTATATTATACAAAAGGTTAACTGTACCCTTATTGTCACAGTAGAGCGTAGGGATAAATAGGTTATCGTCGTCTCTCTCTCCCAGATCTCTCGTCAGCTTCTCAAGCCATACTGCTAGCCTTACTCCTTCTAATGCGGCCATAATCTCTGCTTCTATTAAGCTCAATACCGTTAACTTCTGCCTTTAAGCCATCTAAATTACTGCTCCCCTATAGCGTACAACTGCTATACCTTAGAATAATATCTAATTGTATTTTGTTCCCTACGTGGCGTTAATAAAGATACTATAGCTAGTAGGTAGGTTAGTTAACATAAGCTTGCATAAAGGAAGGTGAACTACTCAGTTTAAGTAGGTAATTCCGACTTCGAGGGTGCCGTTTAAATATTATAGTAGCTGCTTACTTAAGTAGTAGTGAGATTCTCCTAGTGCTGCTATAAACCTAGCTAGCTAACTAACAGCATAGCTAGTATTAGGACGTGTGCAATTTAAAAGGTAGATCGTAGAGCCAATAATCTATTAGTAGACTGTCGCATTGTTGTACTTAAGGAGGCTTTTAATATCAGGCTTCAAAACAGTACCTATTAGTATTAGTAGCTTAGCCGGATTGCAGTTATCCATTTTCAGCCGTTTAAGTAGCTTCTTAATATACATCGTTTAATATAGCTTAAGGGTTCGGCTCGTATGGTCTTAATAGATTTAGAAGCCTATAAATACTTCTATAGAACCTAGGTCTTTACATCTCCATTCTCTTAAGATTCTTATCTTCATAATATTAAGGTGTCTGTGCTTTCTTATAATCAGCATATTATTAACAAATAATAAGATATATATTTCATTTCCTATAAAGAGATTGGGGTCAGCGTCTACTAATTTCAAACCTATGCTCTTAAAGAACTTCTTAACCATCTAAAACCATTCTCTTGGTGCCTACTTTAGGCCATAGAGTAACTTATTTAGCTTTAAATAGGCGTCTTTTACCCCTTTAAGCTTAGGTTCAAAGTCTCTTAGCAGGTTAGATATCTGTATATAGATCTATTCTTGCAACAGCGGGTTTAAGAATACAGTTTTAATGTTAATATGGTCAAGTTTAAGGTCTTCTGCTGCTACCTTTACTATTAGGAACCTAAAGGTGTTGTATTATATAATAGACGCAAATATCTTAAAATAATTAATATTAGGGGTCTGCTTATCTCCCTAAATACACAGTCTTGCCTTCTTATAAATTACTTCTCCTTTAGCATTATACTTGTGCTTTAGAACTAGCTTACTCAGGAGCAACGACCTTCCTTCTAGTACTCTCCCCCTTATAATAGTATAGGTATGCATTCTCTTAAGAGAGAGAAATTCTTTAAAGATAGCTTTCATCTAGCTAGGAGTATCCTCCCTTAAGGCCTAATCTAACTTAATAGCGTTAAAAGGTGCTATAGGTACTTCTATAGAGGTAGTATTCTTAGCTTCCAGGTGGATAGCTTTTATAGCTATTACTAACTAAACTACCATATTGTTAAAAACCCTTATATTTGGCAACCTTCTAGACCTTATTCTCTACGCATAAGGAATACATATTAATGTACTTTATATGGGCGTCCCACCCTAAGCATTACCTTAATTTAAGCGTCCCACTTAATCTTAACCTAGGCTTCCCACTTAATTAGAGCGGCCCACTTAGTCTTAACCTAGGCTTCCCACTTAGCTTAAGTGGCCCACTTGGTTACTATCTGGCCTACTTATAGTTCTCGCAACTAGAGTCTCTATTGGCGCGTTTAAGGTAGTAGGGGGAGGTATAAGTTGGCTTGCAGCTTAGCTCGTAGTGTAATTTAAGCGTCCCACTTAATTACTATATATCTTTATACTTTGTATAGGCGTCCTACCCTTAAGCATCCTACTCGTAGTATATCTTATAGCTTGACTTATAGCTTACACCTAAGGTGCTCTATAAGGGAACCTATACTTATTTACTTTAGCATCTCTAAAGAGCTTAATTGCTTGCGTATATAGGTTTATTATCTTAAATTAACTACTCCCTTTTAACCCCATAAAAACGTAGTTAGGTTTTATTCTTAAATTATACTTTCTAGGGTGTTTCTTAAGCGTATTAATTGGATTGGCGTAACACCTAAAGACAACTAAATTCTTAAGGTTAGGGACTTGTTAGGTGTATACCTTATAGGGTGTAATAGTACTACTATACTCGTCGTTAAATGGAAGTGCTAAGGTTAGTACTTAATTCTTAATCTAGATAGTGTATTTAACTGCGTAGCACCAAAGCTCTATTAGTATATTTCCTTAAAATAGAACTTACCTTGTCTTGCAGTCAACTGTGTAAATCGCACACTTAATTACGCCATTGTATAAGTGCTTGTATGGCGGATAAGGTTTAAAATTAATACCCTAGGGTATTAGTTTGTCTTAAAATCTGCGGCCGAACTCCCCCTTTCCGTTATCTGCTTAAATCCATATAGCTTTAGTCCTAGTAAATCTCTCTACTTTTGTAATAATCTCTTTAATATATAGTAATACCTCTTTAGTTTGGAGGGTTTTAAGAGAAATAACCTAAGTATAGCGTGTGGCGTCGTCTAGGGCTAGGAGGTAGTAGTTATAACCTCTAATTAATATACCGATTCGTCCTGTAGTATCTAGGTATAGCCCTTAACTAGGTATCTTCTCGCGCTTAGTTATCTTCTTACTTAGTATTTCTTATATCTTCCTAGCTAGACAAGCTTCGCACGTGCTCTTACTAACTAGTACTGCTCTCTTCTTAAGCTTTATACCTAGTAAGGAGTACTATAGCTTAAATAGATTACTATAATTTGTATATCCAGTTCGGCGGTGCTATAGCTCAGCATCTATTTTACTAACGTTTGGTTATAAATTATATGCTTCTGTTATTGCATTAAATGCTTCCTAATGCTTTTATAGTATATAGAGGTTATTCCTTATAGTGGCCTTAAATGTTATACCTAATTTATACTTACCAGTAGCTCAATTGTCTAGGTTAAATATAATTAAGTAGCCTTCCTAAGTAAGAGTCCTTACTAAGATTAGCTTAATTAACTTAAACAAAGGTATAAGCCAGACGTCTTTTAGCTTTAGGGTACCGATTTAAACTTAACTATAGCCTATAGCAGGGACAACGGTCCCATTTATAGTACGGACCTATTATAGCGTATTCCATCTCTTTAAGTATATTAGGTCTAATTAGTCACTAGTAAAGTACTTAGTTGCTCCTAAGTTGAGAGCCTAAGCTAGAGATGTTATTGTAAGCATAACACATTTAGGGTTAGGGTTAAGGTAGATTAAATCACTATTGAATTCTTCCTTAGCTATTGCTATATTCCCTACTTCCTCTATTTTAGGAGTACCTTAATCTATCTTCTTAACGTTATTAAATTGGAATTGCTTAAGTAGGGAATAGTCTTTTTAGTAGTAACCTTTCTAATAGTATACTCTGCACTTATCTCTTTCTAGTTGTTTTAGCTCTTTGCTTACTTAAAACAACAAGCTATAGCGATGACGCAATAAGGAATGATTAAATCTACCAGCACGACCTCTGCCCCTTGTTTAACCTTAACCTTGGTTTCTCCTTCTCCCCCTAGGTTTGTCTTTCATCTCATGTTAGTGCTTTTATCCATATTTAGTATTGATTAACGATTATTGAATATTGAATATTGACGCTCAATATGCAATATCAATACGATATGTTCAATACTGAAAGTTATTGAATATTGACAATTTTTGGGGTTGAGGTAGCAAAAATTAGGCATAGATGCCTTGGTAGATGACTCTTGCCCCTAAGCGATACGTGCATATTTCAAATTTATTAGGTAAACCCATACAAAATTAAAATGCACGAACATTGAACGTGGTTTTATAGAATATTATATACTATATTGTTAGTTTTTACGCGCCCTACATATACCCAATCTTTAACTACTTTGTCTTTAACCAACGCTATATCTTCCTCATCTGCCAATACAACAGACGACGATAATATATCTACCAGACCGTATGTTACTTAGAAGTACAAATATTGAGCATACGGAGTGCTTGAAGAGTTGGTTGCTTAGTAATATTACAGCTGGGAGAGGGTTTGTAATGGAAGAAGCTTTGACGTCTTGGCAATTTGGGGGGGAGCTTAAGGAGCTACTGCCAACTACACCAAGCCAAGGATCGTGAAGTTGATGATTGGTGAGAGTAGAGGTGAGAGGGCAGCTGTATTTTGGAGCTCTACTAAGGCCTAAAGCCGTATAGAACTTGACTACAACTACATTACTATGCCGGGACATTATATATAAGTAATTTGGATTCAATATTCAGTAAAAGTTTCAATATAAAATTTGGTTTCAATATCAATTCCAATACGGCCTTATATTGATATTGAATATTGATAAAAGGCCTGTCTCGTGTACAAGTACTGCATTTTATACTTGTATAGGGAGAGCAGTCTCTTGCTCCTAAAGAAGGGTAATGCAACTCTTAAGGCCTTGTTTATCTCGTAGATACTAGGTCTTTGTATTCTACTATATAATATCACTTAGGAGGGCCAAGAGAAGCTACTCTTTAATATCATCGTTAGTAAGTACTTAAGGTATTAAAGCTAGATTAATCTTAAATTGATTAAGTATATAAAAGAACTTAACAATTTGTATCCTTATAGGGTTAAATATAGTGCTATAGAACTCCCTGTGAAGTTTAGAGATATAGACCTTATTATTGGCCTTATTAAACTTCTTTATTCCTTCCTATATTCCTTAAATATTATATGCCTTTATTATTGCACGTATCTCTTCCTAACAGTTGTCTCCTATTAAATTATAGATAATCTTATTTGCTTTCCCTTGTCTTCTTCTTCCATTAGCTAAATTAACTTAATTTAGGTCCTTTGCACTAGTGACAAAATCCCAGCCCTCTAACATGATTAGGGCTGCCTTGTAGGTGCGCTCCTAGTCTGCAAAGTTATCTCCATTAAAAATAACAATTTTACCAGCCTTGTGGTCGTATGTAGGTGTTGTTGAGGTTAAGGTAGAAGAGGTCATTTTCGGGGTCGATTTTCGAGTTAGGAGAGGTGTCGCTACCCAGGCTTATAACCTGTTGGAATTACAAGGTTATAAGGTCACAGCGGAGGTCTCTTGAGGGTCTAATTGATGATAGAGATGACGCAGACGATGAATATTAATTGATTCGTGATGCAGTAGATGCGGTTGATGTCTATATAGATTGCATGTAGAGCTTGACCTTGCAATGTGTCCAGAGCTTAGTCAGCACCCCTAGCGCTAATTCTAACACACCAGGGTCGCCAGTACCTTACGGCTATATAACTATCTACTTAGGTTTTACCTAACAATCCCCCCCCCTTTAAAAGGATTATCCCCAATCCTTTATATACTTAAGCCTTAATAAGGAAAAAAATTTGGAGGGGAAAGAGCGTTTTAATTTTGCGTATAGAGAGATAGGTGGTATACATGCGCGGCGCGGAGATGTTAAGGAACTTTAACCAGCGGTTAAAGTTGTCTAATTGGTCAGATTTGCCTTGCCAAGACTCACCCGCATTTAACTAAGCCAATAGTAATTTTCCATACCCGGTATAGAAAATCCTAATTAGTCTATTTAACACTTAGAGCTAGCAGAGCTTAACGCTGTTACCTAAATTTAGTAAACCATTAGAAATATTCCAAAAGCTCGCTTATATAGGTAGGTCGCTAGTACCTCGCAGGTAGGTTACAGGTTATTTACATACAGCCAGATTTATAGACAGTAAGGCTATATACCTGTTAAATCCGCCGCTAACCCTACTTTAGCCTTACGCTATACTGGTATAGCGCCGTGTATACTTCGCGGATAGGTTATAGGTTACTTATATATAGCCAGATTTATGGACGGTAAGGCTATATGCCTCTTAAATCTGCCACTAACCCTACTTTAGCCTTATATGTTATCTGTATAGTATATATATAAAATAGTATAAGTTATTGATATAGGTTACTGCCAGCAAGTCACTAGAAGGTCTTAGACCCCAGTTAAGTGGACCCCAGTTAAAGCGGGCCTATTCTCTAATATAAACAATCTGCTAAGCTGGTATAGAGTAACGGACTAGGTCTAGAAAGGGTACTTTTTAAATTAAGTTTCGTTATTAGCGTCGCTGTAGCCTTGCCTACAAGTCGCCTATAATTCGCCAGCACAACCAGGTTGCGTTAGAGTGTGGCTTATATAGGATATTAATAAATTATGCTTCACCCTATATATACGCCGCGGTTCTTACTGCAAGCGTTAACTTGTTCTTTAATCCCTTGGGACATTCTCTACTTCACTTTTATACAGGTTATATTTTAGTAGTAGTACTTGCTTTTTACCTGCGCTTTAGCTACGAGGCTAGGGTGTCCTACTTGCGGTACTTATCTAGCAGTTATTAACAATTTTTAAGTTCTGTCTCGTATTTCTATTTATAATACTTATTTAGCCATCCTAGCCATTTAATAAGGTACTGCGGTTATCTAGCATAATCCTAGTAGGTAACTATTACTTCTACTTCCCAGCTGCCTTCCTTAAGCTCTTTTACTACTAGGGGTTAAAACCCAGGGCGTAACCTATAAGGCTCTAGTAGGGAGATATAGAAGACTAGGTAGAGCCATACTATAGTAGGTAGGAGCTCTAGCTTATATACTTGCTACCCTATACGCTCTAGTATCTAAAACGGTCCCATAAACTTGCAGTTAAGCTTTTTATAGGGACGTTTTATGTAGATGTTTTTAGAGGAGAGTAGGACTCGTTTACTAACAGCGAAGTGCTTAGCCAGATATAGCATTTTGCCTAAAGCTTTTAGGCGTGCATTATTAACACCGCCACTGCCTTATATATAAGGCGCAGGTGTTATAGATGCGTCTCTGCAAGTTGGACATTTATTAACTTAAACCCCTCCCTACCTTACTAGGCGTCTTAGATGCTATCTAGGACTTTATCTAGGACGTTTAGTAGCTAGCCATAGGCGAGCTTAATAGGGGAACGCTTTATTATGGTATAGACCTTAGAGTTATAGGCAAAGGCTGCTTCTTTAAGTAGGGAGGCCCAATTGGGCTATTCCTAGTTTGTAAATATGTATAGGTATGCCTTAAGCTCCTGGTTCTAACGCTCCATCTAACTATCTATCTATAAGTAGAATACAGTGCTAAGTTTACATTAAACGCGAAAATAGTAATACATAGTGCTCTAGTATTTGCTTATAAATACACTACCCCTATTAAAGATAATATTATCTAGAGGCCCTATTTACACAAAGACTCTAAATAAGAGTTCTGCAAGTTGCGTAGCATCAATTATTTTGTATACTAGATAGTAGCGCACTAGCTTTATAAAACGGTCTACAAGGACAAGGACAGAGTTATACTCTACGCCATTAGGAGTCTTAGACTCTGGGAAATCCATAATGGGATTAAGTAAATAATGCCACTAGGCTCTGGTAGGGACCTAAAAAGGCTATAGCTCACTATAGGGTTTATAATAGCGCGATTTAAAGCGTTAATAGGTATTATAGTTATCTAGGTATTTGCGGAGGTCCTAGGTAAGGCCGTTCCAAGTATACTTTCACGCGATTACCTTAAAGGTATAGTTAAAACCATAGTGGCCGCCTATAGGATCGTCATGATTCTGCTTAAGGATCTCCTATCGCAGTAGTATACAATTTAGCACCTAGACCTTGTTGTTTTGCCTTAGGAGTCCTTAATTATTAAGGGTGTAGTCCTTATTACTAGTAGGGACTCGCCCCTAAGTTAACTAATTACATATAGAGTATATAAAGGCGTCTCTTTTTTATATTTTATAAATAAAATCAACCAGTAACTTAGGGGGGTATTCTGTAAACGCCGTTTTGGTTAAGGCAGCTACTACTACCTCTTACTATGGCACAAGACTCTGCGCAAAGTTAGTGCTAGTAAAGTAACGTATAATATATAGGTAACTTGCTAGGTTATTATAAGGTACCGTAGCCTAGGCCAAGGGGTCTTCCCTAGGGTTAAGCGCTATTAGGCCAGTTAAAGTGGTCTTAGAGAGAATAGTAGGACGCTCTGGTCCGCCGGCGCCAAGTTTATAAGAGTCGCTTATATAGATTAGGGTTAAAGTGGCAAAGTAGAGGAGCCTATATAAACGCAGCGCGTAGCTTACAAAACGCCTACTAAGCGTTATTAGGCCAGGACTAAGGTTAATACCATTTAGTGGGCCCTTTTAACTTGCGCTTCTGCTTCTTCTCCCCGTCTAACATTAGGTTATAATACGCCCATGCAAGATATGCGTGCAGGGGGTATACGGTATCCAAGTAGTTCCAGATAAATCGCCTATAGAAGTTAGCGAAGCCAAGGAAGACCTAGATGTCCCTATAGGACTTAGGCTCAGGCCATTCCTTAATAGCTTTTACGCGGGTAGGGTCCATTATAATACCCCTAGGGGTAATAATAAAGCCTAGGAACTTAACGTTCTTAGTATAAAAGATGCATTTTAACAGCTTAACGTATAGGCTCTAAGCGCAGAGCTGTTGCAGTATCTACTTAACGTACTTAACGTGCTTGTCCTCGTCATTTAAGTAGATAAGAATATTATCTAGGTAAACTACGTAGATGGTATCCACTAGGGTTCCTAGAGCTTTATAAATATAGCTCTAGAAAGTTGTAGGGGCATTAGCAAAACTAAAGGGCATTACTAGGTACTTAAAGTGACCATAGCGTGTTTTAAATACGGTCTTCCATTTGTCTCCCTTTTTAATACAAATCCTATAGTATGCATCACGAAGATCTAGCTTTATAAATATCTTTATATAGCTAAGCCTATTAAAGAGTTCGCCAACCAGAAATAGGGGGTACCGGTTTTTAATTATAATCTTGTTTAGGCGTCTGTAGTTAACGCATAGCCGCATTATACCTTCTACTTTCGGTACAAAGAGAATAGGCGCTCTAGTAGGCGACTTACTGGGCCTAATCCAGCCCTTCTTAAGAGCACTGTCTAGGTACTCTTATAAGATCTATAACTCTTTCTGCGAGAGGTTATAGAGGGGCATTTGCGGTAGCGTCTTGCCTTCTTCTAAGTCAATCGCATAGTCATACTTAGAGTTCTAAGGTAGTATACTTGCTAGCTTATTAGAGAAGACATCAATCTCCTCTTTATATACATTTAGCAAGCCAGGGTCCGCAGAGGTTAAGGCAACTATTACATGGTAGTGTGCTTCCAGAAGCCAGTAAAGAGAAGGGTGCAGCTAACATGCGTTTCGTAGGTGTGCTCGCACTAAGAGTGCATATAGCTCTGCTATAGTATACTCAATAGTTTTAGGGTTTTAATTACCTCCCCTCTAAGTTAAGGTAATCTACACCAGCACTAGAGGGTCTCCATAGGTACTCGCTGCCAGTAATAACAGGTCCTCTATTATGTTTATAACTAGTGTCTCTACATCTAGAGGGTCTATATAGGTACTTGCTGCCAGTGACAATAGGTCCTTTATTATATTTATAACTGGCATAAAGAAGGAGTCTTCTGGCTATAGCGAATAGACTATTTCGCTAGCCTTAATATCTGCTAGGAGCGCATTAAGGGTAACTATCTGGAGGCATCTAGGGTCTAAAGTACACTAGATAAATTATCCAAAACAGAAGCTAATTAATAGATCTGCTTCCGCGAGCCAATCCTATCCAAGAACTATATTATAACTATTAAATAAGCCACCCTAAAAGGTCTAGGGGCCAATGGTGCAAGGGGTACCCTAGGAGTCGCTAGTAGTAACTATTAGATTATAAGCATCCCAGATTATTATCTGGTTGCTATTAAGAAAACATATAATAGGTTTACATAAACGTAGCGCGTGGCTTATAGGCAGGTTAAACCTATAGACAACGTCTTAGTTAATAAGGTTAATTTGGCACCTATTGTCATATAAGTAACATAGGCAGACTTTACCCTAGGGCGTATCCATCGCAATATATCCTATAATGCGTTTCTTCTCTCCCTCTATATTAGACCCTAGTTGCAGTTAAAAAAGATATGCTACTAGGGCTTCGGGTTTTCCAAAGGTTGGCCTAACTTGTCCTTACTGGCTTGCTTCTAATGTTCTTACAGTGGCTACCTATAGGTCTCTTTTAACTCGCGTATATACTACCAGCGTCTAAGGGGTTCTCTAGGCTATCTAGCTTTTAAGCAGTCTCCCCTAGAGCTTACTTTAAAAAGCGTTACACTTTTTAGGTTCTGTTTCCTAAACCTAACTCTATAGAGCCTATACTGCAACCACGCTTTATACGCAATAATTTGCTACTACTACTTACGCGATCTTCCGCAAGCTTTGTGGTGTCAAGCAATTACTCTATATGGCGGATTTCGTTAAAGAGGTCCTTAGCAGTTCTTACCTATTAGGCAAAGTTCTAGCAGAAGAGCTCTGCTTATAGGTAGGCTAGGAGATATAAAAACTAAAAGTCTACCTATTACTTAGGATTGACAAAAGGGGTATATAAGAAGAGGTCCTTTAAGCTATGCATATAAGCTAGGAAGATATTAAACCTCTAGTTCTCCTTTATAACAGCCATATAGTACATAGTAGCGTTATTAAAGCGTCTCACTATGGGGTTCCTAATCTAGTTTTGGACCATAGTCTTAAACTTATCCCATAGTAAAGGACCTTTGTCTTTAGTGCCTAACTAGTAATAAACTAGTTAGGCAATTATCTTTTCTTTTGCAAGACTTTTAATAGCCTAGCGCGTACGTCACTTACAGTTATAGTTAGCATCGTTAACCTTAAATTAGTTCTTAACTGCGGCAATCCAGCGGTTAAAATACTATTAAGTAGTACCGCCAATATCAGGTAGTAACTTCTTAACTAGGGCATTAAGATTTATTTGGCGTATGCATTCGCCATGTAACTTGTGCTCTTTACTAAAGAGGTAATAGAAAGGCTTTATCAAATCAATAATGCTCTATAAGTTGGCTATTTTCTTAGCTAGCTTATCTAGCTCCTTTATATTAGCAGTATTTAGTAAAACGCTAGTAATCTTATTAAGCTCCTGTTGAGCCTAAGTATATAAGTTAAACTAGTCTCCAGCGTTTACAGGTAGCTAATTATTTTAAGGTTTAAAAGGTGGCTTAGATTCTGCTAGTGTATTTCTAGCGGTTTTGTCTATACTAGATCCTAAGGCGTTTGGCGGTTATATTATTAGCGTATTACCATTAGGTGTAGGCGTTAGTTTTCTTTTTAAAGACATTATAGAAAAATTAAACCGACTATCCTCCTAAGGGGATTGGTAAGGATTTAAATATAAGGTAAGGATGTAGATAGGGAGTCCAATAATAGAACAATAGGGTATATTATATAGACAGACAAATCCTTAAGGGAAAAGGAGGAGTCTATATGCGAGGTAGGAAGGGTTTTCCCTAGGTACAGTGGGGTGTCATAAGTGTCCGCTCTCAGGCCCCACCAAATGTGACAACCCCTACTAAATTACTATGCAACAACCACAAAATCGATTTTAGAGCTTTAAAATATTTATAAGGCTTATCGCCATATAAATCTAGCTATCGCGACTTTGTTTTTGGAGTCTAAAATCTTATATGCCACCCATTAGCTTCCTTAACAGCCATACACCTCTTATATATACTCGCGATTAACGACTTAAAGAAACTAGGTGCAATCTTACTCTAATAAATCGCTAAAGCTCTAGATAGCTCCTTAATAACCTCTTCCTTTAACCTATACATTTAAGCAATATATAGAAACCTTTTATGGAGCCTTTCTTTAAGTTATACCTAAGTGTACTTAATTAGGTTTAAATTAGGCAAGTAAGGCGGCTAATTAATTATCTCTACAACGTTTTCCTTAAACCATTTAGCTATAATCCTTACTTTATATATTAGAGCGTTATCTTATATAAATTAGAGGCCTAGCTTATAGATTTGGGGTATCTAATCTTCTAAAACTTTAATATATAACCTGGCAGAATACCCCCCCTTAGGTGCCTCCTTATTCCTTTCCATAACTACTAAATTAGAGGCTCTAAGAGCTCCAGAAAAGCTTGCCTATACTATTACGGTATGCCCCTTATCCTTTTTATATGTATTAATCTTATCTTTATCCCATTTCTGCTCTAGTATATAAAAGATATAAGAAGGTTACTTGCCTACGCTTCTCTTAACCGAACACTTATCGCTCTATATAATCTTGCTCCACCTTAAGCGCTCCCACGCTAAGTGTTTAATTGCCTACCTTAATTAAGCTCTTACCAAGTCGTGTATAAGCATAGGGCGCTTCTTATCTATCCATTTTTTAATGTAGTATTTGCGTAATATTTAATATAACGTACTCTGGCTTATAGGAAGGCCTGCCTTAAACGCCAGCTTACTATATATAATCCTAGGATTTATATAAATAATCCTTAAGAGTGTACATTTGTCTTATTTTAAATGCTCTAAAGGACATCTAATTTAAGCAATAGAAAAGCCTTATGGTTGTTAGGGTGCATTTTATAGGGTGTCTTATACTGTTAATTTAGGGAGGTTTAATACAATTGTAATTTAAGAGGCTCTAACTCCTGTACTAGCATAGCTAATAACTACTCCTCTTTTAAATGGAGTTAACTTCTTATAATAAGGAATACTACTACTAATTAGAGCTAACGTATAACGTGGCATGGGTGTATAATAGGGTAGAAAAAGTAGGGGGGAGGACTGCAAAAGTTTATTAAGGGAAAAGCACGGACACTTATAACACCCCACTGTACGTACAGCGCATGTGCCTTATAGGCGAGTTACCCCTAGGTCGCCCTAGGGTCGCTGGTACCTTGCGGCTATATAACTATCTACTTAGGTTTTACCTAACATTTATGCCAACCCTAGGCCTACCAGGATTTTTAAAGGATATAGGTATAATGTTATAAGACGGCGTAATTATAAAGCGCCCTAACCCACCCTAGATTATAATTCTTGCCCCTAGCTATAATAAAGTTAAAATATTTAGTAAACTAAAAAAGGATAAATAGCCATAAATCTATAAGGCTTTTAAGTAGACCAATAAGGAATAATAGAAGAAGAAGAAGAATAATATATATCTAGTTAGTAAGACTTTCCTATTATACCTATAGGGTAAAGCTAGTTTTAAGAATAATTATTGCCCTACCTCTAATGTAACGGAATTATTAGTGCTGAAATACTTAACCTAGTTCCTTCTAATTACTATATAAAATTGTATTACTATATAACTAATACGCGGGTTTATTACTATATAAACCAGATATAAAAACACCTAAATAGCTAAACCCCTAAATTATATTAGATATTAAAGAGTATAATATAGGTTAGGCGTATCCTCTGGGATAAATACTACCTAGACATAATTAGTAGAGTCTTAATATTGTTTATTTAGGATGTGGTTAAGGAGTACCGCATTATATACAATCGCAGCCATACTATATAGGGTGTGTTTAGCACGCCTAATAATAGGAACCTAATATAACTAATACGGTTTATTATGGTAGGATTAAAGAGGCTTAAGTGGAAAGAAGTAGATAAGCTAAAGGGAATGGAGTTTAAAGTACTGCTTAAGCTTAAAGAAGAAAATATCTAGCTAAAGAAGAAGGAATTTAAGCATCTCTGTAAGGATGTAAAGACTAACCTAGCTAGAGTAATAGTAAATAAGAAATTTGGCAAACTGGCTGTATTTTTCCATATAGTTATTCTAACATTTTAGATATATAAAGGGGAGTTAATATTCTAGTTTAACTAGTAAAAGCTTATCCTAAAGAACAGCTATCTTAAATTAGTTATATTATAGGCCGACCCTAATAATACTAAGGCGGCTATAATTATAGCTATAGAGGACTAAGTAAGGATAGAGTAGAGGTATTAATATAAGGAACTTCTGGCTAAATAGGAGGAAGATGGCAGTGATTTAAATACTAAACCTAAGATACTAAAACTTACTCAAGCTAAGTTATATACCAACGCGAAAACGGTAATAAGTAAGCCCTTATTGTAATTAAGTCCAATAATAAATATCTAAGAACTTAGAGTTATATACTTAAGGACCTAATTATTGCTAAGTGGACTACTAACCCGCTTAGTAAGGAGTTCACTAATATACTTAATTGCCATTTTTAATAAAATACAAAGTTCTTTAAAGCCAAAAAAATCTATAATTATATTTATGTTGAAAAATAAATAGACGGTTTAGCGTGTAAGATTGTTATTACTACTTGCTTACCTCCTATACTAGCTTGTTAGTTTAATAGGCTATATAAAGAATATGGTAAAGATAAGGTGCTCCACTATATAGCCGGTATATCCAATATTAAGAAGGCTAAGGCCAGGTAAACCTTTAACACTAATAACTCTAAGTAGATCCTACTTTATACCTTCACATTAATTGGGCTGTTTATCAACCTATAGTGCGTAAATTATACTATTATGGTTAAGCTAAGCTATAAGCTCTTAGAGGTAAAGCAACTATTTGCTTAGATAGATTAATAAGGATAAACTAAGCCCGTTTACTATAGTACTATTATAGCTAATTAGAAGTTAAGTATTAAGTAGAGAATATTAAAGTTAACTAAATTTACGTTGTTACTGTAGAAGTTGGTATATAAGGAGAAGGCCGGTTTAAGCTTAAAAGTAGGCTAAGGTAAGAAGGAAGATACTAAGACTATCTAATACTGGCAACGATTATAAGAGTATAATATAACTATAGATAGTTTTAAATACTATATATAGTTGCTATATAGTGAAACCTGTTATAATTATATAGTGGCGTATATATGGGCTAAGTGATATATCTTCTAGTAACTTATAAGTAGTAGTATAGCATATATAGTAAACTTAGTTAACTAAAATGTTTCTAGTATTATTGTTTCTAAAAGAGCATTAAGCTATGTTATAGGACTAATACGCATTGTTATAATTTAGCTTATAAGCGTACGCGTATACATAAGTATGGACCTAATCCCTAAGCAACGCGTATATATACTACCTTACCCCCTATATAGATCTTTACGCAATATTAATCATATACTTTTACCTTATACCTTAATAGTTGGCTTATACTATAATAAGCCATAGCTTATAGCACTCTTATTATTAAAGTAGCGTTTAGCCGTAAATTGCATTATTATTATCAGTGGTATAGCATATGGCCTTAAAATGCAACTAAATGCAGCTAAATACCAAAATTGCTAGATTAGCATAAACCTAACTTAAGATATTAGTAAAAAAATTCGTAATATAGAGTCTTAGCAAGACTTTTATAGGAGTAGTAACTTTAATATTTATTAATAAAATATATATAAAATATAAATTATAAAATTATACTTTTATATATGCTTACTAATATTAATAAATATATATAAATTTTATACTTTTATATATGCTTACTAATCTTATAGTTAGCACTTAGTAGCTAAATGCCGCATTTAGTAGCTAAATACTAATACTTAGTTATAAATGCCGTATTTAGCGGCTAAATGCTAATACTTAATTATAAATGCCGCATTTGGCTGCTAAATGCTAGAAACTGCTAAAATGGCAGAAAAGTAAAATTTAATACTAGTAAATTTTTTCCTAATATAGTAACGCCTAATAAGGGAGTAAGGTTAGTATACTAAGGATAGGGTAAAGAATAGGTATAATAAGAATAAGGTTGTCGTCTACTATAAGAAAAAGTTTATGTATACGCATTAAGTTTTAAAAGAGTATAATATAATACGGTATTAGATAGGTTACCCTTTAGGTACCTAGCGGGTAGGTAACTAACAATTACTATAGTAAGGTCTTAGTAGTTCCGGACTATATTAGCTAGCTAATATCTCTATTTATTTTAGGCTTAAGCGTATCTTTATTAACTATAAGCTGACACCCCAAGAGCTTTATTGGTATTAGTTTAAACCTAATATTAGTATTAAGTATTTAAGAATCTCTACTCTAGCTACACCTTATTATCCTATCCCTATTTTTATACCTACTTATACACTTATAAAGGGATCTTATTCCCATTAGCTATCCCTTAAAGGGCTAATAGATACTAACTCTAATCCTAAGGATAAGGTATAGTAACTTTTTGGATTAAGCATTTAGGATTTATCCTTATACATAGTAGTAATTAAGGACCTTAATTAGGCGCTTAAGAAGGCCTTAGAAGGCTTTTAGAAAGGGCTTAAGAGCCCTAGGAATAATATTCCTAATATAGATTAATAGATTAATTTAAGCCACACTTATTAATTTCTATTGAACTTTTAGAGCTCTTGCTGCACCCAGCCCAAAAAGACCAAACCAACCAAAAGAACCCTAAAAAACACCCTAATAATCCCCTGAGATGCATATATCATAGGGGAGGCACAGGTAAAACAACAGTGGTACGCAGTCACACGCAACCGCCAGACCTATACCCAACAATGGCCCCCCACAACAACAATAAGGATAAGCAAATACTACACCAGAAAGCAGAAATACCCTAATTAAAAAGGCATCTAACAAAATATAAAGCCTATTAGACACGTCTAGTATCCGGAACTATAGGGGAGTATCTATTAGCTATTACAAACTAATACAGCTAGTAGAATAGCTCCAGTCTAGCAAACCTTAGGCGCCCCTCTAGCAAACCCTTAATTAAATCCTCCAATAGCTAGATAAAATTAAAGATAAATAAAACCCCCCTTTACAGGCAAACCGCACCTAGGCCGCTATAGCTGCGCTCCTATAGTATAGGGAACCTACCCCCCTAAAAACAACAACCGGGTATATAATCACAATATAACCAAATATAGAAAAGGCAGAGGAACTTAGGGGACAATTAGAAACAGAAGTTCTTATAAAGATTCGCAAGGAGGTCCACAACGCCGTCATAGTCCAACACCTTAGAAGTGGAGACATTAGAGTCACCCTAAAGGACCAACAGGCAAAGGAACAGGCTATAAGGGCAGGGGACAGGCTAGGAGAGCGTATTAGCATAAAAGTACTTTATAAAGATTACCTAGTTAAAGTCCTATTAGTTCCCATAAGCCTTAGGGTAGAAAGGGGACACTAGGCGGACAATACAGCAACTATATAGGAGATAGTAAAACAAACGGAACGCCTTATACTAGGACTTGTAATTACCCAGATCTAATAGCTTTAACAGAAAAATACAAACCAAGTATATAATGAGAATAATAAGAGGATATAAGGGGCGCTAGAGACTCGCTAGGGAGACAATAGATAAACGCATAGCTCCCTTATTATTAGCGTATATATACTAGGAATGCAAAAACTCCTTATCTAAAAAGGAATAATTATAAATGGCCTTATATATAACACAAGGCTCTATAACCACAGACTATACCTAGAATAATATTATCGCTATATATAATAGGGACACACCCAATCCATATGCGTAGCACAGGTATACTGCAGCCACTATATAGGCCCCTATAATATAAGATAATGTATAAATTAAGACCAAATAAAATACGCGAACTGTCACTAAAGCACACATAAGGCATAGGAGAGAGAAGACTATATTAAATACAGGAGACGGAAGGAAAGGGCTCAATAGCTGCGGGAACAACTGCACGCTAGGTTATACAAATGGAAACAACAGGCAATAAGCTAGGAGGACGCAGGTATCTTCCCAGCATTTCTTACCTTTAATACTAGGGGGCTAAGCCAGCCATCCTAAGCCTTAACGGGCCAAAAGTAACGCTATATAACATTATCAGACCAAATAGGGATATAAGGGACATATAGGACACAAGGGAGAGAACGCCCAGTAGGAAGACCCCTATAAACAGCTATAGTAAGTTTAAGGCCAGAACAATTAAGAATTAGATTTAATATAGCAAACATAACATATATAGCTGGCTTATAAGGGGCATATAGCCAACTAGTAAGAACAGGGGAAGAACTGGAGGCAATAATAGACTCAGATTTAGAAAGGCTAGTAGGAACATAAGATACAGAAATAAAAAGCTCCATATAAAATAAGTAGTGGCTAGGGAGTAAACACAGGAGACAGAAGTTCTAAACATTTTAGAGAAAGTAGAAACAGAAGAAGTAAGAAGCAAAGAAAAGGCAAAGGACCCCCACTAGGGGTCTACCACTTAACCATTATATAGTACAACTGCGGCAATACAAACCACTATCTAGTAAGGCCCCTACTAGACAGTCTAAACCCAGAGAAACACTATATTCTTGCTATATAAGAGCCGTATTATAATACCTATATATAATTAATATACTGCCCCTAAGGATTCCAGCTCCTATATAAACCAAAAGCAGCCATACGCGTATGCTTTATAATTAGCAAAAATATCAGCCTTACCTTATAGTTATAGCAGGCAGTTAACCTAGATATTACAGTTATAACTATCCAGATATATAAGGGACCAGTACAAATCATTAATGTCTATAACCCTAGGGTTAAAGGGGTAGCATAGATAGAGAACATTATATCTATAATAAGCTTGCTAAAAACTAAACACATAGAGTTTATCCTACTAGGAAATATAAACCTCCACCACCTATAATAGGGGGGCATCTATATTGCTGCTAATTAACAGGTAGAGTGCCTACTAAGAGCTATAAATAACGGGGGCCTTAAGCTAGCTACCCCCCTAGGTATAATTATATGGTAATAGGGCACCACCAAAAGTACAATTAACCTTATAATTATAGACGAAAACCTATACCAGAGACTCAAAAGGTGCTCCCCTAAAGAAGAATAGGCACTTACCTTAAACTATATCCCTATCCAGATATAACTAGATCTGGACATTAAGGCGCAACTAAATAGCAAAAGATACGCAATAAGGAAGCTTAATATAGATAGCTTCCTTAATACAATTAAACAATAACTCTAAGACCTAGAAGAAATCCACCTAATACTAAACAAGCAAGGCTTATTGGCTACCCCCAAGGAAATTAATTAAAGACTAGAAAGGATCCAGGTAGTAATTAAAAGCAGGCTAAAAGAGCACTGCCCGGTTTTAAAACTGGGCCCCTATACGCGACATACATGGTCCGTATAGTGCGCGGCCCTTATAGCCGGCCAATGACAAGCAAGAAGGAAATATATAAGCAGCCACAATTCTAAGAACAAGAGACGATATAAAGACACAAAAAACCAGCTAAAGAATACCCTAAGAAAAGAAGCAAGGAATAACTAGAGATAGTTTATAAACAAACACACTACTAACCTAAGTCTCCCCTATAACAAGGGCCTTTGGACCATAGCAAAATAGGCAAAGAAAAAGGCGAGATACCTAGTAGAAGATCCACACCTACTACCCCTATAAAGAGTAGGCGAACTACAGGCCACAAGCAACAATAATAAAAAGGCAAAGATCCTTACAGAAAGATTTTTCCCTTAACCGGCTCTAGTAGACCTTAGCAATATTACTAGTAAAACACTAGTGACTTGCCTAAGGGTCAACAGCGACATAATAACTAAAGAAATGGCTAGAACTATTAGCCGTCTCTTAAACAACATAGCACTAGGACCAGATAGGATCCTAAATAAAGCCCTAAAGACCTATAGACCACTTATAGCATCTTAGCTTGCAGATATAGCCAGAGCATGCTTTATAATAGGCTACTACCTATAACTTGGAAGATCCATAATAATGGTTATTTTATAAAAAGAAGGTAAAGCAGACTACTTAATCCCAGGAAGCTACCGCCCTATTGCCTTAGAAAACACCCTAAGCAAGATCTTAGAAAAGGTTATAGCGGACCACATAGCAGACATAGTAGAGGAACACGCCCTACTACCACAAAGCCAAATAGGGGCAAGAAAGAATCGCTTAACGCTATTAGCACTTACACTACTCACTACTACCATTAAAACTGCATGGGCTATGCAAAAGGACTTTATAGTATTAATACTTAGCCTAAATATTAGCGGCGCCTACAATAATATACCCCATAAGCGTCTCCTATATATCCTTAGGGCAAAGGGCTTCCCAGAGTAGATCATTCAGTTTGTTTAAGGATTTATAGGCCAGAAAGAAATATTACTAGTCTTTAGCGGATACCAGAGCCCCCCTATTATAGTTATAACAGGAATACCACAAGGATTACCTCTATCACCTATACTCTTCCTCTTCTTTATAAGCAACCTACTTAATACCTTTAAGGAAGAGGCGACCTAGGAGATAGGCTTTGTTAATAACATAAACCTAATTATATATGGGCCAATAGCTGCAGAGAACTACAGGACACTAGAGAAAGCCTATAATACCTATATAAAATAGGCAAGACAACATAGAGTCCAATTCTTATCAGAGAAATACTAGCTAATCCATTTTATAAGAAAACATAACCAATCTATAGATCTTTAGTATATAATCCATATCTAAGGCTTTAGGGGTCAACCGGTTCAAGGCCTAAGGGTATTAGGAGTATAGGTAGACAGCAAGCTCCAGTAGAGTATACATACGGCGTAAGCGGCCTATAAGGGCCAAGTATAGTATATCGCCATATCTAGGATCATTAATTCTATATAGGGTCCATGCTTCCAGAGGTCACGCCTACTATATATAGCAGTTGTCTGGCCAACCATAACGTATAAATCTAGCATTTAGGCCACTAAAGAAACCGAGAAAGGCCCCCCTAAATCACTCCTTAAACCACTCCAAAAGGTCCAAATAGCCTACCTTAGGAGTATAATAGGCGGATATAAGCGAACGGCTATAGCACTGCTTAAGAAGGAAGCCAATATTCCCCCCCTATAACTATATATTGAAGCCAATACAATGCAAAGGGTGCAAAAGGAACGCAACTCTAATATTATAAAGTATATTAAGACACGCCTAAACAAACTATGGAGGGACCCTAGGGTGCCCTATAGGAGAAGGAACCAACAACCCCAAAGTAGGGAAGATATATTAGGAAAATAGGTAGAGAAAGCAGAAGAAGAATAGTGCAGTACTAGGGCCCAGGCCTATATAAAAAAGGAAGGGAGATACACAAGAGGCCAGTAAAAACAACAGTAAGGGAGAGAAAGGAGCCAAAGTAGAGCACAAAAGAGTACTGGAAAACTATTTACCGCAACACAATACTGGTTAGACCAACGCTAGAGAGACAAATGGGAGTCAAAGGTATAGAGGCAGACTTAGGTAAGGGGAACCTAAGCTATAGCATAGGTAATACTATAGGGGGTAAATACCTAAGGGCTCTAAAAGGGCCTAACAAAGGCAGAAAATATAATAGCAACACTCTTAAGGACAGGAATAATAGGACTAAAAGATTGGCTTCACTAGGTAGGTATCCCAGTAGGTAGCCTAAGGTGCGAATATAGCTGGCCAAGACAGACACCAAAACACGTAATACTATTATGCCCCTTACGCACCAGCTAAAAAGCAATGCTCTTAGCAGCTAGCACAGAAAACTATAATATACTACTCTTAACACAGAAAGGCCTTAAGGCGGCTACCTGGTGGCTTATTAGCCAAAATATGCTAGACCAGTTCCAGATTGCAAAGGAAATAGCAATAGAAAGCAAAGGGGTAAGTAATAGGCGCCCCCTAATAACTCTACAGGAGTAGAGTACAGTGTGTAATACTAACGCGTCCATAGGTTTATTACAGCAGCAATAGTTCCTAAAGAGGTCAAAAAGTAAGGTAATAGAGCACCACTGGTAACTTGTAGGCGACTTATAAGCAAGCCCTAAAAGGCGGGGAGATAGATCACAGGGTTTTCTCAAATAGAGTTTTCTCCCTATATATATATAAGGAGTAGTCCGCGTGGGCCCAACAGGGATCCAAATCAGACATTAAGCAATGAATAATAATAATAATATAGATTAATAAATAGGAATGCAATTCTAGCAAAATACCCTTTTAATTCTATACTATATATATAAAAATGCTAAGGATCTATCCTGCCTTAGGCCGTAGCCCTAATTAATCCTTATAGTTTCTGGAGCCTATCCGTTCTATATCCGATTTAACCTATTTCTTACTCTTTAGGACCTCTTATGGCCTACCATAAGCTTTCTTTATAGGTTGTGATAATACTATAGTATTAAAGCGCTCTCTGTAATTTGTAGATTACAGACCTTAACGTGTTCCACCACCAAGCGCATTACACCACCGGGCGCATCACTTTGGGGAACACCAAAAAGCCTAAATTTCAATCTTAAATATCTCAACCACTATTTAATAATATTTTCTAAAATTTTAAATATAAGCTCTAATATGCCTATTTTAGTGCCTATTATAATATAAAAGCATATAGTCTAGTGGTTGTTGAAATATTTCGAAATATCTCTATTTTTAGCCCCTAAACTCTATATTATAATAATTATTAAGTTATACACTCTAATATTATAATATACACTAAAATATGTATATAAAAACTTTTATTTAAATTTTTAGAAAATATTATTAAGTTGTGGTTAAGATATTTAAGATTGAAATTTAGGCTTTTTGGTGTTCTTTAAAGTGATGCTCTCGGTGGTGGAACACGTTAGTCCTAATATTTTTTTAGAATATCTTTGCAATAATTAAGATAATCCTCTAGTTCCTATATAGAGTCCTTAGCGGGCTAGCCTAGCTATTTAACTTTATATTAAAGCTTATTTTTAATAGACTTATAGTATAGTATAGCTTTAACCTTGTACCGCTCGCCCACTACTTTAGGGTGTTTAATTGGGCCTAGACGGAAGTCCTTTTCTAGTAGTAGTTTATACTATAGCTCTAGTAGATTTATATAAAATACTAAATTTATGCAGGCTATAGATATGGGTGGCTAAAGACGGTAGGCTAGCTTATTAATTTATTTCTTAACTTAAAAGGGACCTGGGTATCTTATATTAAGTTTCTTTAATAGTTAACAGGTCTTAATATTTATTAAATATAATAGAACCTTATCGCCTACTCTAAAATACTTATTTTAGTGTTTATAGTTATACTAGAGTCTCTACTACTCTTAGGTATCTTATAAGCTCTACTTTATATACTTCTATTACTCCTTCTATTTTTAAAGGTATCCTTATACTCTCTAGTAGATATTTTTAGACTTCCTAATAGGATCCTATAATTAATTATATAGCCTTAGCTAGTAATTACTGGGTGCACTATTAAACCCAAATAGTTAGACGCCGTAAGCAATTTAAATTAGTGTATACTTATACAATATATATTACTTTAAATTATAAGCGTACTCCGCGTATAGAAGTAGCTAATACTAGTTATCTTACTGATAGTTGAAATACATTTATAGGTAAGACTCTAGTTTCTAATTCTAGTGTTCCATTTACCCATCCGTTTATAAATAGAAAGCTATACTATAATAGTAGTCTATCTTTAAATAAAAGCATAGATCTAACCAGTACTGGCTTATATAGACGCTGCCCCTATTAGTAATAATAGAGTACGGCTAATCTACTTTAAAAAAGCATTTTTCCTTAATTAGGCTGGTAAGCGCTTATATATTAATTGTCTTATTAATAGGAAGGTATTAGATATACTTTAAAACCTTATTAATAAGTACTAGAACTAAATTATATGTTCGTCCTTACTTATCTTTTAATGGCAGAAGATCTGTAACAAAATCTATAGTATAATATTACTATAGTTCACTGGCGGGAGAAACCGATTTAAATAGACCCCATGGCTTATACCTTTGGATTTTATATACTTAATGCTTCCTATAGTGGCTAATGTACTCCTTTACTTCCTACTTAAGTTTTAGCTAATAGTATTTACGTTAAAGTAATTCTACTATCTTAGCTTAACCATAGTAGCTACTTAGAGGATTATTGTGATTTTTTATAAGAATTTTCTGTTATAGATTTGCTTCTTATAGCACTTAAACCTTGCTATTTCTATATAATAGGCCTATTAGGTCTAGTTCCTGATTTTAGTACCTTATAGCTTTCTTTTTATTATATTTCTAGTCTGCTTTTGCATTAAAAATAGTATAAAAGGCATCTCTCTATTATACCTTATATATAAGATCTGTTAACCTTTTAAATAGTTTTTAGGTAAAAGCTATTTTATTTTATGCTACTTTAAATATAAGACTAGATAGTACTATAGATCTTATAACTTAGTGCGCTTATATTAGAAAGGCCGCTATAAGGTTAAAGTCCTTTAGTTATTATAGGGCTCTAAGTTCTAATTACTCTATAGCTTTACTATTAGTTTAAGGGAATAGCTTAGCAATTAGAGGTAATATATTACTAGGTTTTAAGAGTGTGTTAGGGACGTTCTATTTAGATATATTTGGACCCTTATTAGCAACAGACTAGGTACTAGCTAAAACGTTAGTAGAAGCTAATAGGGTTTATACCGCCTAAGACTTAATATATAGAGCTATAGGTACTTAAGCATCCTATACCTAGAGCTTGTTATATAATATAAAAAGTAAATTATCTATTATCTATTTTCCTTCTCCTATTTTAAAGCCTTTAGTATAATCTAGCCGTTATAATGGTCTATTAGTAGGGTTATTTTCCTCTAGCTTATATTTAATCTTAAAATTAAATTATATAAGCTCCTCTACCTATTTAGCCTATTAAGGTATAAGCTCCTTTATAGTTATAAAGTAGTATAGATTATAATAATCTAAGAGGATATAAGTGGTATGGCTCGCGTGCTTAAGGTAGTATCGCCACTTTTAAAGCAGTTAACTATAGCTAGTAGTTCCTTATTATGGGTATAATACCTAATTTTAGGTCCCTGGAATTTTCTACTATAGAATACTACTGGTTTTTAGTAGAGCTAGGTAGAGTTTAGATGCCTATTAGGTTATAGTAAAATACTAATAAGGGCAAAATTTAATATATTAATAACCTTTATTAGTGGTTAATTTAGGTTAAAATGCTATAATAGTAGAGCTTCTATAAACTTTATGTGTAGTTTTTAAAAGGCTTACTGTAACGGGCGCTCCTAAAAGGTACATATCAGATGAGACAGATGAAGGTTTCACTAATGTCCCAGAGGAGACATGGTCAGACAGACAAGGGGCAAAGGGTGTTACTAGTGTCTCAGAAGGATTATATAGGGAGCTGGTTCTCCTCTGGAGAAGAACCAGCGATTAGTCTTTGAATAGAAGAGTTCAGAAAGCATTTGTCCTTCAATACGTGAAGCTCGTTCTACCTTCGACTTAC
>Ga0307507_10002890_pt1 | contig 34628 bp, 22 predicted proteins | sample 7_EM_MG_FD_207223 | JGI IMG/M metagenome (GOLD analysis project Ga0307507, IMG submission 207223) | Populus trichocarpa ectomycorrhiza microbial communities from riparian zone in the Pacific Northwest, United States - 7_EM | ecosystem: Host-associated > Plants > Roots > Unclassified | place...
GCTGGTGGAAAACGGTGGATTATGGCAGTGGATTGTAGCGGACAATCGCAGACAGTTTCAGACAATCTCGGACAGTATTACGGTACTGGCAAATTGCCACAGATTGCCGCAGATTGCGGTTACGTGACGCGAGGATCGCATAAAATATTGAGCGGCGCTACTCTTCTTCTCCTTTCCTTTCTCTAGCTTTGGATTTTCGTTTATAGACATTCCAATTGTATAGGCTTGCGCGTCCATCTTGCCGTGCACGTGCCTCGATTGACTGAGTCGCTAACATTCCTTTGTATACCAGCGCATTTATTATACCTACTATAGCCGCTAGATATAGGCTGTTTCTTAGTGCTGAAATAGGCCTATAGACGTCTTGTTAAACAGCTTATAGCCCATAGCGTTAACTATATTAATAAATACAAATTCCTACCTCTATATAGGCAGGCTAGGCAAGCAGCACTATATTAGGGCAATATACAGGCAGGATTTGCAGCTACTGGCCTAGTTCTATATAGCCCTAATCGCGTGCTAGCATAGCTGCACACTAAATATTAAACGCCATTACCCCAACGCTGTCCGCAATTAAATATATCCTAGGCAGCTAAAACACCCTATAATGTTGCTGAACTACAACAGCAAACGGCCCTACTAAAGCGCTACCTTAAACAGCGCACGCATAGCCTACTAAGTCCTACGGAACAAGCCCTTAACCAGCTTATTAAGGGGTGCGAAATGGCAATGTTAAGTGCTGTACTGCTTGCTAGCGAATGCGAGAAGCTACAGGCAGAAAACCAGCGCCAGAAAAGGAAGAGGGCAAAGCGGCGCACGTATATAGCTAGGGGGGGTGTTCTATCAGGAGCAGAAGGGTTATCTCGTGCGCAAGCTGCCCAGGAGGGGGCAGTAGAGGGGGCAGCAGAGGCAGCGGTTGAGCGACCGCAACGAGCACCACGCAAGTGCAGCATGTGCAATTCAACAGAACACACAGCCCGTACGTGCCCAAGACGTCAGGCAAGCAAATAGCAAATAGCTACACTAATTATATTTATTCGTGGTTGATTAATTCCTAATTTTGCGATCGCGTGTTAGGTGGGGTGGCCCACTGGCTTGTATGGCCCACTCGCTTGTAGATTACGTTACCGGTATTGGTGCGGGGTATGAGGATGGCACAAAGCTGCGCCATGACGTGGGCTCAAATGATTGGGACCCGAGTGTCCCACCAACGAAAGCAGAGTACATCCGATGACAAGATATAAATACTTGAGAAGGGTGCAGCCTTGTTGCTGCAATTCGGCCCGGCGCCTGATCTCAGACGCTAAGCATGACAACTACCACAACGTCACTGGGTCGCCTCCTGTCGCCCGAAGCAGTCACACTCGGCCGACTCGTCTTAGACATATCCGAGCCAGCCCAAGACTTCTACGAAGCCAAGTCCCTCCCTCCACCCGAGCTGAAGCAGGAGTTCCTCAAATTCAGCGAAGTCCTCAGCCAGTCGCAAGGTTCCAAGCTGTATGGCGACCTCACGTCGATCCTGACAGCCAAAACTACTTCGCAGCAGACTTCGGCCTCTCTTGTCGAGTCCTTGAAGTGTGTCACGCGCCAGCTAGTCAACTCGGGCGACTACTTCCGCTCGCTATGCCGCGTCCCCAGGGCCCGCCAGTTCATGGAACGCGCTATCCGTCAGAAGCTGCCCGTCTTCCTCGTTACGGGCATCGAGGTAGTGGCCGACTCGACAGTCGTGCAGACGGGTGGCCGCCAGAGCGAGGCCGCCGTGGACGTCAAGCTCCCCATCGCTGAGGCAGCGGCTACAGCTGGCGTGTCGATTCCAGTGCTGGGCGATCTCATGGATCCGGCGGCCGGAATGTCGCAGAACCAGCAGGTGGACGCTGGGAACAAGCTATACGCGCCCGGAGAGCGCATCTACCGCGTGCAGTATCGCAAGGTCGAGTTTAGCTTCTTCACTAGATCTAAGGTTGATAATTCCTGGCTCGAGAATGGCAATCGATGGAAGGCATATGTCGGGATGAGGGGCACGGATGGGGATGCCGAGGATGATGGCATAGAAGCCACCTTGAGCGAGGCCCAGGAAGCCGGCATCCAGGGAGAAGAGGTTGCTCTGGAGGCCGGTATCTAGGAGGAGAGCATGAGTAGAATGGAAAGGGGTTATGTGATTCGATATTGTTGCGGTGCTGGAGGGGAGAGCAGAAGTCATGAGAAGTCTGGATTGTCAAGTAGCTACAGCAGCTCCTTATATATTATCTCATAAATCAGACGCTCCGCAGAAGATTTGTTCCGTGACATGGGATAACGCATAGACCTAACTCCTGCCAACTCCTAGACCAATTAGAACAGCGTACTAATTTCAGCCCCCTGCGTATCCCTGTCACCTAACAAAATCCTCTGCGGAGCGTCTGAGAGCTTATGGGCGTCGCTTTAGTGTGAAATAAATGTTTTAAAAATCAAATTTTGTATATTTTTATGAGCCATATCCCAACCACAATATTTATAATATATATGCTTAATGTAATAGATTCTTTAGGTAATTATATATTTATAAATATATACTATAGGCCTATATCTAGAGTATTAAGGGGCAAGATACATCGTTGTAAAACGTAAGTTGGATTTTCAACGGAATCTTTGTAAAAACTTAACCGACTACCTACATCTAACTTCTCGTATAATAAAGCTATAATATTGCTATAACGTAGAGGCAATAGAGAAGATAAAGAGCTTTTACCTCGTAGTATTTTAGAGATAATTAGACGTAGAGAAGTATATAAGGTATAGCAGTAAGGCAAGATTGCGATAGGATTTTAAAACTGGGCCAACTATCTATAACTAACTTTTCGTAGAATAGAGCTATAATATTAATATAACGTGGAGGCGATAGAGAAGGTAAAGAGCTTTTACCTTATAGTATTTTAGAGATAATTAGATGTAGAGAAGTATATAAGGTATGGCAGTAAGGTAAGATTGCGATAAAAACTAACTGACGAGAAAATGTAACCGACGAGAAAATGCGACCGACGGGGGAATGCAACCGACGCGACCGACTATATAATATAGCCACAACGTCGTTATTTAATACAATAAATAGAGAATCTAAAGAGCTCCTACCTCGTAGTATTTTTATAATAATTAGATGTTATAAAAGGGTCGAGATACTGTATTGTAAAGAAGAGTCGTCGCCTAACAAGAAACATTAAGTTCCCATACAAAGGGCGCCCATAAGCTCTCAGACCCTCGGGGAGAAATTCCTCTCGGTATGATCTGATTGGTCCAGGAGTCCACAGGACTAGGGTAAGGTCCACAAGCGTAGCGCTAGCCCTAAGCACCACGCCGTGGCGCAATTTCTCCCCGGGGTCTGATTTATGAGATAACTTATATACACAGCAGGACAAGCCAGTCAGGTGACTGATGCTCGTGTGGGACCCACATGTCACATGAGGTCCTCGTATTCTCAGCCGCACGCCTGACTGACCCAAACCGTAACAGATATTCTGGTCGAAAACCGGTTGAGAGTTACATTTTAGTGATCACCTCCACCATGAGAGATTGCCTTGGCCAAAGTCGCCGGGGATCGATAGTAATCGGATGTGCCTACAAGCTAATACCACCGTCAAACACCGAAATGAACAAAAGGCACCCAGAGAAACTTGTCCACAGAGAGGACTCGGGCTTTAGAACCGGCATTATCGTCCTTATAGTCATCATTGTCCTCGTCATCTTCACTATCGGTCGGTACTCTGCCATCGCGTCGGCGTTCCTCTACTTCATTTGTCGGCGTTTCAGCCTCTTCCGAAGGTAGATTGTCTTTCAGGGCCCTCAAACCAATATGCAGCCCCTTGCAGACCGCCCTATCTGTGATACCGTCGCTTTTCAGTGTCTTATACACCGTCTCAGCGACGTGTACACAGCGCAGGTCTGAGACAGGCAAGAGGCTGCCAATGACGTGTCTGAAGCCCATCTGTTGGTACACTCCGATGAGATGCATGGCCTCGTCGACAAGCTGGTCTTCATCGATGACGCCCGTTGAGCAGGCTGAGAGATACGCTAGGAAGGGCTTGTGTGCATAGACTCTAAAGTCTTTCCCCAGCCGGTCGACAGTCAACGGGTTCTCGACCCAGTCTCGTAGGCACAAGCGACTGAGAAGCGGGTCAGGCGGTTCTGGCCGTGCGTGGCCTGCGAAATGGAAGATTTTCGCGCTGAAGAAGTGATCTCTGAGATCCGAATAGTTTGGTAGCTCCTTAGCGATGGGCCGAATGTTGAGAGAGTTGCACATCTTCTTTACTTTGCACACCTCGACCGGGGCGTAATGGAGGGGATCTAGACCGGCCGTCTCAGGCATGGAAACGAGCAGCGCCGAGTCTTTCTCTGGATCTCCAAAAGAGACTCGCTCCTTGCGTCTTCCGTAGATGAGAGACTTGATGGAATAGCTGTAGGATGACATGACCCTATCGATCACCGTCTCGCCCGAACGGGCGGCATGGCGGCCAGCTGCATGCAGGGGCAGACAACTAGTGGCGCCGGGAAGTATCCAGAATACTCTTTTGAGGTCGCCATCTGTCATGGCCACGGTATAATCAAGCCATTTTAGTATCTCCTGGGCCGCTGATTTCCACAGCCAGTCGAGCAAAGAGGCGATCCGAGACCGCTGTGCCAGATGTTGGCTTCGCCGTTTGATCTCGGCCAGGGTCAGCTTCTTCAGCTGTTCTGATTTAATCCCCGAAGTACGGACGATGAAAACATCGCAGCGCTGTGTCGTCGCATTCAGCACTACCATCGGTCCCTCTCGAGCCTCTTCTTTCAAGCGCTCAATGCTGTGGAGCTGGAGGAAGCTATGAAAGCGCGGGTTTTCTCTAATTTTTATCACCAGAGACTGTATATTCTGAAGAACCGTCTGGACCTTCGTGGCTTGGGACTGCCAAAGACTCCTCGTGGATATTGAGGCCGGAAAGGACAGACACCCTGTCAGACAATCAAGACCGCTCCTCAGCTCAGCATACTCCCACATCTCAGGGCACTGTACTTCAACAAAGTCATCAATGTCAAACAAGAAGCCGTTAGTCACGCTGCGCCCGGACTCCAAGAGATTCAAAGCTAGGTAATCGTCCCTCTTCGCCTCTATAGCCCCCGCTGCCGCCTCGGACGCCAGCCCCTGGAACTTGGCGAGCATCCGCTGGCGTGCCAGATCTGACTGTGTCGGCAACACGACCGAGTGCAGTAGCTCAACTGCCTGTTCCAGGAATCTACTTGCCGCTGCCCAGTCCTTCTTCCCGCCGAGGATGGCTGCCGCGCTGCGCGCCACCAATATACGCGTCTCGGTGCGGGCGAGCGGGCAGGCCCATCCCTTTCTGACGGCTTTAAGAGCGTCGTTGAGGTCGATTTCGTCGCCGCCTTCTGCCATTTCATGCCGCTTTCTGAGTTGGTCGCAGAGCTGGAGCTGCACGTCTGCATAGTGGGGATGAGGGGCGCCAGGGTCGGATGCTTGGTCTGCAGCTTGGTTGAGAAGGCTCACCGCGGTGTCGATGCCACTCCGTGCCGGCCGTTGGCTGATCTCGAATTGGACTCGGTAGGCTCTCCCCAGGCCTGCTGTGAGAAGTGGTTGGTCGGCCACAAGAACGCCGGGAGAATCAGCGGCACATTGCGCGAGGCCAATGGCATCGACGGCGTCTGATTCGGACCGGGTCCTTCGACTCCTGACAAGTAACCACGCCGCAAGGTTACTCTGTCTGATAGCTTTTCGAGGATCGCCATCAGGCGTGAGTTTCACAGCAGTCTCGCCAGCTAGCACTGCACGGCGAAGGTAGCTTCCATCTTGGTCGTGTTCAAATCGGCGCATGAGCCAGTATCCAAAGTTATTCCAGACGCTAGCGCCTGCACTCCCGCTGTCCGCAGGCGCGAGTTTCGAAGCCTTTTCAGCCTCTTGAACTGCATGATCTATGTCATGAAGTTTGCAGTGCCAAGTAAACCGGCGACCAAGCCAGTTGCTTAAGGTAATGAGCCTCGCCGCTCGACAAGGATGGTCTTTGGGAGTGACTTTTACAGCACGCTCCGCCACTTTGATCACGAGATCTAGCTCTAGGCCACGTATCTCTCCAGTGCAGACGAATCTAGTGTCTATTACGGCCTCGCAGCTGCCCAGAACGTCTGCCAGGTGGGGATGGTTGTCGGCTATGTCGGATGAGACGCCGTAAAGACTCTTGATGGCCTTGTCCAAATGCTCGACGGCAAGTGTATTGTAGAAGGTGCTGACGAGCTCATTTGCGTCGAGGAGCTTAGATGCCAGATCAGCTTGCAATGACTCCCGGGCCTCGTTGGGTTCGTAGGCAGGACGCTCCAGATATTCGTTGGAAGAGCCAGTTCTCGAGGCCACATGATGGCATTTTACCTCTAATTGGCAAGCCATTCGCTGGGTGCTGCTGAAAGCGTCTGAGGCAAACTCGCTAGGAAATCGTTGAAAGCTTTTTTCATGAAGGTGAAGAGTGTTGTGATGACTGCTTTGATGAACGCTAATAAAATACGGATGTGGCGCTCCAAGGGCCGATGTTGCCGAAACGAGCTGCATCAGGTGACCCTCAGAATTTTCAGGAGCTGCAAACTCTACAGAATTCTAAATTGACGATTTTAGTATAGTTGCCCCTTTTGAAGCTATATAAATAGTCGTCGTAGATACTTCTATTTGCGATCAATTCAATCCTCATAACCAATCCATCACCTCCCTACCGCAACAGGTGAAGTGGGGTGTTGTGGCGTGACTACGAGGCTCTCATTCATGTACAGTATCAATTGTCACGCCTAGGATCGCGCGGAAATTGAGGAGGAAGTCTTGATTATTGTATTTTGGGGGGCTGGCCACTTCGCCATAACTGTTCTCCGCCGCCAGAACAGTGGCGTTCGATCGTGCGAATCCTTCAAGTCAAGCTCCGGTAGATCGACTCCTTGTTCGGCATCCAAAAGCGTCCTGGTCAGGAAAGGAAATCCATACATGGCGGTCAGATGGGCCCCCTTTGATTTGGTGAGTATCCAAATTAGTATCCTCAAGCTTTCTTTCCTCCGACACAGACCCGGCTTGGATTGCACTGTCTACCAAGTCATCGTCACGTAGGAATTTCAGCGTTAGTCCGGTAGTTTGCTCGGACTCTTCTTCTGTCTCGCGAAGATGATGGCTCTATTACTTCGCCGAATAGTGAAGGAACGGATTCTCAGCGAGCCTGTGCGCCAACGCTTCAGTACTGTTGCAGCTGCCGCCTCGAGACACGTCAAAAGATAAATACGTCAGGCAGACGCTTGTGATTGCAATTTGAGGTCGGTCAAAAGGTCGGTGTTGCTTGGAGTTTTCCTGTGTGTTGGGGTGGATGAAGCCGCTGACGTCGCTCTTCTCCAAAATCAAGAATCCATAAGTGGAGTAAACTAAGACAGAGAGTGGTGTACAGGCACTAACGGCTGCTGTAGAGGAGCTTCCTATGCTAAAAGAGCCCTAGCCCAGTCCCTGAGAAGGGGCTACTCCCAACAAAGATCTCAATCACGGCGGAGAGCCCGGGTCCAAAGACGCCGTTCCTGGGCAAGGCTGCTGTGACTGGCACATACTTGATGCAAACGGTGGGAAGAGCTGCACAAAGTGCCGTGATAGGATACGTTAAGTGTCGATTGAACTTGTGTGAGGAGAACTTCGATACGGTGTGAGAGCTAGCGTAACTTCAACTTATAAGTTTATGACCTTCAAACACTCTACTTAGGAGAGTTGTATAAGCAAGGGAGGCTAGGAGGCTATGTAATTATTGAAAGCATCAAGGATCATTGAGCACCAACCAGTGACCAACTTTTTCATCCATAAGCATTCCTTCCACAGATCTGGTCAGTCCGCAAAAACAACAACAATTAAATCAAGCGATATGGGTCTCCTGTACCATAATTCCCAGGAGAAAGACCTCGAAACCCATACAAACTCCTTAACTCAAAAGCTCTCGCATCAGCTGCACCAGACCCGTTCCCCCACATTAGCATAGCCTTATACCTAGCTTGGTCTAAAGGAAGACCAAACTCCGAAACCAATTTCCGAGCAATTGCTTCACCAATCTCCCGATTAGAAGCGCCATTGCTCAAACCCAACCCTTTTAACCTATTTTTCTCACCCTTCCTCTTCTCCTCCTTCCTCTTCTCTTCCTTCCTCTTCTCTTCCTTCCTCTTCTCTTCCTTCCTCTTCTCCTCTTTCTTCCTCTCCTCCTCCTTCATCCGCTTCCTATTTTCATCTTCAAATTGTTTCACCATTTTTCCCAAATCTGTCTCATGTCCAATATCACCAATCCACCACTGCTGGCTCTTTTGTCCAACATGGTAAGTCCTGTACGTCACCGTTTTGTTGTCCTCCATCGTCAAGCACCTACTGCCTTGTTTGAATACAACAAGCCCATCATTTGATCGCCCTGGTGTTTGGAGCATGACGATATCCCAATTCGCGTGGGCATTCCCGTTGGAACTGGTAACAATCCCTGTGCCAGAGCGAACCAAGAAGCGGCCTGTACCTCTGTCTTGCAAAGTGCAGCCTTCTTGACTGGTTTTGCCTGGCAATGGAAAGGTACGCATTGTGAATACCGGCGACTTCGTCGGATTCGACTTGTTCAACTTTTGACCGATGATGTTTGAATGTGTACCGAAGGCAAGCAGCAATCCCTGCTCTGCATTGACAATATACTGGTCGAAGGGACGCGGGGTAGGAGGCGACATTGTTTCAGCTTGTTTAGAAAGCCAAGGTAGAAAAGAATAGCAGTATTCGGTAGCAAACTGGGGGACTTCGTGTATGAGCGTTTCGAGGCTGCGAGGTTCGGGGAGACTAGCACATAGGTTTTGGGAAGCAAGAATTAGCATTAATCAGGTGGGTGAAGGCTAACGGAAGTAAAGAGAACTACAGAGATGCGGGGAACTTTTCACGCTCATGCTGCGTGCGGTGGTTCTGAAGGCGGCTAGAACGCTGTGCCACGTTAGCAGGTCGTCTTGCATATGGCGCCTCACTTTTTAGTCTACGGTAGATTCCGAAATACGAAATATGTGCCCGTTCTCAGCGGCGCACACCACAACGGCGTCTGACCACTTATGCCTGGCCACCTAGTCTGACGGTAAAAAATACGGTAAGGGAGCTCAGCCTCCCATTTTCTCTTCGCGTCTTCAGCTAATAAGACATATTCATTATCTATATAGGGGGTACGGATGATCCGGCAAATGCCTTTCGATGCTGTTGCTGTCTCCGAGCCTTTGGAGATAATAATTTTTACGTTTAGCGACCCTCGTTGCAATGCAAGAGCGGCTGCAAAGGCTATGTAACTACCACCAACGACGACGTAGTCAAAGCGATTTTACTGATCGAAATTCGTTGACATATTTGCGGATTGCCTGAGTCTGAAGGCTTGCTCAAACGTCGTACAGGTTTATGGAGTAACGTGTCTGGTGAAATAGGAGGGTAGTGAGAGGCGGAGTTTCACACAATATATCGCGCTTCAACGATATGGTCACTATCGCCACTACGTATCGGGAGACCCCGCGTCTCCGCGGAGCGTAGATGAGTCAGCTAGATACGAAGTCGGGGGGCATCTCAACGATGGAGAGCTAAAAGGTGTTCTGAGGGGTCAAGCCGTATACGCCTCCAGCCGATTGTGTCTGTTGCCGGGGAATCCCGCCAGCACCGTGTCGAACGTGGTCGATTGGCAGATTCTGCACCACAAGGGGTTCGTTCCTGCTTTTATTTCCTCTATCCGTTACGCACCGATCCACTCTGAGCACCGTCGCTGGCGCCAAATCGCACGACACATTGCCAATGGTGTTGGGCCTCGGAAAGGAGTCTGGGCGGTGCTGGGCGAGAACGATCCCATCATCATTGTGGACGAGTTCATCCAGGATGCCAGTGCGGCCCTGGGCAAAGAGAACGTCAAGGCCAAGGTCGTGAAGGGGGCAGGTCATGAGTTGGTCATAGACAGGGCGGACGAGATTGTAAGTGTCGTGGAGGAGATGCACCGGTAGATATGAGGGAGCCCTTCCCGCAGATCACTCATGCTTTGATCGCCAAGGTCAATCCGTGATTGATCAAGCAATCTGGGCCCATATCACAGAAGCGACCAGGCATACACTTAGGCAGCTGGATACACAACCTGCTCAACACTATCGGGTTCCATTTCGCAATGACCTCGTGCCGAACTCAAGTCGGCCACTCCCTTTCCCTCAACCTACCTCACCCTCGTAACCTCAAAATTCAACTTCCCCACACTCCCATCATCCCACGCCGGCCTCTTCTCCCTCCCATCCTCCACCAGCACCGCCTCCACCCGCCACTCACTCCCCGTCGCCTCCCCAATCTCCCCCCACAGCCTCCCAAAGCTCTCCACATCATGCAAAAACATACGTACCTGCTCGTACAACCCCGGCCTCCGACTCCCAACCTGCGTCCCCACCACCATCGCCCCGGGCTCCGTCTTCATAAACCGCACGATCGCACGCCCCGCTTCAACCTGCTTCTCCCACGTAAACAGATGCAGGAACGCCGACGCCTGCAGCACGTCGACCGCACCAAGCAGCGGCCTCAACACCCGCGCCCCCGGCGTCCCCCCTCCCCCATCCTCCCCAAGCACGTCAAACACATCCGCCGCCACGAGCGTCGCCCCCAGCCTCCGCACCTCGCCGCCATCCCGGAACAACTGCTTCCCCAGTGCGTGGAACTCGCCGTGCAGCTCCACGCCCGCGAGCCGCTCGCCGGGCACACCGGCAGCAGCCAGGAAGCGCAGGTCCTGCCCGAAGCAGCAGCCGAGATCGAGGAAGCGGGCCGAGGGCGAGGACCGGAGACGGTGCAGGATGGAGGGGTAGGACGGGGTGTGGGGGAGGGCGAGGGAGAGGAAGCGGAACTGGCCGATGCAGGGGTAGGGCCAGATGTCCCAGGCTTGGTCGCGCTGGAAATTACGTCAGTACAATCCGGCTTGGTTGGGTGAGGCGATGGACAGGTGTTATGTGGTGGTGGTGGTTTGTGTATAGGGGGATGCAGATCCATCATCCGCTCACCACCCTGTAGATATGCGCCTCGATTTCCCCCTCGGGAATCCGGCTGTACGTCTTCAACAACTCCTTCGTTTCGTCCGGGAGCGTGCTCAGCGTCGGCTGGTACCACGCGACGGACTTATCGCGCGATCCTACTGCCGGCGGCGCTGTTGCTGCATCCTCCGCCATTCCAACCGCGCTAGACGCCATATTGCTGCAAAGTTGCACGCTCAACCCGCTCTGCAGACCAGGTAAACAAAAACGATCGTTCGTACGCACAGAATTGATTCTTCTCCTCTCTTCTGCCTTCTTTTGAATTCACTCTACATACATATATACATACACGCGCGTACTGTGTCACGGCATAGGGTGGCAGGCAGACGCAGCTAAGCGAGAGCCGTGTGCTTACTTGATGGCGGAGCAGAAATAGAAGACCCGGGCGTAGTGCTGGGATGCGCGTCGAGGAGTGACTGGTTTGGGTGAAGCGTATGGCTGGAAGGGTGTGCGGGATACTGTGTCGTCTTCTACTGTGGTTGTTTGGCTTGCAGCGAAAGACGAGATCGTATTGCTTCGGAACGGGGTACGGCCAATACATACTCTGATGTGTAGGGAGAGAGTCTACGAGGAAAGATGGCGTGGAGCAGATTGCATTTGTTGTTTGTGTTCTGATGATAGATAGACAATGTACAAGTGGCCATGGTAGAAAGGAGGCGGGGAAAAAGGCTAGTGGTCGCCTGGAACTCGTCCTAATTGTGACGACAAACACTACAAAAAGCACCATGCACCAGTTACAAGCCACAGACGAACAAGCTTCTATCCCTTAGCACGTTGGAATTGGTCCTATGCTTATCGATAAGAAGTAGCCAATAGGATCAAAGCTCCGTGATGAGAAATACAAGGCTTTCAATTTTATCCCTTAGCACGTTGGAATTGGTCCTATGCTTATCAATAAGAAGTAGCCAATAGAATCAATAGGATCAAAGCTCCATAATGAGAAATACAAGGCTTTCAATTTTATAGTAATTTAATATATAGGCTCATTCTTTGGAGTTGAGACGCTCAATATAAGGTAGCCAACATTCGTCCTTCCTGCAGAACGGTATTTTACAAACACTGCAGCCAAATAGAGTCCTTGGAGCCCGTTCGCGCCTCCTCCAGTCCTTACTATCGCGAGCTTTTCCTGTAGTATTTGGCGATATCTTTAATAGAGGCTTCCGACGTCTCTCACGCTAAAACCAAGTATGTCTGCCAGCCTCAATATAAGCCGAGCAATTGTGAGGATCCTTAGCCGTCCAAAGCTTTGTAAGCTTGTGCTCCTCCATAAGATACCATATAATATTATTTGTAGAGTATCAAGCAGGGTGTTCTTGTGTGTACGCCTTTCGCTTACAAGTTAAGCGTTCAAGCAAGGCATCGCAGAGGTCAATTTAAAACTGTTTGTGGCTCTCTTTACGGGTTGCTCGGCAATCGGTAGGAAGGTAGGAAGACAGTAGGAAGCAGTTAGTGATAACTAGATCGAGGAGAAAGTGCATTAGAGGCTTCCAAGTCTTTTTATAAAGTCTCTGCGTTGTTAAGTACGAGCGCAATTAATCTGCAATATCCACGCCGCCCATATAATGATTGTAGTAGAATATAAAGGTGGGAATAGGTAGATCCTTTTCCTCCTTATCACCAAAGACTTTCCGAGTCTGTCTGGCACCGCTAGAGGTTAAAGTAGGGCGTCGTCATCGTGTAATCTGTATATGGCGACCTGGCGATGTATAACGTTATTAGCTTTTAAGCCTTATTGTTAAACTGTAGAACTTACCATCATCAACAGTAGATATAAAAAGCACCACATTAGCGTCCTTCCAAGCAAACTCCATCACCTGGTCGTCTTTAGAAGTCGCCCCGTATAGTTTACCCCATGCAATCTAAGAGGAATAGGTTAATTTGAGGTCTGCAAGCCTCTTGTTAATTTGCTTGGCAGGCACCTTCTACTTCTTCTTTCCTTGTGTAGTTCTGGCCACCTTAGTATCGCTTTTAAGGTCTCCCTGCTCCTCACACTTTGTTTTGGTTATTCAGACGGTTCCTGCGCCTCCAATACCAAGGCCTCGTAGTCTCGTAAGAAGCTTAACGCTTGTAAATAGATTATCGAGCCAAACAATATGCTTTCCTAGCGGATAGAGGCGTTCCTCGGTGACGTTATCTCGCTAATTAAGGAAATCAAGTACAACTACCTGCGTCTTTGAAAAGCCTTCCTTAATAAAGGACTGGTCTAGATCAACTGGGCCTTTCTTATCACCTTTGGCATGCCACATGAAGTCTAATACATAGCCCTCGTTCGCTAAAATCCATATTTTAAAGCCTTCTGGTGTAGGTTTGGATGGAATATTAACAATTTCGGGTGCACGGCCCATAAAGCGTTGAATTGTCTCATCAACGGCTAGCCCTACGGTCTTTCCGCTCTACAATATGCATTTAAAATTTATGCATTTTGGACCAAATTTTGCGTGCATATTAGGCAGATTTTTAGTGCATATAGAGCTGAATTTAAATGCAAAAAGGGTAGTCTTATCCGTAGACTTTATATGCAAAATGTAGTGTTTTTTTATACATATTGCACGTATATTTTACGCATATTAGGTATAAATCTCGTGTATACGATTGAGGCTTTAGAGAGGCTTGATATTTGGCTTGATTTAACTAATGTTGGTCACATAGGGTGACTCACCAATAACGACTACTCGAGTAGGTTACAGTGATGTTGGTTAAAAAGCTTATTAATTGGAATGAGGAAGGGCGAGGAGCTTAAGACTCCTCGCCACGCTAGTGCCGCGGCGTCACGTAACGACCGCTTGCCTCATTCCCGACACTAGCAACTCTTCTTTTGTGGTTGCCATCTATATACAAATACTGCTTGACTAGCGTAACAAATATTAATCCTCCTTACTTACTATTGCTATTGTAATATAAGTCTTGCTATTTTAAAATTTGCCTCTTAGCACGTGGTGCTTTCTTGCTTAGAGTTGCGGGTAGATATTATATTAGGGCCGCCAAGGCGCTAGTTATAAGCGAGCTAATAGCGATTTTCTATACCGGGCATAGAAAATTCTAATTGGCTAGTTTAAATTAGGGCCTATAAAATATTATACTCTTACTCCCTTTTAACCTAACCTTTAACTTATATATATAGAGTATTTATATTAATAAACGTTTCTAGAGCCTTATTTAGGTTTGCCTTTGTTATTATATCTACTAGGTTATCTTAACTGTTAATTTATTAAATCTTAAAGAGTTTTTGCCGTTTATAGGATTACTAAAGTACTATAATATTAATTATAAGGTGCTTCTCCTTTGTAATACCAAGCTTAACTAAATACTTATAGAGGGAATATAAGTCAGTATATATAATTATAGGGATAATAGGGGTTTTAAGTTAATCTATAATTATCTTTAGGGTAGTTCTAATTATAATTACTATATTAACTCCGCTAACTATTCTATATATCTCTAACGCTAGTACGCTTTAAGTGATATACTTACTCTTAGTTAAGCTCTAATGGATAAGATTACTATAGATTATAAAGTTATTCTCTCTAGTAGATTTGTTTATAATAATAATTTTATATCCTAACTAGGAGCTAAAATCTTTATTATTTATAAATAATCTATTAATAAATACAAAGAGCTTAGCAGTGGGAAGATTAATAGGTATATAGAGTAGTCCCCAATTAAGATAGTTTATTTACCAGGAAAGATATTTATTTAGGGCAAGAATATTATCCTTAGTTAGTTCCTAGTATTAGGCAGTAATAGAGAGATTAAATAAAGCCTTAGGTTAACAGATAGAAGTAATATAAGCTTTATAAGCGCGTTGCTCTATATATCCTTGCTTTAGAGAATTAACATTAATAATATTAATCTTCTTACCTTAGCCCTTTTGGCGCAAAGCAATGGAATCCTTATTTATAGAGAGGATGCATCTATTAAAGAGCAATAGTGTTATTAAATTAAGCTTTTCCCTTAGCTTTACTATAAGATTTGCCTTTACTAGCTTATCTTCTTTAAGAGCTAAAAATTGGTTATTTCCTAAGATAATTATATTATTAGTCTATATACCAATGATTCTAAATGGAGTTCCTATAGTTGTGATAAGGAAGTAGGGGTTAAATATAAAAGTAGTTATTAAAAGCTTCTCTTTATAGTGCTTACTATAGGTAGCCTACCAGTAAGTTCCTACCTCTGCAATTCTATATAATGGCTTAAGTATAACTATAATTGTATCTTCGGGATATTAGTGGCGAATTTGCTCTAGAAGGTATACTAGTATTAAGCGCTAAAGGCGCGTCTCTAATTAGGTATAGGCCTAAGTAATATCTTATAAATAAACTACTATTCTATTCTTTATTAAGGAGGGAGCTAGCGTAATAATAACTCGCTAACTAGCTTATTAAATTATAAGGGATTATATAAGGATTACTTCCTTACTATTATTATTATAGCCTTAAATAACTAGCCTTAACTTCTTAAATAGGGTATTAGTAGCTTTACCTTTAATCTTATTAACTATTCTTAACTTAAATATGCAAACTCTATTAAATTTAGTAGGGTTATATTTTTTAAATTTAAAAACTCCTCTTATAATAAGACCATTAATCTCCTACTTATTAGATGCTTGGAAAAGGGCCCCTAAAGTTATAATACGGCCTTTCTTTTAGAGCTGTTTTGCGAGCTTAAAGTTAGTCTTCTCTTTAGCTATTATAAAGGCCATTAATAACTTATTTTTACTCTTAATAGCAGTAACAAATTACTCTTTAAAATTAATAAGATGTTAGCGATTTTATAATCCCTTTAGGCGACCTCTACCGCGTTATAGTTGCGGCATATCTACTATAATTATATTAGAATTGTAGTCGCCTTCTAGAGTACGTTAATTGTGGTTCTCCTCTAGGGTATCTTTTAGGGCATCCTATAAAGGCTTAAAACTGTTATCTTTATAGTAAGGCTTAATAATAGTTAAATGGAATTAAGTAGGTCTATAAGGCATCTAAATAGTGCAAGTTTAACTATTAATTATAATAAGTTAATATGGGCCTAACTATCCTCCCTTTTTACGCTATATATATACCTTAGACTAGAGTGGCAGATTAAGTATAGTTAAGGTATTTAGGCTATTTCTTATTCCTAGTGCGTTGTTAACCTAGCGTATAGCGTAGAGATATTAGACCTCCTTTATTACCTTATAAATAGCCTTAGCTTGTTGCATAATAAAGGGAGATAGTAGAGAATTATTAGTTATTTAAGGGTAGGCACTAAAGACTAGTAATATAGGTACAAGTCTATCCGGGCCAGCGGAATTATTAATGGCTTTAATAGCTATTTATAAAGTAAGTTCTTTACTAGCATCCTCTAGTTTTAAAGAAATAATCTTATATATGCGGCGTAATGGCGTATAATATTGCTCCACTTTTCTAATACTATTATATGCCTTAATAGGGACTTCCTTAACCTTAATTGCTATTGCCTTTATCTATTATTAAAACTTTATAGACAAGAAGTTCTTTTCTATATTATAGACAATTTAATTAGGGGGTCCTAGGTAGACATTAATTTAGTATAATTAAAGGGTATTCTATATATTTCTAGCTAATATATCCTTTAAGAAACGTGCAGCTTAGAAGAAGGTTAAGAAGTTAATAACTTAGAGTACTAGCTTACCGCTAAAATATATAACATTAACAATAATATAGAAGTTAAAGTTATAGTTATCTTTAAGGGTGAACTTAAATCGGCTAGGGGACTTCTGGTTTATTTGGTAGTAATAGTAATACTTTATAAGATACTTAATTGCCTTAACCTTAACTTTATGGCCTACTTACTAAAGAACCCTAAGTAATTAATAAACGGATAGGTGGCTAAAGTAATGGTATAGTTGGTGTAACTCTAACTTAATTAAGTGGCTTTAAGTAACACTCTTTTCTAGTTAATAAAGGAGTAACTAGGGGTAACCCTACTTACGTATAATAGGCACCCAATTATCTCCCTAAATAAGTACATTTTTAAGGTTATTAAGCTTAATGCCTAATTTGTCTATATCTCTAATATAAAATAGAAATAGGGTATTTGTGGGAATAATATAGAAAGTAATATACCCTAAGGGGGTTTGGACCCTAATTGTACTAAGAGAGATTATAGTACCCTTGCCAAAACAAATCGTGTGTTGGCCTGCCGTTAATTAGTTAATCTAAATAGAGCTATTAAGCTGCTAAAGAGCTTAAACTTAAGGTTCTCCTACTATAGATACTCCTGCGGCTCTAGTATCTAGTATAATACTATAGAAGACGTTTGCTGAGTATCTATTATTAAAGGAGAACGCGGAACTCTCCTTTAGCTTATTAAAGATATCTAACTTTGTAATAGCATAGAGCGTAGATTGGTTATTAAGAATAGTAATGGTTTATATACCATCTACCTTACTATACTTAGTAAAGTATTGGTTGGGAGAGTAGTCTTTAATTTCTATATCTATAAGGAGCTGTTTGGCCTTATTAACCTTACCCTTAAGATCTTCTATGCCTTTATATTAAACTAGGAAGCTTTAGAAGTAGGCTATAGTAACCTTACAATTTCTAACGTTTTTTACACTCTAGCGAAACTTATTATATGCCTCCTTTTACTTATTAAGAGAATGCCTAGTTAACTAGCAATTTGGTTTCTTATAAATATAGCACTTCTTTTAATAATTACTTTAGAATAAACCTCTATAAGGACCTCTACCTTTGCCTTATAGTTATTGATTATACCCTCTACCGTATTGCCTACCATGGCTACTATATATTTGATTAGTCTAGTTGTGATTATATTAGTTAGGCGGGTTAATTAAAGTAGGTTAAAGTTAGGCGTTAAATTACTATACTTCTTAAGAGCGTAAAGCGGTGCTAATAGAAGATCTTAATTAAGCATACACTCCTTTATAAGTATTTATAGGATTAAAGAGAGCAAGGTTATATTCTTTAACGCCTTAGTATATACTAATAACTTAATTATATAGGCTAAAATCCTCTTAATATAATTCGGATAAACCACGCTAAATTATCTAAAGTTAATTAAAGAGCTTTTAAAGATAATTAAGCCGAGGGACACCTGGGTTTATAGTAATAATCCTTAGAAAGGTAGTCTCTCTCTATTTTAATATATACTGCGGCTTGTTCTCTTCTGTTTTAAAGTGGCATCTTAACTTATATATTATGCGGTTAAAATCATATCCTTTTCCTGCCAAATAATTATAATAGAAGGTACTAGCTTGGCCCTTAAGTATAATAGAATAGGCGTTGTGGTATTAATTAGACTCTATTCCTACCTTCTAGCAATAGTTATAGAAGATACGTAGTTTTAAATTAAGAATATTATATAATTCCCTACTAAACTTCTTCTCCTAATTTAAATAGAGCTTCGCAAGCTCTGTAAGCAATTTTAAACTACCTCCGATTTAAGATTAAGATAGAGGAGGTAGGAGTTGCATTGCAGGCTATAGTGGGGATGTAGGTCTAGTTAGTAGAGTCTAAAGGTTATTAAATCGCGAAGCAATGGGATCCTGTGCCTGCTCTCATTAGGGTGTAGTATTTAAAGCTAAAGTTACGGGTTGGATTAGATATAGAGGAGTTAAAGGCAGAGGTAGATTTGTCTTTAGAGGTATATTACTTAGATTCTATTATAAGTTAAGCTTCCTTATAGTGTATAGTTGGTGCTTAATCTCTTATAGAGTCCATTTATGCTTTTCTTTTATATTAATAACCTGCTCCTGAATGTTGTCTCTAATAGTACCCCCGTTTATAGGTATAAACACTCTATACTCCTATAAAAAGTTACGGAAGTCTTGTATAATATCCTTCTTTATAGGAGTTTATGTTCCCTTTGTCCATCTAACAAAGTCCTCCCTTATATAGTACCATAGCATAGTGTTATTGTATTCGCTGTCTTTATAGTATGCTATACAATATAGTAAGAATCTATTTAAATCTTATTAATTAACATCTTTAAGGTTAATTATATTAGTTTTCTATATCTCTAGGTTAATATCGTCCTTATACTTCTTTAGGTAGGTTAACGCCATAATAGCTATTATTAAGGGTTGTTTAACGCGTTTTGATAAAAAGATTAAGGAAAATAAAGGTTGTTTAATGTATAGTTAGGTAGTAATCGTGATCCTATAGTCTGCGAAGGTACACTAAAGGTATTAAGATGGTTGTTTTAACGCGTTTTAGACGTTAACTTAGAACCTTAGGTTTAGTAATACTTTTAACCTAAAGTACTTAACCAAATCTTCGTAAACGTGGTTGTTCTGCGTAATAGACGCAACTTAGTATTTCCTAGTACTTAGTAACACTTCTGTTACTAGTTTTCCGCAAGTCTAAGGTAGCACAGTATCGCCGGGATCCATTCTATATAAGCGCATATAGCACCCCTATACAAGACTGTCTCTTCTATTCAAAAACCTAGCTGCTCTATAGTTGACTGTATATTCAACCACTGATCAGTGTTGGTTATACAGGGTAACTCACCAATAACGACTACTTGAGTAGGTTACAGTGATGTTGGTTAAAAAGCTTATTGATTAGAATGAGGAAGGGTAAGGAGCTTAAGACTTCTCGCCACGCTAGTGCCGCGGCGTTACGTGACGACCGCTTGCCTCATTCCCGACAACTAATCTATATATATTAACGGGCTTACTGACTTTAAAAAAGGGCTAGTTAAAAACCTAAGATATACAAATTCCGGTAATGCTTGGTATGGTGTTGCATCGAGCTTTACCAAATCGCGATTTTGGCAAAATATTGCAATGGGAGCGCGATTGACAGCCTCTATACATAGCCTCAGCAACCCCGAATTTAGAAATTAAAAATGGTAGATCTACTAATGTTAGTTATTATAAGAAGCTGCTAGTGCGAAATATATAAATATCTTACTATGGTGTTAATATATCGTTGTTGCTAATGTGTGTTCTTATAGGATGTCATATAACTAAAGTTTTTAGTAATTATGTTAGCCACGAATTAAGATAGGAAAAAAATTCTAAAAATCTGATTTGCTTGCCAAGACGGCAATAATATAGATCTTGCGATTATATAAAAGCTCCCTATATATTATTATATGTATATTAAATAGCACGTATAGCGGTAACTTTATTAGGGGTAGGTGGGAGACAGTAAAAGGGATTTTCGGCCTAAGACGTCGCGCTACTCTAAAGTTAGTAAACTAAATTAAATGGCGTAGTCTTCGCTTACCTCTAAGCTAGTATATAATTCCCTATTTAGGAATAGTTATTTACTAGCTAAATATATTAATATTAGTAATAATATAGTCGACGCCGCCTGTCCTGCCTTTATGCAGCACGCTAATTAACGACTTAATCTACTTAATTCTAATCTATCTAGCCGCGCCTATGCTGTTATAAGTCGCAATCCTATAGCCCCTATGTCACGGAACGCGGGCAATGGCTATAAAGCGTATGTATTTAGGGAGTCTACAAAACGTTGCGCGATCGATCGTAAGGGTCGAGGGCGTAAGGAGGTGATATACCCTCGCGTAGCTGACATAAGCTGTACGCGAGGTGTACGCGAGAGTACGGGGTTCTCCTATAGAGGCCCCTATAGTTGGGTTCCGTGACACTACCCCCCCTCCTATTAAGGCGGAGCTCCGGCGACGCTGTGGTTGCTATATATATATAGGGGGAAATGCTTGAAGTATCTAGAAGAAGGAATATCGTTATAGGTATAACGGGCTCGTACAGGTGCTTCTGACTTAAAGCTTATAGGTTGCTACTATACGAAGGTACTGGGCTATAGAGGGGAAGGAGGCTGTTAGGGACTTGGTAAGGTGCAAGGGTATTGCTAAGGCGCTAGTAGTAAGCGAGCCAATAGCGATTTTCTATCCCGGGGATGGAAAATCCTAATTGGTTAGCTTTTTCTTAGCGTCTAGAATCTGACTAATTAGACAACTTTAACTGGCGGTTAAAGTTCCTTAACATCTCATTAAAGTAGTTACGTGACGGTAATATACAACGATTTAGCTGTAACGGCTCCTATAGGGGATTAGGTACGAAATCTCTGCTTAGGCCTAGTTTCTGTGGGTTTATATAGTGGAAATCGCTAATTAGATCTTTTACGTTTTTAAAATCTTCCTATAGTTGCCATTCTGGCTAATCTATGTCAAATCCTGTATAGGTAGCTTTATAGTAGAGCCACCGTCCTCTGCCTTTGCTAAAGTATTTGGAGTTAATAATTTGTTTAACAGTCCACTCCTTATAGTTCTTATCTTCGTTCTTATCTTAGATTAGTACCAGTGGGGGTTTAGGCTATATTTGTCCTAGTAGAGGGTTAGGTTAGTAAAGGTATAGTAGCCATAGGTAAAATATAGGCTATATCCCATAGGTGGCTAAGGCAGGTGGGAGCTCTAGTTTATATACAGCTCCTCTATTAATAACTCGTTTAATCTAGTAGGGGCTAAGGTTCTTATAATTAAGTAACTTTATAGGTCTCTATATAGAGATATTATATGCATCTAACTATACCTAGTTGCCAATACGTATCTTAGGTAGTGGTGTTCTATAGTGTAACAGAACCTTATAGCAGGAACTACGGTGGGTCCTATTATTGGGCTGGGTATATAGGTAAGAACAAATCGACAACATAATAACAACTAGTAGAGTGGTTGCCTAACAGATTAACTCCAATTATATTCTAAGATTCACTACAAGAAGAGAACTATCTACAGTAGGGACTGAGGTCCTTTAAATACATAACCATACTCCTAGGAAATCCTCTCTTGTACGTGAGGTGCGTATTACCTATATTAAACATAACATCCCTTCCATTTAACACAGTTAATATATTTAACGCCATATAACCTCAGTTACTATTCCTTATTACATAGTTCTACCGGCTCCATTCTAGACCGTGCTTGTATTAACCAACTAGCTTCCTCCAACTCTTCTCTAAGTAGTTATAACATTGTACTTAAAGCGTCCATAACACTATCTTCCTCCTCTTTATCTTCGTCCTTAAAGATTCCTAACATCTCTAAATCGTCTACTAGAGGTGTAATGTCCGTTTATTTATTCTAGTTAATATCTCTACTTATTATACCTAAAGCCTCTTCTTCTCTTTCCTAGGTGGAGCGTCACCTGCGTACTGTCTCCTCAATACTATCGCTTAGTGAAGTAATGGCGACTCCCTATTCTTGGTGTGTAAAAGAGGGGTTAGTCTACATTACGCTGGCGAGTCCTTTGTCTCAACAACCTTCCTCTTACTCTAAGTGCACTAAGGCAAACGTTCAATCATCTTGTAATGTTCATTCCGTTTCTGACACTAAGTATACGCATTCTATAACTCTTAACAGTCTTTAAGTTCCCTAAGTAACTTATTATAGGGTCTCACGTTTAACTTGCCGCTATAAAGCTTAATAGTAAGCTGGCCTCTGCGCTGCTTAAGGTTTAACATACCTTAAAAGAGTCCACATACGTCCTTAAAGCCTAATATTTGGCTTATACTTGTCTTTAACGTCTTAAACATGTTTATAAGAAGGTTTGTTTTAAAAAGTAGAAGCTTATTTAATAAGGTCTGTCTAAGCTAGGTAATAAAAGGACTGGCTCTCCTCCTACAAGGGAAATAACTCCAAGTAGTTTAGCAATTGCTCCTTTTAGGTCCCCCTTAGGTAACTTATTTTTTAGCAATCCTTCCTTATTAATATTACCTAACCTACTTTCTTCTGATACTCCTATACCTTTCCTATAACATTCTCTAAGTTGCTTAGTAGTTCCTAGGTAGTCTTACTATAGCCTATCCACTTTACCTTATACCATATTTTATCATCTATATCCTTATAACTAATAATCTTTAAAACTTGCTATTTATCCTCTTCCTGTCCTCTATACGTATCTGCCTTATATACTAGTAGTTTAACGTCTCTATATGCTGGTTTTAGCATTATAATATGTTATATAGGGTAGATCCTTATTTTAGCTAGTAGGTTTAGCTTATATGTAACTAATAAAATTCTTTCTATAACTTTAAAAGGTCCTAGTCTAACGTAGTCTAACTTCTTACTTAGTCATTAACTTTTAAAATTTTTGTATAGTAGCCATACTTTATCTCCCTTCTTAAGATCTGGTCCCTTAGATCTCTTAGCATTATAGTACCTTTTTATTCGCTCTTATACTAGTTTAGCTGTTTCTTTAAGGTTTATATAAAGATTTATTAACGTCTCTATTCTTTACTTAGCTATACTACTTATCTTTTTTACTTAATATAGCGATAATAATGTTCTTAGTTTGTATCTATAATTCGCCTTAAACAGTAATATCCCCATTTCTTTTTATAGTATTGCATTATATACAAACTATATAACTGGTAATAGCAATACCCAATTATTCTGTGCGTAATTAATATAATGCCTTAGATACTATTCCAGTATCTAGTTTAGTCTTTCCGTCTGTCCATCTATCTGCGGATAATACACTATAGAGGTTACTGCGCGAACTCCTTATTCTGCCAGAAACACTTCCTAAAATACTACTATAAATCTTAGATCTCTGTCCAATATAATCTTATTTAGTGCTCTATGTCTTACAAACACTTTTTTTATATAGATTCTAGCAACATCTTCTGCTAATATCTCTTCTATATACGCTATAAAGTATCCCCACTTTATAAGCTTGTCTATTATCACTAAGATTACGTCATAATCTTGTCCTATAATAGGATCTTTTAACTTTAGTAACTTAACAATAAAGTCCTATAATATAACTTCCTATAGTCTTTCTGGTATTTTAATAGGTTATAGCCCTCCGTATAGCTTATGCCTTATTAGTTTATTTCTCTAGCAATCTAGATATTCTTTTATAACTTGTCTTACTAGTCCCTAGATTCCTTAAATAATATACTCTTCTTAAAGTCTTAACACTAGTCCTATAGACCTATTGTGTCCTTATGTTATTCCCTTATAGAATTCCTTAACAAATTCTTCTGTAATAGACTTAGGTATATACGTCACTTCTTTATTTTTATATTGCTCTAAGTCTAGATCCTCTACCTGTGCTTCCTAGATCTTTTATATCTAATTACTCTCTAGTAATTTATGGATCTGACTTTCCTTAGTTGCTATAACCTTTAGATAATTGTACCTAATTAATCCGTCTTAGTCCCTTCGCAATAAAGCTCCTAATAGCTTTTTATTATTTTATAGTTTAGCTTTTCTACTTAGAGCGTCTGCTTGTGTATTATCTGTACCCTTGGTATACTAAATCTTGAAATAATATTCTATAAGCATTTCCGCCTATCTAACCTGTCTTTAGTTAAGTTCCTTTATTATTAGAAAACTTATAAGGTTTTTATGGTCTGTCTTAATTACAAAAGGTTTCTCAGTGCCTTATAAGAATACTCTCCATTCCTTAAGTGCTGTAACTATGCCTAGCAACTCCTTGTTATAAATATCATAATTTAACTCTAGTGGTGTTATCTTCTAACTATAGTACGCTACTAGATGCTATATGTCCTGGTACTTCTATAGCAAATATGCTCCTAGTACAAAGTCTAATGCATCTATTTTAACAACCGTGTCTAACTTTAGTTAATAGATCTTAAGGATTAGTTCTTAGGTAAACAACTCTTTAAGTTCTTAGAATAGCTTCTTCTGCTTACTACCCTAAACCCACAGTTCCTCCTTTTTTATTAGCCTGGTAAACAGCTTAATGTTCTTTAACTACTGTGCTATAAACCTCCTATAGTAGTTACAAAACCCTAGAAACAATCTTAACTATATAACATTTTCTAGTTCCTACCAACTCACTATGGCTTTAACTTTCTTTAGGTCTATGCTAATCTTTCCTAGTTTAATAATAAATCCTACAAAATTGGTCTTCCTTATAAAGAACTTGTATTTTTTAATTGCTATTAGCATCTGTTCTTCTTGTAGTCTCTTTAAGACCTATTTAACGTGTTCTCTGTGTTCCTCCTTACTTGCTAAGTAGATAATAATATCATTAAGGTATGCCATAATAAACTTATTAAGGTATTCTTTTAATACACTGTTAATTTGCTTCTAGAACATTGCTAGTGCGTTTATAAGCCCGAATTATATAACTAATGGTTTATATAGTCCTTCCTTTGACCTAAAGGCTGCCTTCCACTTATCGCCTTCCTTGATCCTAATTTGATGGTACGCCTATCTTAGATCTATCTTTGTAAAGATCTCTATGTTACCTATCCTATCTTAAATTTCGCTAATTAAGGGTAAAGGATACCTATCCTTCCTAGTAATGCTGTTTAACTGTCTGTAGTCTATACACATTCTAAATTTTCCATTTTTCTTTAGGATGAATAGTACTAGATATTCTACTAATAACTACAATAGTCTAATATATCCCTTACATAAGTTCTCCTAAATAAACTCCTTAAGCGCTACTAACTTTGTTTTAGTAAGCTTATAGATTAAAAAGAACTTTAGACTTGTTCCCTCTTCTAATTCTATCTTATGGTCCTATACTATATACTTTAACAGCTTTTTACTTTCTAGTAACTATAACTTTTTACCATACTTGCGGTATCTCTTTAGTACGTAACTTAAGCCTTACTTAGTCTCTTTATACGTTGCTCTAACCTAGTACTATATTAACTTGGTTTATTATCGCATTCTATGTTATTAAGTTTCCTTAATATTAACTTGACCTATAACCCAATTAATCTTTAGATTGTACTTCTATAACTAAGGTATTTCTAGTATTACCTCGTCCTGTCCCAACGGTAGGATATTAAAAGACATTCTAACTGGTCTCCCTTTAATAGTTAACTAAATAGGTCCTGTTTTAAGATTAATAATGCCTCCTCTATAGGCTATCTAATCTCTTAAAATTATTGTAAGTGGATATAGGTGTTTCTTCTATCTATATAGTAACTCTATCCTTTTTACTGCCTTTAGTGATATATAGTTTCTTATTACTCTACTATCTACTAATGCTTTAAATTATTAATCTTGCTACTTAACTTGTAAATTTAGGTGTTGTCCTTAAATTCCTTTAAGGGTTTAAGGCTCTAATACTGGTTCCCTCTGGTCCTATACGCCTCCCCTTTTCCTAACTATTGGCTGCTAAATCCTATTTATACTTAGTCCTACTTAGGCCAATACTTAGTTTATTTCTTTTCCTCTATATACTATAGATAAGTATTCTCTAGGCACTCCTACCACTATTATCTATCTAGGTATTCTTCCGTAAGAAATCTTCCTAGTTAAAGTATTAGGTCTCCTTAACTCTATACTTCTACTAAATGCTATCTATATATATACTTAGCATTCCTAAACCGCATTTCCTCTAGTGCCTAATATATTCTTACTGGGTACTTCTAGTTCTTATCTTTTAGTACTTAGTGTATATTATACGTGTTATCCATATAAGCTATTTATAATAGTGTATAATACGCTGCATGTTTTAGGTTAACTCTAGGTTTATCTTTATCCTTAAGTTTAAACCTATATCTAGTTAACCTAACTATAGGTATCTCTGCTGTAGGTACTAAGATTTATTACTTACTTCTCTAGTCCCTAGATCCCTTTTCTAGGTTCCTTAATATTATAATTAATACTCCCTTAATATGACTTATGCGTTTTTCCGTAATAGGTTAGTTTTAGACAACTTTCTTGTTTAGCTATATATAAAAATCTTCCTATTTGTTGTTGTGTTATTGCCTATACTACTTTCTATATAACTGGTTTAGTGTATATAGTTTATCTATTAGAAAGTACCTTGTTATTACTATATTGTAACATCCTTTAGTATGCCTTTCTTTAAACCTAGTTAGGATGTTTAGATCCTCTTCTTATTCTAGTTTATCTAACCACTTTACCCTAGGTGTCCCTATACTTAGCCTATTAGTAACTCTTTGTATAGGTACTCTATCCTATATATAACCTAGTATAGCTAATCTTTTATCTAGCTTTTGCTCTTGCTATATAATAATTCTTTATCTAAACTTATCTATAGTTTCTTATTTTCTATATCTTGTAGCTAGATCCTTGTAGTCATCTTACTTTTTAATCTAGGTATTAACTTTTTAATCTTTAGGCTAAACACTATATTTACCTAGGATTACTAATGTTCTTATTTGTTCCCTAAACTTATAGTTCTTAAACTTATGTCCTATACTTATCCGTTTATTACTAAACTAAGTTACTACCCTTTCCCATCAGTTTTCATCCGTTGTAGGTCCTTAGGTATATCTTATCTCATCTTAAGAATCTTAAGCGTCTTATATCTCTTCCTAAGAATCTTAAGCCTATGGCTTTTTGCCTTTATTAAGTAATAAGCTAGCACTAGCAGTTGTCTGCTTACTTAGTTTCTTTTAAATATTGCTCCTATTATCTTATAAAGCAATAGAAATTGTATCCAATAGTATTATAATACCTATTACTAAACCTTGTTCTATAATAGTCTTAGTCTCTACTTCTATTTTAACTTCTCTAAGGTCTATATACTCCTAGTAAGCTGCCCTTATTGCCTTATTATTGGTAAACGCTTCGCCTATATTAAATTTATTATCCTTAATGTCTAATCTGCGAGCTGGTTTATTAGTTCCTTTAAACTTAGATAATAATGGCTCCTATAGCCAATAGCTTGCGCTATACTTAGCGTCCTTATAAATTTAGTATGCGTTGTTATAACAAAACGTGAAACTGTTAATTAAACATTCTTTTATTCCTTACAGTGCACCATTATCCCTCTATATGTACGTGTCCGCTACTAGTTAGGTTCCCCTTACTATATAGTTACTCTAACCACCTCTATAGTCTCTAGCAAAATAACCCTATTTTCTGTAATTTATATAAGCTCCATCTCTAAACTACTAATTTTGCTATAGAGTCCGCCTAAACATCTTCTGCTACTAAGATCCCTAGTTTAGCCTCTGCTCCTTAGTCCTTTAATTACTAGATTCTTAACCTCTAGGTTTCTATAGTTTCTTTTCCTATCTTTAGGTTTCTTTAGTACTACTTAGGTCCATTAGCTCTATGCTATTCTATAGTTTCTAACTCTATGTTAGTTATTGCGTACTCTACGCCTTATATAACTATAGAACTCTATCTTACCCTTTTTTAGCTTGTTCCCTTTAATAGATCTAACTATTAATCTTTATTAACTGGTTTATTAACTCCCTTAGAGTATCCACATCTTCCATTAGGATAATTACGTCCTAGACTTTAGCCTTAAGTCCCTATTTATACTGTGCCATAAGCGCCCTATTATTCTACTTAACCTATATAGCTAGTGTTTAAAACTGCGTAGTATACTTAATTACTAAAGTGCGTTATACTAAGTTCTAAAGCTTTTGTTCTGCTATAGTTGTAGATTCTAGGTCTCCAAATATCTATATTAGTTATTCTATAAACCCATTCCAACTGGTGAATATATACCATACATCCTAGTTAGTAGTTGTTATGCCATTAGCCTATATCTCCATAAGATATGGTTTAAACCATTTAAGTGCTCTCCCTATTAGGAATAATTCTGCGTAGGCTACTTAATCTAATACTGTTACTAACTTCGCTCCCTCTTATATAACCTTAAAGTGCATCTGCATAAAAAATCCCTTAAGCTTTAACTTCCCCCCTAAGAATTGTTTAATTAAAGGTAACTTAATTTTTACTGCTCTAATTCCATTAATGCGTTTTTTAAGTATCCTATTGTTGTCCTATAAGTAATTAACCATTTCCTATAACTAACCTCTTATAACCATTTAAGAATCCGTATCTGCTATACTGGTATCTCCTAACCCTAAGGTTGTGGCTGCTATTGCCGTTATAGCGACTGGTGCTTTAGGTGGCATATTGTTCAATCCTGTTTAATACTATAACCTTAGTAGTAAATATATAACAGAACCTTATAGCAGGAACTACAGTAGGTTCTATTATTGGGCTGGGTATATAGGTAAGAATAAATTAACAATGTAATAATAACTGGTGGAGTAGTTGCCCAATAGATTAACTCCAATTGTATTCTAAGATTCACTATAAGGAGAGAACTATCTACAGTAGGGACTGAGGTCCTTTAAATACATAACCGTACTCCTAGGAAATCCTCTCTTATATATAAGGTGCGTATTGCCTATATTAAACGTAACGTCCCTTTTATTTAATATAGTCAATATATTTAACACCACGTGACCTCAGTTACCATTCCTTGTCACATAGTTCCACCGGCTCCATTCTGGACCGTGCTTATATCAACTAACTAGCTTCCTCCGACTCTTCTCTAAGTAGTCGTAACATCGTACTTAAAGCGTCCGTAATATATAGCAGTTAGTAAAGTAAGCTTGTTTTACTTAGGCCCAGGCCATCTCTCCTTTACAGTAGTTAAGTAGGTCTTTTATACAGTCTGCATATTAATTGGCAAGTAGCATCTTAAGGCGTTTTCTATATAGCAGTTTCTTATTAATAGGCTCTGGTAGCTCTATACCAGATTATAGGTAATATCCTTTATTCGCGAAGAACGGGGTAAGTCCTATAGTGGCTAAAATTAGTTGTTTGCTATAAATTTACCTAGCGGAAGGTGGTCTACCCAGTTGTCCTAACTATAGGCAACTACCTATTATAAGTACGCCTTTATACTAGCGTTAGCATTTTCCGGTTATCCCACAGTTTTGTGGTAAAAGGATATAGACATCTTAACGGAGATACTAAGGCGTTAGCAGATCCGCCTCTATACATTAAAGTTAAATTACGTGCCTTAGTTAGATGTGATAGAGTTAGGTAACCCGTATAGTTGGTAGACTTCGCGGAGGAAGGCGTCGGCAATATTGCTTACGGCTACGCCTTTAGTTGGGACATAGTGGCGTTCTTTTATAAGTCGGCATATTGTCATAAGGATGTTCTTATAGGTTTAGCTATATTATTTACAAGGTAGTAGGTTAACAATAAAATCTATAGCGATATCTACCCATCGTCGTATAGGTACTAGTAAAGGGTATAGCAGTCCTTAGTACTTTATATAAAATACTTTAGCACGTTTATAGCTATAGCAGGCACTTACAAAGCGTTTAACTAAGTCTATTATTTTAGACCAGAAGTAGTATTGGCTAAGAAGCTTATAGGTTCCTTCTTTGCCTAGGTAGCCGCTTAATCAGAGGTCGTGGGCCATTTAGATTAGTTGCCGTTATAGGTCTTCTAAGTTGGGGATAAATAGATGGCCTCTATAATAGAGCCTATTCTCTTTTACTTTTAAGGCTGCCATATTAATCTAGCCTAAGCTTTAGAGGTTAGTAGGCAGTGTATAAGTGCTAGCAATCTTTGCGGCAATCAGTTAATGCAGTAATAGGTTAACAGGGGTGTTATATACTGCGGTAATAAGTTTGTTAATTTTAGGGGGTAACTCTAGTTCTATGGTATAAAGCTAAGGGGCAGTTGGTTCTGTCTTAGGTAATATACCTAGGGCTAAGTTTTATGCTTTTAGAATTATTTATTATTGGAATTAATTATAAGGGTCATCTTCTAACTAAGAAAGGTCTTGCAAATAGCGTATTAGGCTATTAGGCTTAGTACCTTATACTTCTAGCCTATATATGATTTTAAAGTTAAAACCAAAGAGGAACTCGTTCCAACATACTTAGCATTAGTTTAGTTATTTTATAGTCATAAAGTACTTAAGGTTGCAACAATCCATAAGAACCTTAGTTAGCTGGTTAGGTTCTACTAAAAAGAGTTCCAATTAGAATTCCTTAAACACTTATACAATTGCAAGGAGTTCCTTATCATAGATCTTATAGTTATATTCTTATAGTATAAGCTTAGACAAGTAGAATGCAACTAGGTAAAGGAGACCGTCATTACTTATCTAAGAGAGAACGCCTGCGTTAACATAGTCTAAGGAGTCAGTCTTAAGATAGAGTTGCCGTCCTAGTATAAAGTAAGCTAGAATAGGTGCTTTAGTAAACGCATCTTTTAAGTCTTAGAACGCCTTTTCACATTTAGGCGTCCAGATAAAATATAGATATGTTTTTCTTCCTTTTACAGAAAAGCCCTTTATTCATATTATTGTTATAAATAGTGCTACAATACCTAAGAAGTTGTATATAAATTTCTAATAGAAGTTAGCAAAACTAAGAAAGGCTTATACGTCCTTAATATAGGTAGGGGTTTGCCATCCGGTAATTATATATACTTTTTCGGGGTCTATACGGACACCCTTAGTAGTAACAATTAGTTTAAGGTATTTTACTTCTATAACTAAGAATTCGCACTTCTTTAAATTAATATAAAGTCCTACGTCTCTAAGGCGCTATAGGACCTTTTGAACGTGCTCAGTATGCTTAAAAGGGTTATTGCTATAAATAAGTATATTATCTAGGTACGCGGAGCAGAAGTCATTAAGGTAGTCCCATAAGGCATTATTAATATAGCTTTAAAAGCTGCCTAGGCCGTTACATACGCCAAAAGGTATAACGGTGTATTTAAATTGGCCAAAGCGCGATGCGAATACGGTTTTCCATTTATCACCTTCCCATATTTAGAGGCGGTTAAAGGCGGCGATAATATTAAGTTTAGTATAGATTTTAGCTTAGCTAAGCCATTTAAGGGTCTCGCGTATAAGCGGTACAGGGTATTAGTTCTTAATTGTAATAGTATTAAGTCCTCTATAGTCAACGCAGAATCAAATACCTCCTCCTAGCTTTTTAGTAAGGAGAATAGGAGCAGCTGCTAGGGATATACTGGGATGAATAAACCCTTTATTAAGGTGCTTGTTAATATACTTTTTAATAACTAGGAGTTTGTCTTTTAACATTAGGTAGGGTCTTTTATAGGGCGGCGTTTTTCCTTATTTAATATTAATGGCATAGTTATTAGGTTAATGTGGGGGCAGTATATCTATACTCTTTTATAAGCATATATTAATAAAGTTATAGTATCTCTTAGGGAGGAGCTTGCGGAGTTCCTTATTAGTAAGTCCTTTTTTAAGCTTTATAAACTTCTTAAAGTCTAAGGGTGAAAGTCTGTAGAGTTCTATAGGGGTATTATTTTCTAGAAGGTTGACTATATCTATTCTATTACTATAGAGAACGTGGTCCTAATTTTTATTAAGCTTATATAGTTGTGATTAGGAGGCTGCGGCAACAGTCCAGCCTTTCCTACGTGCTATGCGGTAAAAGGCCGCGGCGCTTATATAGTGGTAGTTAGTTATAGGTAGGGTAATAAGGGTTTCCTTAGGTTAATATCCTAAGAAGTAGATAGAGGCGGCTAGGCCATGCCCTAGGCAAGTCTCTCTACAGTATTTAGAGTTAAAGGTTACTTCTCTCTTTTGCTAGTTAATGGTAGGGTTATATTATTTAAGCCAGTTTATTCTAAAGATAATAGGGTAGTTTATAAGTGGTATAATATAGGCCCAGAGCTCCTCCTGGTATCCATTTATATTTAGGTAGAGTTATACCATATAGGTAATCTTTTATGCAGTACAACTACCGTTAGCAAGTTATAGGGCGCGGGCTTTAGTAAGGGGTAAGGTAGGTAGGTTATAAGTGCGCATAAATTAGGTATCTATAAATTTATTAATAGCTCCACAGTTAATTATAAAATAGGTTTTATATTATTTCTTAGTAGTAGTTCCCTCTATAGGTAAGACTATTTGTTTCCGTCCTTCTATTCTTACTAAGCTATCTATTAAGTAAGCCAATATATAGATCCCTCTATTGTTGGAGTATCCTAACCTATAACTTAGGGCTAGGACTTTATGTTTTCCGCTTCCGCGTCTAATTCTACTACCATTACTGCATCTTCGTCTTGTGCGGTAGTGGCGTATAGCGACGTATTTGGTGTCTGGGGTATAGGGTTAGGTATTTAACAGCAGCTGCTAAACCTAGCTATTAGGCAGTTTAGGCTATAGCTATAATAGCCTTCTTAACAGCATTTATAGCAACGCCTTAGCTTTTAGAGTAGCTTGCGCTCTCTATCTAGTAGCTTCTTCGGGAAGGCTAGTATAAAGAGGTTGATATTAAAACCAGTGGTATTGCTTAGGGTAGTAGGCGTCGGTAGTTTAGTAGGTCCGGAGGGCTTCTATAGGGAGGTCTTCGGGCGGGGGTTTACAGTAGTAATCTAGTTTAGCCGTCGTTCAATCTTCTATAGGGCTACTACCATATCGTAAACGTCGTTATAGTTATGGCTGGCGGCTGCGTAACTAAGGCAATAAGTGACTTTTTTAAGGAGATCTTCCTAGTCTTTAGCGTCGTCTTAGGTAAGGACTCCGGTATATTCCTAGAATTTAATATAGAACTTATTAAATAATTTAGTAGAACTTATCTTTAGGGCGTATAGTTTAGCTCAACTAGTAGCCACTAGGTTATAGTTACGGTATATTTAGTTAAGGTCGTTAAGGACTTTTTAGTAGAACTGCCACTTCTAGAGACTGCTAGTCTCCTATTAAGCAAAAAGCCTATTAAACAGGATGCCCTTTATTTATCCAATAATATAGCCAATCTTAGTATCTTCTGTGGGGAAAAGGTAGGCGCTCTAGGTTAGTTTCTTATAGGTTTACATCTTCCAGTAGCTATATTCCTTGCGGTTACCCTTAAAGATTAGGGGATTAGGGTAGCGTATATTAGACCCTATAGTAGTAGTTTAGGTTTAATTATTATGGCTTTTATTATTACCGCTACTATAGTAGGGGTTCCTATTAGGTAAAGCTACTTAGTACTAACCTTCTATTAAGCGTTAAGTAGGTAAGGTTACCGGGGGCGTAGAGACTTAGGTGGCGTTATATACAGTAAAGAGGTGTCTGGTATCGTTATAAATATACTTATTAAGCTAAAATTGTAGGTATTTAATTGTACCCTCTCTTTTAGTAACTGTAGCAATAAGTATAATCTTGGCCTTCTTTAATCGTTAGACGTCGTGTTTAGACACACGGAGGTCATCTTTAATCTCTTAGTATATATTGTTAGCGAGCGCCTTATAAGCTTATAGGTCTTGGATAATATTGTAATCTTAGGCAGCACGCATCTCAGCTTATATAAGCTTTAGATGGTAGTTCTGTAAAAGGTAGTAGTATTTATTAGGTTCTTATGCTACCATTTTTACAAATATCTTGGCGTCTCATATCTCAATCTTAATAGGTGGTAGCCCTTCGGCTTATTTATCCGTGGTTATATAGTTAATAAAGAATAAAACATTATTAATGTCCCCCTTATGGTCATTATAGTCTTTTAAGCTACTAGGCTTCCCTTTAGGGGTTAAGGCTAGGGCTAACAAATCAAATCCTCCTAGAACTAATTAGTGTTGTGGTTTTAATATAGGTATTAGGTTATTCTTTAAGTTTAATATAGTAGCTAGTAAGAAATTTCATCTTACTATTATTAATTCTTTAGGAGTACGAAGTGAGGTAATTTATAGACACGCTACTTCTAGCAGCGTCTGCGGTATCGTGGAGACGTAGAATTGGTCATAGGCTAAGCATTAGTGAAGAAAAAGGCGCAACGTAATATCACGGAACGCGGGCAATGGCTACAAAGCGTATGTATTCGGGGAGTCTACAAGACGTTACGCGATCGATCGTAAGGGTCGAGGGCGTAAGGAGGTGATATACCCTCGCGTAGCTGACATAAGCTGTA
>Ga0307507_10002891_pt1 | contig 34626 bp, 18 predicted proteins | sample 7_EM_MG_FD_207223 | JGI IMG/M metagenome (GOLD analysis project Ga0307507, IMG submission 207223) | Populus trichocarpa ectomycorrhiza microbial communities from riparian zone in the Pacific Northwest, United States - 7_EM | ecosystem: Host-associated > Plants > Roots > Unclassified | place...
AGCAACTAAGCGAACGTTATGTACCCTTTTTCCCCTATTTCCTACTTTCCTTTCCTTACGCAACGTCTTGACTTTATTACACAGTTTATATACATAGCTTAATAATATCTACTTCGCTATATATTATCATCGCTTGTGCTCACTCCGTGACACTATTAAATCTTAGGTTATAACTTGGCAAGTAGCTGGTAAAGTTATATAGCGTTATTCTATAGATCTAAGTAGGGTATATTGTCTTCTAGTTCTTCTAAGTAGTTTATAAACTAGACTACACTCTGGCCTTTTTACTGTTTAGCGTTATAGTATCGCTAGTTATAATCCATCCCTTAATTAGTAGGGTTTTAGATCTAATTAACTAACCAGGACTTAAGTTTGCTAAATTTAAGGGGTGTAGTAAGTTTCTTCTTATAGCGTGTCTATAAACTCTTAATAGTACTACGTAGGAAGGTAGAAGCAATTAGTGTCTAATTATACTTATTAGAGTAAAGTTTCGGGTTTAGCTAAAACTTAGTTTTATATTAATGGATAAAACAATTATAGTTTCGGAGACTATTACTATTATACTTATTAGGTTCCTTTATACGGAATTTAGGTTTTTCTAATGTTATAGCATAGTATAGCATTACCCCTTTAAGTCCGCTTCGTGTCTAGGGTGTTTATACTTCTCCTAATTGTCCTTATAATTGTCCTTAGTAGTTTTAATATACTTATCTTAATTATATCTCTAACTCCTTTGTCTTTTATAGGGTCTCGCATAGCAACCGCTCTAATAACTCCCTAGCAGTAATTGTTCCTAAGGGTCTCAGAAGGTTAGATAGACCAGCCGTGGCTTTCTAGTCTACTCCTTTATAAGTAGAGGGGATACGCTCCTCTAGGGAGACTCTATTAGCCTCTTATAGTAAGGGCGTCATTTTAGGGGGTAAGGAGGTATGGCCCGTTATCGTTAATTAATAGCCGTACATTCCTTCCGTAAAGGATTATAAGCAATTAAAATTATAAGAGGCCAGTCTAACCGGAATATATAATTATCTAATTAACAGTATAGAATAAGAGTTTTAGGTAAGTAGAAGGTAAGTTAAAGGTAGAATAAGCTTCACGTATTAAAGGACAAATGCTTTCTAAACTCTTCTATTTAAAGACTAATTGCTAGTTCTTCTCTAGAGGAGAACCAGCTCCCTATATAATCCTTTTAAGACACTAGTAAAACCCTTTGCCCCTTATCTGTCTAACTATGTCTCCTTTGGGACATTAGTGGGACATTAGTAAAACCTTTATCTGTCTTATCTAATATGTACCTTTTAGGAGCGCCCATTATATATAAGGTATCCTCCTAAGCCTCTAGTGCCGCCATTTGTCACGGGTTATATTAGGCTTGTCCTTAATAGGATCCTCTTATTACATTTAGCGTAGAGTCCATCGTTGGCAGCTACATAGTGTGATGGTGCTGGAGCGCGTTACCTGCTACATTGCCGTTTCTAGGGCAATTCGCCACATTTCTGGGCAATCTACCAGCACTACTCGTAGAGCTAGCCAATTAGGATTTTCCATGCCCGGTATGGAAAATCGCCATTAGCTTGCTTGCTACTAGCACCTTAGCAACCCCTTATATCTTATTAGTCTCTAACAGTCTCCTTCTCCTTCTTCTCCTTAGCTTAGTATTCTTATATAATAGCAATCTACAAGCTTTGGTTTAGAAGCATTTATATAAGCCCGTTACATTATACTAAGCTCTCCCTATATTGCCTAGGAAGGCCTTAATAACATCCCACCTTAAAAGAAGACCTTTGTCTACAATAATACGTTAACGCGTTATACTCAGACATTAAAAAAAACTTACACTACTATACCTAAGAAGGCCTTAACAATATCCACTTTATAGGCCAGACTATACTTAACCTGCACCCCCAGAATTAAAACTAAATAGTATAATTCCAACAAACCTTAGGAAGCCAACGATGGCGCCTAAAGCGAGCTTATCTAAAAGATCTACCTCTACTTAAGAGGAACACAAGATCTAGTTAGGATTAGAAATTAAAGACAATAACAATATTATAGGTGTACACAAGCAGATTCGTGCCCTTACAGCCAATTAAAAGGTTAATTGTCTTTAAGCCCAAAGCATATAAGAGACTCTAAAGGAGATCCTAGAAAGCCTTACTGCCTTATAAAACAGCCCAGCCTCCCCTATATAAAGCCTTAGTTAACCCATTCGCTTAACCAAATGCAATATACTAAAGAGTATAGACACGATGATAAAGCAGTTAAAGTCCATTAAGCTCCCTAACCCCCCACTATTATCAGACGGCATAAACCCAACCTTTAAGAACTAGAGAATTTAGGTGCAAGAAAAGCTTTATATTAACTATAACTATTTCCCTTCTAAAGAAGCTAAAATACTTTACCTCTTTAGTTAAACCATTAGGGACGCCTAGTAACACCTCTAGGCTAAGTTTAAAGATAAGTTACCTGTTCGGTTTATATCTGTTAATAAGATAATACAGCATCTAGCTGCTATCTATATTAATCCAAATAAAGTATAGGATGCCTATTACAACTATAATCGCCTAATAATAAAATTAAACCAATCCCTTACTAAGTTCTAGACTTAGTTCTTACACCTAGCAGGCAAAGGCCAGGTTCCCCCTATAAACTACTGTTTGGACCTATATAACAAGCTAATAGTCCAACTATAAGAGAAGATTGTAGTAGCCTTAGACAACCTACTAACCTACTAAAGACTTACAGCTTAATGTTTGTTGCTAGATTTAGAACTAAAATAAATTAATACTCATTCTAATTAACTAAAGCGGCCCTATAGCAATTATAACCTATCTGCTACACCAACAGGAGCTAGCGTTAGAAGATAAACCACAACCATCCTTACACCAAAAGCAGTTACAACTACCTACCCTTAAGCCTCGCCAAACTTATTATATACTACACCTTCAGTCAATGCTTATCGCAATACCCTAATTAACCCTACCATAGTTACATGCTTTAATTGCAGAAAAGATAGCTACTTTGCTATATCCTACCTAAAGCCAAAGGATACAGGTAATATTAAGGAGATAGAGAAAGAAGAAATATCCAATAAGTTAGGAAAAGAAGAACCCTAGGGAAAGACTCCCCCCTAGGGTATCCTATTAATCTTAAAAAGATTAATCTAAGTTAGCTAATAGGTGGAAAACACTTTATAGTTCTATATACAGTATCTTAAAATGGATATAGAGTTAATACAAATACCCTTATTAACACTAGAGTAAATAGCTTTACCTTTATAAACACTGCTTATATAAATAATATTACTAAGTTCTTAAATGTAAATGCTACCTAACTAGAGAAGCCTATTTAAGTAAAAGGCTATAACGGCCAAGCTAGTAAGCTAGTTACCCATGTCCTAAAGCTACATATTGCTATTAATAGACAACACCAGTTCGGTATCCCCTTCTGCATCCTAGACCTAGGGTCCCACAATATAATCCTCAGCTAAAAATGGATGTCCTACTTTAATATTTGGTTAAATATATAATAAAGACAGTTTATCTAGCCAGAGAATAGACTGAAATTACCCTCCTTTATTAGAGAAATTCGGACCAACTATAGAACATTAGCCGCGAAGGCTGACCCTATTTATTAATAGGATATTAAAAACCACAACCTAGCCTTCGCCCAAGAAGATACCCGCTATAAGACCAGTAGGAACTCTATACCAATAATAATACTCCCCTAAAGTACTATAGTTAAGGAGGACTCTACTTACAGAAGTAGAATAGATAATAACATAAATAACTTCCAAATTGCGGAGATCTGGCCAATATAGAAGAGGACATACTAATAGGATATAAAAGACAACCTTCGGAAGATGCAGCAAGAGCTAAAAGGAGTAAGGACAATACTAATATACTAAAAGCCCCCAAGGCTATAAACACCCCTACTACCACACAATACCCCTATAGTAGACATCGCGGCAATTAATGCTATAGGTTTTCACTTTAATATATATTAAAAGGATAACAAAGTCTTTATAACTAGCTTATACAAAATCAACTAGATTATTAATAAGAAGGAAGAAGGGCCAGTAAAGGAAACTAATAAAGAACTAGTTAAGCGCCTTCTCCCCACTTACCTCTTAAACCATAGAGACGCGTTCTTAAAAGCAGCTTTAGATATACTGCCCCCCTACTAAACTACAATTATAAGATTTAGCTGGAGGCCGACAACTCTCTAGGCTATAGCCCACTTTACTAGCAAACTACAGAAGAACTAAAAGCCATAAAATAGTACTTAATCAACAACCTCCATAAAGGGTTTATTAAACCAAGTTAGGCTCCTTTTACTTCCCCTATTCTATTTATAAAGAAACCTAATAGAGGCCTTTGCTTCTGCATTAACTATCAGAAACTAAACACCATTACTTAGAAAGATTATTACCCTCTCCCACTAATTAACAAGACCCTTATACGTCTAAGCTAAGCTAAAATCTTTATAAAGCTTAATATCCGCTAAGCTTTCTACTAAATTAGGATAGACCCTGCATTAGAGAATCTAACAACGTTCTATACCCGCTACGGTTCTTACAAATATAAAGTCCTTCCTTTTAGACTAATAAATGGGCCAGCCATATACCAACGGTACATAAATAATGTTCTTTTCAACTACCTTAATAAATTCTGTACGGCATACCTAGATGACATTTTTATATACTTAAATAATGAACTTAAGCACCAAGTTCACGTTAAAAAGGTCCTAGAGAGGCTGCGGAATGCAGGCCTATAAGTTAATATTAAGAAATATAAATTTAGAGTAAAGCAAATAAAGTACCTTAGGTTTATTATTAGTACAGAAGGAATTAAAGTTAACCCTAAGAAGGTTAAGGCAATATATAATTAGAAACCCCCTTATATAGTAAAAGGTATCTAGTCCTTTCTTAGCTTCTATAACTTCTACTATTAGTTTATCCGTAACTACAGGGTTATAGCTAAGCCTCTTATACAACTAACTAAAAACAATACACCTTTTATTTTTAATAATAATTATACAAAAGCCTTTAAGGAGTTAAAGAACTAACTTACCTCCTCCCTAGTTCTCCGTTACTATAACCTAGATCTTAAATTAATACTGGAAACGGATGCCTCCAACAGAGTAGTAGTAGGGGTTCTCTTATAGTTACACCTAGATAGCAAATGGTACCCTATTACGTTTTTTTTAAAGATAATAGCCCTAGCTAAGTATAACTATAAGGTACACAATAAGAAAATACTGGCTATTATATAATTATTATTCTAGTGGCGCGCAGAGCTTAGAAGCACAGACTCTTAGATTAAAGTCTATACTAATTATAAAGCCCTTAAGTATTTTATAACAATAAAGCAGCTTACCAGTTAATAGGCTAGGTGGGCTAAAATACTCTCCCAATTCTTCTTTATAATTATATACCACCCTAGTAGGCAAAATTCTAAAGCTAATACCCTTACCTGGAGGGAACAGGATATAGAACTATAGGATAAGCTAAAGGCTTAGCACTAGATATATACCCTCCTCTATCCCAAACAGCTTAACCTATATATCCTTAAAGAACTAAGCTCTAAATAGAATAAGCTAGCGCCTATAAAAGAAGAAATCCTAGATAAACCAATAGGACTAATTAACCGTATCTTAATCATAAACCATATAGCCAAATCCCTAAAAGCCCTTTAAGACTAAGCTATAGAAGACAACCCTAATTTAGAAATAGAAGACGGACTGCTCCTATACTAAAAACGGCTTATAGTTCCAGACATTAACAACCTACAAACAGAACTAATCTATAAAGCCCACTATCAAGTCTCTATAGCGCACCCTAGTTAAGACAAGACCCACCAACTACTAATACCTTACTACTACTAGTAAGGACTCCTGTCCAACATAAAATAATTTATTAGGAACTGTTATACTTATAAATAAGCAGATACCCCTAGGGACTAAATCCCTAGGTAGTTATAACCACTGCTAGTTCCTAAACGCCCTTAGCAGCATATTATAATGGACTTTAAATTATTCCTAAAGGACAAATATGGCTACAATATGGCCTTTATAGTAGTTGACCAACTAAATAAGCAAGCTATTTCCCTCCCCTGCTTTAAGACTATAACTATAAAGGATATGGCCTATATATATATTAATAACATTTACCAGATCCATAGCACTCCTAAGTTAATTATCTCTAATTATAGACCCTAGTTTATATTGGACTTCTAGAACAAATTCTGCTGGATCCTTAGGATTAAGATTAAGCTCTCTACTATATTCCACCCTTAAACCAACAGCTAAACCAAGATTATAAACCAATACCTTAACTAGCAACTTCGCCCCTTTATTAATTACTATTAGAATAACTGGTTAGAACTACTGCCTATAATAGACTACGCACAGCTTACGCTCTCTTATAATAGTATAGGAATATCGCCATTTAAGTTACTCTATGGATATAAGCCATAAATATCCTTTAATTAGGATAGACCTATAGGACCTATAACAGCCCGCGAACGCCTTAGCTATAAAGAGGCGCAGATATTCGCTAAGAGAATATATAGAGCCTAGGAGACTACCTAAACAATTATAAAAAAAGTATAAGAGAAAAAAGAGTCTAATACCAACTAATATTATCGCAAGGTAGACTTCTATATAGGAGATAAAGTATAGATGTTAATAAAGAACTAGAAGACCTAAAGGCTAAACCGCAAGCTAGACCACTAAATAGCTGGCCCCTATAAGATCCCTAAGCAGGTAGGGTACTCTTTTAAGGTTAAGCTACTAGAGTTAATAAAGATCCACCCTATCTTCTCTTTAGACCAACTGCAGAAGGCTATAGACAACCCATTACCTAGATAGTACAATAACCCCCCACTACTAATTTAGATTACAAAGGACGAAGAATAGGAAGTTAAAGAGATCTTAGCAGTTAAGAAGGACTATAGTACCTTAAAATACTATATAAGCTAGGTAGGTCATAATAAAGATCTAGAATGGTACCCTACATCTAATTTTAAGTACTTCCCCTATAAGCTACAAGATTTCCACCTAGCCTACTCAAACCTCCCTAGACCACCACGCAAGTTAGACAGCTAGATTAAATACTAGAAAAAGGGGTTAGATAACTATAATAATCTAAACAACAATAAAGAACTTAGACAAAGCCTAAGGGCAGGCTTTTTTAGGAGGGGGGGGTAATATAACGGTGCTAGAGCGCGTTACCTACTATATTGCCATTTCTAGGGCAATTCGCCGCATTTCTGGGCAATCTACCAGCACTACTCATAGAGCTAGCCAATCAGGATTTTCCATGCCCGGCATGGAAAATCGCCATTAGCTCGCTTGCTACTAGCGCCTTGGCGACCCCTTGTATCTTATCAGTCTCCAACAGTCTCCTTCTCCTTCTTCTCCTTAGCTTAGTATTCTTGTATGGTAGCAATCTACAAGCTTTGGTTCAGAAGCATTTGTATAAGCCCGTCACACATAGCCGCTTATTATAGGTTTTTGGCGTCATAAGTTAGTTAAATATTTAACAACTTTTTAACGCCCGTATAGTGATATTGCGATAGCAATTATCGTAAATAATAAAGCAATTAGGTTTAGCTCGTTAGGCGCGAACCCGGGCTTATAACCTATTAAAATAAGGTTATAGGGCTAAAACTCTATGTATTGCTTATTTTCTATAGGTGGTTGAAGAGATTTCAAGGAACTTCGACCGCCGGTTGAAGTTCTCTGATTGGTCAGATTCCTGCCAAGAGGTTCTCCCCAAGTCTTATTACGTGATATCGTTGCGGGCTTGTTTTCCAACAATTACCGCTGCCTTGCACCGTCACACCTCCTTTGTGACACAACTGTTGCGCTCCGACTGAAATAGCCATTCTTATAAGGCCAGCGAGGCTGCGCTCGAACTTATATCAGAAACTGCTCCATAGCGCGGAGGTACATTGTTTCCGCGCTTCCGTCATCTCTGCATACTATTGTTAAATTGAGGTTATTAGGGCTAAAACTCTGTGCATTGCTTATTTCTATATAGGTGGTTGAAGAGATTTCAAGGAACTTTAACCGGCGGTCGAAGTTCTCTAATTGGTTAGATTCCTGCTAAGAGGTTCTCCTAAGTCTCATTACGTGATATTGTTGCGGGCTTGTTTTCCAACACCCTCCCTTAAGCTCAGTTAACGATACCGCTATATACACTGTATATAGGGGTGTAGGATTGCTTAATAAGGGTTACTAAAGCTCCTCTAAGGTAGAATAAGTGTTTAATAAGGAGTTACGCCCTCCCTAATGTCTAGAGACAGCGCCTGCTCAGTAAAACGTCTCTTAAAATTTTGGTAGTACCTCCCTATAGGTGTTCTACATTGCCCATAGAGCTCTAGAGGCCCTATAGCCTCACCCTATATCTCTCCTAAAGTATGTCCATCCTTCCTACCAGTATGAGCCCTCTCTAATGTTGTGGCCGTTAGATTTAGGTGGTAGGTTAGTAGATTAAGGTTAAGTTCTGTTGCTTGTTTTAAGGCCTTAAGGTGTTATTTAGCGCACTCTCCAAGGATCTACTAATCGTGTACTGATTTCCTATTAAGGCCTAGTATAGTTAATTAAGTCTCTGCACCATCCAAAGGTGTTTAATGAAGGCGTAGAACTAAGGACCTATAAAAGGCTTAGTAAGGCCGTCAGCCGCTATATTAATTAAAGTAATGTGTACAAGGTTAATCCTGTTACTGTTTATCTTATCTCTTACATAGTGAAACTAGATGTCAATATGCTTCGTTTAATTGTATTAAACTGGATTTTTAGCCAACGCTTTTACAGCTTAGTTATTGGTTTTAATTAAGATCTTAGCGAACTGCCTACTCTGGTCTAGTACACCTAGTTTAGTAAGTAAAAGTTAAAGCCACATAGCCTCTTTTACTGCAGCCGTTAGAGCCGTGTACTCTAATTAATATATTAATAGTAAAACGGTAGCTTGTAGCTTTAATTTCCATAAAATTGGTCCTCCGTTTAATATAAATACAAAGCCTAATATAGAGTGTCTTGTGGTTTTGTCTTATCCCTAGTTAGCGTTACTAAAGCTAATTAGTATAAGGTCTAGGTTCTTATCGCCTCTATAGATAATTCCTCTATCAAGCAAGCCGGCTAGGTATTAAAGGATAAGTCTTACGGCCGTTATATGGGTAGAGGTAGGGTTATAGGCGAAACGGCTTACTGTTAACACCGCAAAGGCAATATCTGGCCTTGTTTCTATTATAGGAAACATAACTAAACTAATTATACTCTGGTATCTTCTAACGTCGTCCTTACTAGTAGTTTCTTAATTGGCTATAAGCTTAATTAAGTGCTTTATAGGTATTAGTAAGGTATTAGCCTTTTATAATCCAAAACGTTTAAGAGCTTTAATGAGGTAGGCTTGCTATAAAAGTATAATCTTCTTCTTTATTCGATCTCTTGTGACTGTTATACCTAAGTAAAAGCTTATTGGCCCAAGATCTATTATTTAGAAGGCTACTTTAAGCTCTGCTTTTGCCTAATTAACTATTACTATATCCTTATAGATAATCTTAGTATTGTTAATATAGGCAGAAATAATTAAACCTTTATATCCTTTGCTGGTGGCGAATATACTGTAATCTGCATGTAGATAGTAAAGTCCAAGTTTTTCTAGTAGAAACTTTAAGAGCGTCTTATACTAGATTTAAGGTAACTGTTTTAGTCTATAGAGGGCCTTCTTAAGGCAGCAGACTTTACCAGCTTCTTTATAGCCTTTTAGCATAATAACATAGAGTTTTTAATCAATTGGTCTATAGAGAAAGGTGGTTTTAATATCTATCTATTTAATTTTAAGGTCGTAGTAGGCAGTAATCGCGAATAGAGCCCTAAAAGCTATAGGTTTTACTACCGCAGCAAAGGTCTAGTCGTAGTTAACACCATACTGCTATAAATATCCCTTAATAACCTATCTAGCCTTATAGCGGAGGACCTCGCCGTTCTTTCCCTTTTTAACTTTAAACACCCATTTACTAGTAAGAGGCTTATAAGGAGGCTTAAGGGAGGTAAGGTTAACAAGTTTCTACGTCTAGTTTTTAATTAGAGACCCTACCTCCTCTATTATTACTTTTATCCATTCTTTGCTATTTAGGCCGTTAATTGCTCGGTTATACGTATAAGGCTTATCTTTGTTAATTAAGGTAGTAGATATATACGTTTTAAGATCGGGTAAGCCAGTATATTAAATATAGCTGGCTAGTAGAGCCATAGGATCAACCGCGTCGCGATTGTTTAAGTAAGGGTTTTAAGGTGTAGATTAAGGAGGAAAGGTAGATAGAAGGGCTATTAATTTATCGCCTATTTCGTTATCCCAGTTGCTTAGTAGCTTATTAATATTATTAGCCCATTAGTTAAGGCCTTAGTCTGTACCTGTAAGGCTTATAAGGAAGGCAGTAGGGTCGCTTAGTAGGTTAACTCTTAACGTCTAGCGGCCTAATTAAGTAGTAGTTATAGTGAGGTTTTTGGGTAGAGGCTTAAGCCTATAGGGTAAGCTATCGCAACCTTCCTTCTAATTAATTCTTTGTTATCTTTTTCTTAATAGAGGCTTTGGCTAAGAAGTAGTAGTATCTTCCCTCCCTTGCTTATTAGACAAGTCAACAGATTCTTCTGTAAATATAGTAGTAGTTTTTGAGCTAATATCGCCTTTGTAGATTTTAATGTCTTTAAGACGCTCAATCTTCTGTTTATCTAGTAGCCAAACGCAATAGATTATCTTGCTATTATAGCTAATTAAAACACCCTTCTTTGCTTATAGAGCGAACCTAGCTAATTTTACGCGATCTTTTTTAGCTATAAGGGAGTAGACGGTAGATCCTAGAGCCCTTAGATGGTATACTAAGGGAGGTTTACCCTTAAGCTTTTTATAAGGTGATATGCCATTAAGAAGAGCTCTTATAGGGCGTCTATTTTTAATATATATAGCTGTAAGGAGTACGTCGGGCCATAGAAAGTCTAGTATATTACCAGCAAGGATCATCAAGCGGGTAATCTTAGTGGAGGTTTACTGCGAGCGCTCTACTACTCCATTCTCTTCCTAAGCGTATAAGGCGGCAGGTTTGAATTCTATACCTAGATCGTCTATCTAGGTGGTTGCTTTCTTGCTACAGAGCTCTGCTCTATAGTTGGTACAAATTCTAGTAATTTTGAGGTCGAATTTGGTATAGATCTAATTATAGTACCTCTATAAAGTACCAAGCCACTCGTCCTTTGTATGGACGGTGTAGACTGTAGTAAACCTTATATAGTCATTGGTAAAAGATACGTAGTATCTTTCGCCTTTAAAGCTAATGGGGGTAATAGGTCCCACTAGATCTATATAGACAAATTAAAATAGCTATATAGCTTATTCCTAGGGTGTCCTATTATACCTCTTTCTGGCTTTAGATTAAGCGTAGGGCTTATAGTATTTATCACCAATGTTATTAAACTTAATACCAAGTTTACTTAGGTAGCGTTTAAGGTTACTATAGTTAAGGTGGCCAAATCAGTAATGCCAAATAGATAGGCTTTCGTCGTTTTTAATTATCTAGAGGATTAATTCTAATAAGTAGTTATACTACCAAATTAGGTAGAGTTGTTAAACTTTAGGTGCGTATCCTATTACCTTATTGTTATATTTAAGTTCGTAAGTCTCGTTGTTAAAGAAGACGCCTATTTCCTTAAGTCGGCTTCTAGATAGTAGGTTTGCTGGTAAATGTGGTATATAAAGAACATTGTATAGAGTAAGCGTACTTCCATAACCTTTATTAGGGAGTGTGTGTCACGGAGCGAGCACAAGCGATGGTAATATATAGCAAAGTAGATATTATTAAGCTATGTACATAAACTGCGTAATGAAGTCAAGACGTTGCGTAAGGAGAGAAGGTAAGGAAACGGGGAGAAAGGGTATATATTGTTAGTTTCGTTGCTTGGTCGACATGTGCACGGAGCAGGATAGGATTCAAGGAGCGGTCCTAGCAGAACTTGGCAGGATTCGTTGGACTTGGTAGAATATAGTAGAATGCGGCAGATTGCTATTAGATTGCCATAGATTGCCAGCAGATTGCCGTCTCGCGGTTGGTCTCTTCTTGCTGCATCAGTAGAAACAGGTGGGCGTGTGTAAGATGTTACGGAGGTGTCCCATAACAGTACCCCCCCTTTAAACTTGAGCTTCTGCGAGATGGGGCTGTGGTAGTTCTGGGTAGAGTTTATAAAAGTCTTCTGCGGCTTATATAAGTCCTATAGAGTTAACGGGTTCCTATAAGGGCTCAGTAAAGCCTCTCCATTTTGTAAGGTATATATATTTGCGTTTCCGTTTATTGTACTTAATGTTATTAACTCTTTTAATAAGGTACTTATCCTTACTATCTACTTTAACTGGTGGGGGAGGGTCTTGGATCTGTCTAGGTAGGGCGTCTAATATAGGGGCGGCAGGGCGGAGGACTGACGTATAGAATATGGGGTGGATTTTAACCGTATTAGGGAGCTTCAGTTAGTAGGCATAAGGAGAGACAACTTTTCCAACCTTATAAGGGCCGGCGTTCTTCTAGTTAAGTTTCTTAGTAGGTCGTTTTATATTTAGATTTCTTGCGTCTAGCCAGATAAAGTTACCAATTTGGTAAGCTAGTGCTAGGGTTCGGTTCTTATTTGCTGCGGCTTTATAGACAGACTAGGCCTATGTTATTTTGTTAGTAAGGAACTCTTATAGTTCTTCTATCTTCTTTACGAATTCGTTTGCTTCTACAACTTATAAGGCCTAATAAGCTAGGCGAGGAACATTACTAAAGGGTTTAAAACCCATTCACGGGTACTAGCCGTAATTAGCCAGAAACGGGGAGACCTTTATGGTTTCTAAGACGGAGTTATTTGCAGTAAATTTAGTAAATGTAAGCCAGTCCATCCAGTCGTCCTGTAAATACGACGTGTATATCTAAATATACTGTTCCATTATAGCATTTGCACGTTCCGTTTGACCATCCGTTTCCGGGTAATATGCTATAGATAATAGTGCTTTAATATGGAGTTAGGTAGTCAGTTCTTCCTAAAATACTAAGATGAACTAGCGGCCTCTATTAGAGACGATTGTTTTGGGGAGTCTATGGAGTTTCTATATGTAATCTAGGAACAGTTGGGCAACGGCAGGTGTTAATATATTAGGGCAGGCGATTAAGTGTCTTATCTTAAATAGTCAATCTATAACTACTATAATATTCGTGCATTCTTTACTTATAGGGAGATCAATAATGAAGTTAATTAAAATATCCTTCCATCTTCGGTCCAGAATAGGCAGTGGCTTTAGAAAGCCGTTGTATGTCTTATACAAAGCTTTAGCTCGTCGGCAGGTATAGCAGCTAGAGACGTACCTTCGTATTATATTATGTATATTCGGCTAGTAGTATTCTCGTTGGAGTAGTTCTAGGGTTTTTCCTTAGCCTGGGTAGCCAGCTACTAGTAGGTTATGTACGTGTTCGAGGAGCTTGAGCTTAAGTTTATTGTGATTAGGGACAACTAGGCGGTTCTAATAGTATAAGTGGTTTCCACGGACTTTGTATTTGCTTAGAGAAACCTTTTTAGAGCGTCTAACACCATCTCAAATTAGCTTAAGCGTCTCTTAGATAAATTTATTATTTGGATATTTATTAACTATAATCTGTTTAATAGTTCGATTGGTCATTTTAAGGGCGTATACTATAAGATCTTTAATAGGGGGATTAAATAGCTTAGGGCAGAGCAGAGTCTGATTATAGTAAGAGCGCGCTTCTTCTTAAGCTGGTGCGTCCTGTAAATGTCAGGTTAGGGTATTAGGCTTCTAGCCTTAAACGCCTAGGCGGTATATAATTAAGAATCAGAATTAGAACAGATATTCTAACTAGCAGGCTTAATAGTGGCTTAGCTGTTTTATAGTTGTGAAGTACTGTAGGTTCTTATAGTTGCTAAGAACTTTAATTGGGAATCCAGTTCCTTCTAGTTCTGGTTGCTATTGCTTAAAGCATCTAATAATCACCAGTAATTCCTTATTATAGATCTTGTAATTGTATTTAGCTGGGCTTAGTCGTTTTAAGAAGTATGCTATAGGGTGCAATACTCCTTCCTTATTATATTAAGATAGAATGCCTCCAGTAACGTAATTAGATAAGTCAGCTTCTATAACACTTATTTAGTCTGGGTTGAAGTGTTAAAGCATAGGTGTAGTAGTAAACATAACCTTTAGATAAGTAAAGGCCTTCTTATATTCCTTATTAAAGATAAAGGCTTTGTCCTTTTAGGTTAAGGCTATAAGGGGTAAAACCAAGGTAGAGAAGTTATTAATAAACTATTAGTAGAAGTTGGCGAAGCCTATAAAGGCCCTTACGTCCTTAACGTTCTTAGGTTCTTGCTAGTTTATAATTACTTTGACCTTTTTAGGGTCTATTTATACGCCGTCTATAGAAATAATGAGTCTAAGGTATAGAACTTCCGTTTTATAGAACTTGCATTTGTCTATATCTAATTATAGACCGGCTCTACGCAAGGCTTGTAGGATCAGTTTAACATGTTTTTAGTATTTAGCCAGATTATTGCTGTATATTAAGATGTCGTTGATATAAGCAGTACAAAAGACGTCTAGGTATGGGCGCAGGGTATTATTTACAAAGTGTTAGAATAAACTTGGGGCATTTGCGAGGCTAAATAGCATTACCAAGTATTTAAATAATCCGTATTGAGTACAAAATGCAGTGAGCCATTTATCTCCTTTTGCGATACGAAGGCGGTTGAATGCGTGAATAATATTAAGCTTTGTATAGAAGCGAGCCTTACTTAATTGGTTTAGTGTCTCTTAGATTAACGGGATTGGGTATTAGTTTTTAACAGTAACAGCATTAAGGGCTTGGTAGTCTATATAGAAGCGTAGACCACCGCCAGGTTTCTTAACAAAGATTACTGGTACGGCTATGGGTAATAAACTTACTCTAATAAAACCCTTATCTAGATGTTCGTCTAAGTACTTCTGTAGTACTTAGAGTTCGTTTCGGGACATCCTGTATAAGGGTCCAAATCCAGGATGTTTTCCTTCTTTAACTACAATCTTATAATTATATGGACGGCGTTTTGGTAGCTTATTAGCTTCCTTTTATAAGAATACATCTAAATAATTATAGTACTCTACTAGTACCTTTATGGCGGGGTTAGTATGCTTCTTTAGTGCTAAGGCCTTCTTAATATCGGCTATTGTAATAGCGAAGATTATGTGTTCTGGTTTCCTGGCAAGTTATGCTAGCGGAGTAGCTCTAATTATGTAGATGTCTAAGGTGTTAAGTAAGCTTAGATTATCCTTAGTTTCTTATATAGTTTCTTATTTGGGTTTGGGTTCGGTATTAGTTATAGAGTTAGTATTAGATTTAGGTTTGGGTTCTTTAAGTATCCTTTTTATAGTAGAATACTAGTTCTTCTAGTACTTTCGTATATTAAGCTTAAGCTTCTGCTTGGTTCCGGGTGCAGTAGTTAAAGTCAGTTTGTGTAGTTATATATTATTTTTGGGTTCTTAGTGGTCATTGGTAGAAGTCTTATATTAGTGGAATTTGGTGGAATTCTCTAGTAGGTGGAATTGGGTGGACTTTTTAGACTAGTGGATCTTAATGGATTTTCTAGATTTTGGTTTAGGGTCTAAGCAGCGAGTTATAAGGCACTTCTGCTTGCAGCAGAAGGCGGTAAATAGAAGCTTAAGGTTGTCCCAATTAATGGTTACCTTATATAGCTTTATTTAGGGTTGTCTGAGGATCACTAGGTAACCTAGGGTAGTTATAAAGAGCTTAATTAATTCTTTGTGGTTTAGGTATTGGAGTCTTAGGGCCGCTATATAAGTAATACGGCTTAAGATAGTGCGTTTACCATTAAATCTAAATACGTTAATATGCTGGTTAAGGGGTATTAGGGTAAACCTATTATCTTATATAAAGATCTTATTAATAAATCCTATGCCGCTAGCTCCTGTGTTAATTAGGACTTAAGTATTAGCCTATTAACCTTTCTGCTAAAGATGGTAGTTAACGGTTATACTATAATCCTAAGAGTCAGGTTTTATAATATCTAATGCATTTAACGAGATCCTATAACATAGCTATCCTGGAGAGCGACTTAACTCCAGGATATGCCTTTTAGTGGCGAGTGGGAAGGGGTTCCTATAGAATATTAGTTATAACTTCGTCCTTATAAGTGGTGCTTACTAGACGCGGGGCTGGAGCTAGGTAAAGATCGGGGACGGTAACTGGAGGATTAATATAGTAAACAGTTGTTAGTGTTAGCCGTTTATAAGTCGTGTTGGGGTATAGGGACGAAGTAGTATCTTAAAATATATTCCTTGCTTCCGCATTTAAAGCAAAGGCCTAGCTTAATATGTTATTCTTGTTTAGGGGACCCTAGTGGAGCGTATTCTAGGGTCCCTATATTAATATCCATAGCGTTAGGGTGCTTAGGCTAAGATAATAACTTAGTAGACGTTTACGGGGCTGTCGTATTGTATTAAGAAGTGGACTTCGGTGTTAGGCGTAGTATATTATTATACCGTTTATTAATAACGTTTACGTAGGCGTTAAGAGCTCCTAGTAGGTCTACACCTATTAGGGAGGTTTTTAGTTTAGGGCTTAGGGACTTAACGAGGCTATTAACTAGTATAGAGTTATTCCAGCCTGTTTCCTTTGCGTAACAGTTAAATTTAGAGAAGTATACTAGGAAACTTTTCGTTTTTTAAATTATGTGGTTTATCTTCCTCTAAGCAGTAGCTTAATGGTTTAGGTTACCGTATGTGGCTTTAAGTAGTACAACTAGACTTTATACTAAGTTCGGTTAAAGGGGTTTAATAAGGTCAGCTACGTCTCCTTCTAGTCAACTTAGGGCGTAGTAGAGTTAGTTAGCTTTAATTAGGTAGCGGTTAGCATTACTAGTTAGCTTATTTTTAAGCTAGCTTAGGAATAATTAGAGTTTTTATTATTTACTAGTAAATATTGGAGGGTCTAGTAGTTGTTCGGATTGTTACGGTATAGTAGTTAGTTTGGGATAAATAGTTACTATAGGTTCGGGACTCTCGTCCCGCGTGTTTGTCTCTAAAGAAGGCGTTCGGTCTTAGGGCCCTAGTGTGGGCATCCTAAGGGTGCGAACTTCTTCTTAAAGGTCCTTAATTATTTACAGGTATTATACCTCTTATTCAGCTTGTTGTTAAGTCAAAGTGGCTTAGTTCTATATAAGGGCGTCTATAAAGGACTTCTATATCTCTGCCAATTGTTCTTAGAGTGCGGATATAATGCTAGCGGCTGTTACAGGGGCTTTAGGGTCGTTCTACATTTCAGAGGGTGGTATGTAAGGTTAACGTAATATAGTATCACGGAGCGAGCATAAGCGATGGTAATATATAGCAAAGTAGATATTATTAAGCTATATATATAAACTGCGTAATAAAGTTAAGACGTTGTATAAGGAGAGAAGGTAAGGAAATGGGGAGAAAGGGTATATATCGTTAGTTTCATTGCTTAGTCAACACGTGCATGGAGCAGGATAGGATTCGAGGAGCGGTCCTGGCAGAACTTGGTAGGATTCGTTAGACTTGGCAGAATATAGTAGAATGCGGCAGATTGCCATCAGATTGCCGTAGATTGCCGGCAGATTACCGTCTCGCGGTCGGTCTCTTCTTGCTGCGTCGGTGGAAACAGGTGGGCGTGTGTAAGGTGTCACGGAGGTGTCCCGTAACAGTGTGGTTTATATAGAGATAGATCCTTTACCTACTAATTAAGCTCTATAGGGACCAACTGTATTTAATAAGGTGTTATTATTGACGTAGTTAAAGAGAAGTTTACAATTCTTACAGCAGTGGACGGTAGCAGCAGTATTATAAATAAAGTCATACCTGCTTAATTGGGCTTATACCACCGCTACTATAAGCTCGCGTTATGGATTTGCTTTATTTTTAACTTAATTAGAGTGTTTATTAAGCTAAATAGGTGGCCTAGTCCTCTACTTCTTCCTTATACGGATTCTATCACCAATTCTCTATAGTGCGTTTTCTGGGTTTCTCTCCTAGTAGTCTTCTTTGGAATGCGTAGTTCTATTATATTTTACGCAGTTAGGGTGCTTACACATTCCTACTAGTATAGTCTTTCTCTTTATAGACGTTCCGTTGTTTAAACGTACTACTAGTATAGTAGAAGCTTCTTAATTAAGCTCGCTATTAAAGACAATAAGTTCCTTACCTAAGGCTTATAGGTCAGTATTTTTCTGCATCCAATTTGTTTATTAAGTTATTTTAAACTAAGCGTAGTTAGTAGAGCTAACTCCGTATAGAAGGGCCGCTTAGGCAAGGATTTTATAGTTAATAGGTTGGTCCATTTTAATAAGGCAATTAAGGTTTAATATAATATAGGAGACAAACTCCTCTATATTCTTAAAATCTTAAATATATTTAGTAAAGAAGGTAGCCATAATGTTAGTAACAGCTGCCGGATTAAGATCCTTAAAGCGTTCTTTTAGAGCCTTCCATTTCTTAAGCGCCTATCCAGCATTTAATATAAACGGCTTATAGATATCGCTAACATTCTGGTTAATAAAACCAGCTGCGTAGGCTAGCTATTCCTCATATTTCTCCCGTTCCTTTACTAAGTTAGCTAGCTTAATTTTTAGCTGTTTGGTAGTAAAGCCTAAGTCCACCCATTTCTCTCTAATTAACTCAATTGTAGGAAGAAGCTGTGGTAGGTTATTAAGAACCTACTTAATGTTTTTAGATTAGAGGTGGTTTTATATATTAATACTAAACATTAGCTAGTCTTCCCGTCTAATAAGCTTTCAGATAGAGGCTTGGGCGGTATATTTGTCGCTTATATTAACAAGGCTTATAGGTAGTTTATAGTAGGCAGTCTATAGGCCTTGTTATAATAATATTATCAGATTTGTTTCCTTTATAAGGAGTATATATACAGTATAAGTTTTAACTTAATATGTTCCTTAGCCAGTATAGGCAGTTCTAATAAGCTTCTTCTAATCCGCTACTAATACGGCTATTATAAGGCTTTGTTCTTGAAACTCTATTGTTCTGTAATAACAATAGTAAGGTTATCTACTAAATGCGAGGTATCCTCCTAAGCCTCCAGTGTCGCCGTTTGTCATGGGCTGTGTTAGGCTTGTCCTTAGTAGGATCCTCTTGTCACATTTAGCATAGAGTCCGTTGTTGGCAGCTACATAGCCGCTTATTGTAGGTTTTTGGCGTTGTAAGTTGGTTAAACGTTTAACAACCTTTTAACGCCCGTACGGTGATATTGCGATAGTAATTATTATAAACAATAAAGCAATTAGGTTTAGCTCGTTAGGCGCGAATCTGGGCTCATAACCTATTAAATTAAGGTTATTAGGGCTAAAACTCTATGCATTGCTTATTTCTATATAGGTGGTTGAAGAGATTTCAAGGAACTTCGACCGGCGGTCGAAGTTCTCTAATTGGTCAGATTCCTGCCAAGAGGTTCTCCCAAGTCTCATCACGTGATATCGTTGCGGGCTTGTTTTCCAACAACTATAGTGGTCATTATAAAACACTCCGGGCGCCTTGCCCTGTGTCAAGGTGTGATGGTCTCCAAGACAACATTGACAGCGAATGCTACGACTTATTCGACTTTTCAAATGAGTACGGAGCCTCAACGCATTTTGCATTGGAAAACCTCTGCTAAACAATCTACTAGATGACTTCTCTTTCCTTGAGACTGCATTAGAAGACTGGCTTAATGTGGAGCAATCGACCTCATGTTCAAGTGCTAAATTCAATGCTACAAACCTGAGGGACGGTCTTCATGCTAACCAGAAATCTGTGCCTGAACAGGAGAGGACATATCTTTGGTCCCGGAATTCATTAAATAAGCACAGTACCCAGGCTACCCTTTTCAATGAAGGAGGGCGGTGGTACCGTATTGGACTGTGAATCTAGTTTTAACAATAACTCTTTATTTCAATTTTGGAGCGACATAGACGTGGGAGCCATGCCAAACCTTAGCCAAGTTAACGCTTCTTCATTGGATAATGAAGGGTTGCCTGGGTTTGATGCTACAGAACTTCATGTGCTTTTCAACTACCGTCGCATCCAGCTCCTTTTAATTTCTCCAACCTTTCGCATCCCGGCGATAATCTAGATACCTCATTGGTGACAAATGGGGCACCCAATATTCAATATTTAATCAGTCCCCCCGGAATAAACCAGATGCCTCTAGCCCGCATAGCCCGTCTCAGATGCCCACAATGCACGCAAAGGTTTATGGACCACTGTCAACTTGGGTACGAATGGATCCCAGATTAAAGACAAGATAACTACTTACCAAGGCACAGTCGGAATTTGAGAACGCACAAGTCAACTCAATGCGACGTAGACGGCTGCTCTGTCATCTTAAAGGATATCCGGTCCTTAAGCCGCCACAAGAGCACTGTTCATAAAGATTTGTTCCTGACTCCTTACATTCACTGTGCTTGCGGCTTCAAGACTTTAAGGAAGGGCCATCATGTCCGGCATTCCAGGAAATGTCCAAAGGGGAAAGAGCGGAAAATGTAGGGGAATTTCTAAGTCTTAAACTGCATGTCGCAGCTGAAACAAGAGCTATTCGTGTCAGTGTATCACATTTTTGCACAGGCGCCTGGCGGCTCAAAGTTCGGATGATCTGGAAATGAAAAATGGAATACAGGCTGTCATGGATTTGAACTCAACCACGGTTTCGAGGCCGATAATCGTAGCCAATCATTTTCTGCCCCTGGCCACTAAACAGATACGAGCGGGAATGGTAAGACCACCCGTTCGATCCAAGATTAGCCGACACTAGGATCAGTGATCTAATTGGACTAGGGTCCATTTGGAGCTCTAGTGTGGATTCAAGTTCGATATGGATTTGGATCAAGCCTTCTGATTGGTGGATTGGAGTGGATCTTGGTTAATTTAACTCCTGGAGCTCCAGATCTATACCTAATTCGAACTGCGGCTGAGGAGGAATAGAGCGCTAAGGAGTTAGTGCACAATATAAAGCCAATCGGCAACTCTCTCGGCTCTACCACTGATTTATTGTCTAATAAAGGAGCGAGTCCGGGTATCCATGCATTTTCCCGGTTGAATTTGGGAAGATAGTCAAACAGAGTATATCGCTTGTATAGTCCGCCATGCGCATCTGCACCCACTGCATTTGTCCGTATTTAATGGTCGAGGTACATTTGCGGCGTCGGGTAGGTGCGCGTGATGCGGCGTGCGTAGTCGGCTTCTCGAAATCAATGAAGTATTGCAGGTCGGAGGGGATAAAGAAGAGGTCAGGGCGATTGATGACGTCGAAGTTGCGATGACAGGTCGGGCAGAGAGGAATAGTGTTATCGGCGTCGCTAAGATGCGTGAAGGTTATGAGATCTGGGAACTAGAAGAGGAAAGTGTCAGCATACAGCGATCAGCAAAGTATTTGGGGCAAGGATGTACCGAGCGATCCTTCTCCCCAATGACATGACAAATGTTAGTAGGACTTGTGCCGCAGTGCCAGCAGGTGGTCACATTACCGGTATGGATTACTTGACGCTTCACTGTCTTGGAGAAGTCGGAGACAGAGGAGGCGCTTGATGCAGCGTCGCTGCTCTCCCGCTTTCGCTTTCTGCCGGAAGAGGATGAGGCTGAGCAGTTTGAGGGCGAGGGGACTGGAAAGGGGAGCATCGCTGAAGGCGGATGAGGGTAGGCGGGGGATTGGCACATTCAAAGCCGAGGTATCTGCGGCTGTATAACTGTATCATTGTTCTTGGTGTATGTGTAGTATTGTGGCTAGTATCGTGTCTGCGAGGTTGGCTGTGGATGCTGCCAAGCCACCACAGCTACCGCAGCCACTTCCGTTAACGGCCCCCCCGCCCTGTTCCGCACGCGCGAAACGAAGCTTCAACCCAGCATCCTTGACCCTTGTCCGTATTGGACCCCACCCATCCAGAGTCTCCCTCTCTCGGCTAAGTCCATCTCGTCATCTCCAATATGATGATTCAGGGCCTGCTTCAGCCAGTCTGTTGCCCCTTTCCCTAAGCCTCTCACTCTGCTAACAATTCTCCGAAGGAAGAAGACAAGAGAACTTTACCTAATCCACTTAAAGCCTCACATCAACAGCAAGACAAAACCCCTACTAGCAACTTACCAACCTATCCTAACCTACAACGCCCTGAGCCTTCACTCGCAACTAGCACAGGGGCCGCCGGCGCTGGAAACACTACTCCCAGTGAGAATGGATCATCTACACCACCTTCTGGTGAACAGCTGAGGAAGCCCAAGTCTGTGCGGCATCTCGAAGGCTACAAAGGTTATAACAGGCCGGCGGCAAGACCAAGCAGTAAAGAGTATGGTGGATACCAGCCTTGCCAATACCTTTCTTGCTCACCGCCCTTAGGAGAAGATACAAATGCAAATTTCAGGATTGCCCATGCCTGGGCTTCCATCGCTCTACCGACCTGGAAAGGCATCTACAGACGGTACATAGCACCCAGAAGCTATTTCCTTGCGTAATGAAAAGGTGTAATCGTAAGGGAGATAACGGTTTTAGTCGGAAGGACCATCTCTCACAACACTTAAGAGACGTTCACAACCTCGATATTCCGAAAGTCTGGCGTCGGCCCAGGTCTGTGAAAGCATCCGTTTCGGAGGACAATGGAGACAAAATAAGAGAAGCGGGGGCCTGAAGCACTGAGTAGAGCATGATGCTTATGCTTTGGTAGAAACGCATTTCTGAATACAAATGCATTGCTAAGAGAAGAAGAATACGCGGTTGGGTGTAAGTTGTTGGTGGGTGCTGTATCGGCTAGAGCAGTTTCTCAGCTAGATACAGCCCTGCGCCTGCCTCGGTGGGGAATCCAGGGAAACGGCGATGGGATCTTTGCATTATATTGGTGAAGGTATGCCAGTAGAGCTTGCTATAGGTGTGAACTATTCGGTTTGGATCATCTAATTGCTAGCATTATGCTCCACGTGATAGGTGGCCAGAACCCAATTGATTAAACGGCGTTATTTGACCAAGTCTTCCAATAGCTCAGTTGATCGAAATTTCAGGCCTGATAAAAAGCGGCTTGACCTCTGCAAGCAATAGCCCGCGGAGAGGCATATTATCGCCGAACAGGCTCTTCGTTTTTCGGTACAACACGCTTTGCCCCTGTTTCTAACGGCAAGAAATATCTGCTCTGTGATGCGGTAGATAAACGATAATTTGCCAGAAAATTCATTCTTAAAAGTCTGCTATTGTAAGTTAGAAGCTATATTTTCTCCTGTTTCATCACCGCAACCCAATCATTTCTTAGTCCTGGGCATAATGGGAGACTGGAGCTGATGTTGACAATCAGGAAGAGGAGGAAAAAGAAGCAGAAGCAGAGTATAAATTCAGTAGTGTTTGCATGCATTCTGGCACTGCTGTAACTACTAAGACACTCCTGATTCTGACAGCTCGGTACAATCTGACCTCACGCCTTCTCAATCCAATAACTTCAACATCTGCTAGAACCACTGCTCGGACAATGTTTCCTTTTTCTAGATGTCGGGTGCCCTTTTTATACATCACTAGTCAGGTGTGTAATCTTCTCTATCTTTGACTGTTAGTACGTTCTCCAGCTAAAGAGATTGCAAGGCATGTGCTCAAGCCGAGAAGATGTGCACTGAAGTAAAGGTTTGACGCCCAAGCGCACCTTAGCCGGAGCAGGAGGTAGTGGATGGCGGCGAGAGCTAACTTGTAGCGACGGATAATCTCAACGGGTTTGCGCGGGGGAGAGTACTTCCATCAGGGCTTCTTCCTTTTCTTTGCCTCCCGTTTGCGTAAGTTTATGCCAGCTTTCATCTCTTTAAACCGTGACGGAAGGTCCAAAAGTACTACCCGGGCTCCATTATCTAACTTTCTACCGCTTAGTGCTGCAAAGTGGAGGGCAGTGGCGCCTGTCTTGTCCTGCTTGTCAATCTCAGTGGTTGTGCCTTTTAGTTGAGCAGAGCCAAGCAATTCGCGCAAGAGCCTTTTGCTTCCTGCCTTTACGGCGTGGTGAAGGACGCCCCATCTTTCAATTCCGTCAGCTAAATGTCGACGAACGGTAGCTTGATCCTTATCCCGGATAGCCTGAATGAAACTTCCAAACGCAGATCCGGCTATAGACGCAGAGTTGTCGTCCAAAAATATGTCCGGTGACTATGAGAAATCTTCCTCCCGTAACGTTCTCGATTCAATGGATGAAATGCTTGACCCTGGCGTGGAACTACCGGATTGAGTATTAATGGAAGAAGTCCGGGAAGCGAGGGGTCGATCAGGATCCGTGACCGTATCGTGTATATCAGCTAAGTAATTGCTACATTCGGTCAGCAACTAGTCGCCATAAAGACATCCTGGAACGTTGAGGGAAGGTTCTGGTGACTACCCACGTGTTAACACGTGTAAACGCAATACTTATTTCCTTCACCCGCTCATTAATCTCTTTCAAGCCGTCTTCAATAATGGATTTTCCGTCGTTCTGGTGGCGCCAATACAATATCGCTCTTTGAAGCATTGACAGCGATTCAGGCGGTCTAAGTTTATTCCGGTAGGTAAATAATTGGCGAATTGTCCTACGCCTGCTCTCAACAGACTGTTTAATGAGGAGCAACGCTTCCGCACGGTCCCGCTCGAGAAGGTGGATTATTCGATCTTCTGCGCGGAACGACTGGCCATCTGAAGAATGAGTGAAAGAGACCATCGAGCCTTGCTACGAGTTCGCTCTCACTATTTCATGTGCTTCAGTCACTAACGCATCTACTGCCAAAAGCAATTAGAAATAATGCGTACCGTCATCACACGCCTTTCCGCCCTCGATAAAGTCTCTAATAGCTGTTGATGCCACTGACAATGATGAGTACTCGGCACTGGGTTCATGGGTGAATTTCACTTACTAGTAGCAAACTGTGCCAGCCCAATAACGGCTGATACATACTCAGCCATACTTTAGATCTTGCCTGAGCGCTTAGAAAGTGGATAAGTTCAGAACCATTTCCCAGAAGAAAATACTACGCGCAAAGAGACTAGAGCAGAAGAGGGCAGATAAGAGAAGGCGCCAATGCCAGCACTCGGGAGCCGCGATGGCGGCGAATCGGCATACACCACGAAACGAAGGCTTCGTAGTTGTCTCAGCTGCAGTCAGTTTTCAACTGACCGGTCGAGGTCTGTCAGGCGTCTATGCCGTACGAAATAGGACGGAATCTGATACATTAAGCGATTTGAACAGCTCGCTTGCAGCATGCACCTCTAGCGTACATGCCACCCTGTTGCCTACCACCCCTCCTTTGTTGCCTGTACCTACCTCATGTATATAGAGTCTCTTTTTCTTCATAGGTCAATCGACACACTAGTTCCTGGCCCGGTATTTCCGGTCAACAGTACGCCTCGAGAACGTTTTGCGCGTTGGGTGTGGATTAGTTAAGTAAGCCATTTAAGCCTCGTTGCGGGGGAATGGTCTAAAGGGCCATCCAAAGATCTCTCGATGGATTTGTCCGTGATTGATACTTTGATTCCGGCCTTATGAGTGTAGCGAGGCGCAGCTGCATGCATGACAAAAAGTAAACCACACCTCCGTAATGACCCCCGCAGTCCGACCCACCTATGGCCAGGCGTGTGCTGCTAAACGTTTCGCTCTGGAAACACTTGTTACCACAGCGCCTTTGCAGGCAAAAGCGGGTCGTCTCATCTCTCATCTATAGTCTCTCACTTCCTAGGCTATGCCGCAACTGGTTGAAGAATAAGGCGATCGACTTGTGCATGAGAGGATCACTGCTATTGGTGCTCTGCAGAACTTGGCAGCCCTTCCTGACAGGCTTCAAGCTCAATATCGTTCAGCCGTTCACTCCATTCACGGGCTATTTCAGATTGAGCTCAAAGGCTGGATTCGCCGGAAATGGTCTAATTCGACGATGGCTGGCTGACAGAACTCTGCCTGAGGCAATTAGCGCAGTTTCGGATCAGATGGCTGAATGGCGCACCATAGCTATATACACTATCTCTGCGCATCTCAAAAATCCCAAAATTTCACGAGTCTGCATAGTCTAAACCTTGATCAATAAAAGCAACGTATAAGCACTAAGCGTTGCTGTTTCTTCTTAGGTAGAAGTTGAAATAAGAGAGACCGTTTCCTAGTCTTAGCTTTTTCGTGAAGGCTCAAATGCATGTAAGAGTAGTTATACTTTTAATATAGAAGTTTATCAACTCGAAACCTACTAGCAAAGTCGTGATGCGCATGATAAATTAAGTGTCCTATTTTAAAAATTACGCTTGGAAATTCTACCTAGAAAAAAAGCCGCCCATCTATAAGTCTTGTGACCGTCCATCTATCCACGGGTATAATGCATCCCGCACCTAACATTAAACTCTATACATAACCTCGTTATATCATCCAATCATAACTCATCAAGCAACGAAACTCCTTACCCTCTTCTTGCCCAGCATGCCAGGCTTAGAAGGATTCCCGTTCCCAGCCTTACACATCAGGTTACCTACAATCTCCAATGCCGCAAGCTGCTGTCCCACGCCTTGACTACCAGCGAAACTTGTCGCAACGAAGCTCGCGGAAGCGCCTAGAATGTTCTCCACGGCGTTCGCTGTGCTTGGGCTCAAGATTGCGGTCATGCCCATCCACCTCGCCAGGTATGCCTTGAAGCTCGCCTGATCGGTATTGCAGTTGCCCTGGCCCTCGCACTGCTTCTCAAACAGGACGCCGTTGTTGAGAAAGTTGCGCTGGGTGGAGGAGACGAAGCCGTTGACTCGGTCGTTCCACTTTCCATTGCCAGTCTTGTCCGCCATGATGGCAGCCCCGTACATAAAGACGCCAATGTTGTAGCTCCACTCGTCGTGATCCACGTCCACGCACCCGGTGCCTTTCGCGTCATCGGTGCCGTCGTAGACATTGTAGTTGCTGTCGATCAGGCCTACGCTGACGGTCCAGTCGTACGCCTTCTCAGCCCAGGAGAGGTAGTCGGAGTTGCCGGTGAAGCGGCCCAGCCTCGCGGCAAGCTGGAAGAACAGCCCGTTGGCGATGGTGTTCTTGTAGTGGTATCCGTCTGCTGACGGGTCGATCTTCCACTTCATGCCGCCATTGCACCGCGTGGTATCCCATCGACCTTTCAGGTCATTGAAGACGTTTTGCGCGAGCGAGAGCCAGGTGGGTGAGCCGGTTGGGGTTGCAATGCCGTATTCGGCAGCTGACATTGCGGTAAGTGCCCACCAGGCTTGATCGTCGTTGCCGCTGCAGACATTTGGCATCATGAAGTCGTTGGTGGAGCTGATCTGAGAAAGGATCGATGAGCTGACGAAGCTGTTATAAGTGGCATCACCGGTAGTGTGGTAGTATGAGAGAAGGCTGTCAAGCGTCGAACCGCTTTCCCACCACCAGTATGGGGAGGGAAGCAATCCGGAATTCGGCGGGTACAGGGACACTATCGATTTGGCAATTGTGGAGGTTGTAGATTTGATAGAGTCGGTATTGCCATTGTTGAGCGAGAGGGCTTCAGTCGTGTAGGAAAATGCTGCTGTAAGAGCTATAGTTAAAGTGTAACTCTTCATGGTGCAGGTTTAAATAGAAAACAGAATTTAGGGAAACTGGAGGGAAAAAGAAGGACAACAGATGAAATCTGTTGCAAGATTCGAGAAAAGGGTCAAAATGAAATAAACGCGAACAAAGGGAACGGGATTTGTTGTGACGTAGCTGCTGTTCAGCTATGAGAAGAGATTCTCAGTATAGTTACTTATACGCATGAAAGAATGGCTTAACGCTCAGATAGTAGACGCCGACTACATATCTTTTATCGGATCCCCATGGCCGGTGTAAGAGGATTGGATGCGTGGGTTAACCAGGGCTTAGCTGGAGCTTTGGGTATTAAAAAAGGTAAGTGGCACGATCCTGCATGTTCGTCACAGCAACACTGAGGTGAGAGAGGGAGGCTTGACAGAGATGGGGTCTGGAGTAAAATCATAATGGGAGAAAGTAGCCGGTAAAAGGAAATAAGCATAAGAGTGCTGGCAAAAGACTCCAACATGAAACACGCTCACGTCAATGATAGGCTAATAGCAGAACCAACCAACTGGCGGGTCATCAAGAACAAGAAGTAGAAGAGTGATGTGAGTGGACAGGCAAAGAAAATATAGCCCTTGCCGCACGTGGCGCTGCCATGGAAGCTCCATTTTAGGGATCTCTGCGAGTCCTGCTTGTTGGTGGGGCTGTTGGATCCTGGGGGGTGTACTCTCTCGATAGACGGTAGGCGGGCTGTAGATAGGCTGCATATGTAAGAAGAGGCCTGCCCCATCTACGGGACGGAAGGAGGGGCAAAGGATGGGGCCAGCGCGTGTTCTGTCGTGATGTGGCCGTGGCCGTGCTTTCACTGTGGTGGCTTAGCCGAGCCTTGGTATGAATGCAGCCAATTGAATTCACACAGTTCTATTTACTCATATTTATGCGCAAAGCTGTGCACCGAGATTTGCCATTTCCGCGGCTTAGGCTTATTTTTCCGCTTTGTGGGATCTATTCCCTGCTTCGGCTCCTCAAAGTCCGCTAGACTGCTTTGCCATCAATAAGCTTTCGTCAAAGCCCACAGGAATTGCCGATGGATCATGTTTTATAAAACCATCTTGGCGGTAAGAGGTATTGCAAGCCCTCACAGAGAATTCACTGTCAATCCTAGGGGAACTCGGTATTATATATTGAATTTGTGGAAGAAAATAGAAACAAAGAGTTGTCTAAGCCAGTGAAGTCAGCAGGAGACTTGGCATCTAGGCCGCTAATGCAGGCTCCCGCCCTCCCTTGATCTATCCCGTTTCCCGGCATTGTATTGGCAACTGTGATTGCTCTTAGTAGCTATAAGATTCTTCTTAAGGATCGTTGCTCTTAATTACGGATAGATATAATTGAGGCAAATAAGTGTCTTCGATACTCGTATAGGCCTCTAAAAACAGGTATATTTAATAATTAAGAAGTTAGAGAGATAGAAGGAAAGCCTATAGCTCCTATAATGTCGCCCGTATAAGCCTCTGCGGCTCGTAAAGCTATAGAGGCTCTGCCTTAACCACTTACTAATTCTAAGGATACTTGGGGCTCTGGTTTTAATAAGGAGTTTAATGCGATTAAAGGGGACGGTCAAGATATGGGAAACTACTTCTAGTACACGGCAATCAATCAATCAATCAACTGCAAGGCCTAGCTGGGACGTAGTGAACCCTAGCTATAGGTAAGCTAAAAGACGGAAGCAGCGGTTACCAGGGAGATCTAAGATCTAATGGAGGTCAGGACGTAGCTACTGAGCAGCCGCAGGGGGCCGTAGCTACGTGCGGTGATGGTTAAACGGGGGTTTTAATCCTACTGAGGTGGCTCATAGGGTTTTTCTTCCCCCAATATACTAGGGGTTTTTTTCTGTTAATATTACTTTTCCCCTGCGTGTACGGAGTAGTCTGCGTGGGTCGAGCTAGGATCCGTATCAAGCGTTAAGCAATAATAATTACCTATATTTGGCGTCAAGGTCTAATTTTGGGTATAGTAGGAGGCTCTGCGGGGCTCACCTAGGTCTTCCTACTTGCCCAAAAGTTCATGATAGCCTCTTAGTGTTTAGGAAGGCTCTTAAACGCTCCCGTCTTCCTTATTTAACACCTGAATATTGTTAATATTACTGTCGCCTGTATTGTTAAGTCCTTCCTTAATATTTAAGACCTTAGCCACCACCTCTGGCAATGTAGAGCCACCCGATTTGACGACTTCGCGGATCCAGCTCTTTAAGCACTCCGTTTGTTCAACAACCGGGCTCCAAGCCTACATCGCGTCCATGATATCGTTCGCCGTATCAAAGAGCCTCATCCTCACGCTCGCGTCGTCGTTTTGGGGCAGGTATACCGATTTGGTGGTGAGGATCCTCGCGGGCAGCTGTCACCCGGTTAAACTCGCGCGAATTGTGATCGCTAAGTGTCGAATTGACGCTGTATTCTTCTTCTTGAGGCCTCTTTCGAGTGAGAGTAGGGGGGAGCGGCTAGGGGAGGCATGGCGTGAGAGTGAGGCGCACCCACGACGCGTTGCGTACGGAGGTATCGGTCAGGCTAATTTCGGACCGAAGACCTTGCAATGTGAAAAGCTCCATAGACGGATCACCGAAAAGTAAGCGAGCTCGAACGTATGATGCCTAGAGAAGGAAAGAATTTCTTTGAAGAACCTCTCGTTGGTTGGGGCTGGGGAGGGAATGTGAGAAGAGTGAATTGTTCCCGGTTTGAAGAGTCAATTTTAGCGGCCAGGATTTGAGCCTTAATTTGCCTTGCCCAAAATGTTCAGTGTCGACCTCAATTGGCGCCTTTTTTTTTGTGGGTTGGGCCTAACGGAACGCCCGACTTTGCAGCCATCCACCCTACAAAGGCCGATCGATAAGCCAAAAAAAGAGTTACGTAATATGGGAGCTGCCAGTGCCAGAAAAGTCCGCACTGCATCATGCCGTCACCTGATCGTTGGCTTTTTGGACGAACCAATTCTGAAAATGTCATAAATCAGACGCTCCGTAGTAGAATTTTAACCGAACTCAGTTATATCAGCATGTGCTTGGTTACGGGGCAGGCGCACCAGAGAATCGCTTATATCTGCTCCCTATATTTTGAATTTCTTTAACGCAGTGTCTGAGGGCTTATGGGTGGTAACTGAAAGGTTTAAAAATAATTTCCCCCTGTTTGTAAACTATGGCCTAACCATAATAGATATATCTATTATTTTTTAATGTATTAGATTCTCTAAGTAATTGCTATCCTCCGTATATAGATTGTAGCCCTATAGAAGTATTATTAAGGGACGAGATACATTGTCGCAGAAGAAGTTAATTTTGAAACGCATCCTTGCGATTTTGCGACTAATTACTTATGTCTAACTTTTCACATAATAAAGCTACGATATAGCCACCATATTAGAATAGATGAAGAAGAATAAGATCTATCACCTTAAGTTTTTTCAAGATAATTAGACGTGGGGAAGTACGTGAGTTCTGGCAGTGATTTAGTTTTGAGTAACCACCCTTCGTGGAAGATTTTGTGGATAAGGAGCAGCACAATGTCCGTGTGTCCCCCAAATAATCACACGAAGGGTCTGATTTATGAGATAAGACATGTTGTCCTATCCGCTTCTACCTGCGCCTCTGCAATAGCATCAGCGTACCTTCTTGCAGGTAGCCAATGGATCTCTTCACAACTTCTGACTTGCCATCGTCGACGTCGTTTGATATCACCTCGCTACTTGATTCAGCGAGCCCGATCGGTGAGGCAGGGAGCCCCGGGCATCACCAGAATTTCATCAAGTTCCTCCAATATGCTACCGCACTCCAGCTCAATATCTTGCCCCTAGCTTGGGAACCCGCTCCAGAGGCCCTAGGTCCTAATGGCGCTACGGCGAAGGTAAACCAGAGCATTCTAAACTCGGAGATGACACTCGTGTACAAGCGCTTCAAATCCGAGGTTACAGACCATCGACTTTCCGAAGCACAATTCCGAGAGCTGCAGTACACGGCAATGATTAACGAGCTAATCATTCTGGCCCGTCCGGAAATTGGGAATCATGATGGCATCGTCCGATTTTTGGGGATATGTTTTGAATTATCCCCCAATGCTGTTGAGGTTTGGCCAGTACTCGTACTTTTGAAGGCAACCCGCGGCGATTTAGCTACATACATGACCCAGAATGAGAGTCTGGAGCCAGCGCGTTTATTAACACTCTGTTGTGAGATTGCCAAGGGAGTTCATAGGGTGCATTATTATGGTAAGCTCAGTTACAGATGGCTAGTCCTTCATGACGACAATGGAGTTGATCTTAACCGTTATTTAGGTGTTATCCATGGTGATATCAACCCAAGGAACATCCTTGTATGGCATGATGTTCGGAGTGGTGGCATGGAAGTGGTGCTCGCGGACTTCGGCTTTCCAGATTCGGTGCCACGGACGATCTCGTTAAACTTGCCAGGTCAGAACCGTGGGACGCCCCAGAGTGGCATCCGAGAGAGTTTAAGCTGAAAGATGCTAAGAAGATGGACGTCTACTCGGTTGGCCTCGTCTGCCTGTGGCTGTTCTTCGGAAATAATACGCTGTTTGACCTTGGCCTTCCCTCAACGACGATTAAAACAGCCTTCATGGGAGGGAGCCGCGATGCGATTGCCCGAATTCAATCAAGGAAAAATGACAATGACTCAGTCTTGGAGTGGGCCTTGGAGTTACTGGCAAAAAAGACGGACCTCGACGGCGAGATCCGGCATCGACTTGAGAGAGTCTTCACACTAGCGCTCGCCAGAGATCCTCACAGACGGCCTTCAAGCATGGAAGCACTGATTGAGATATTGGTTGACGGCTCTTCAGAAGTCACGTAAGCACCAACTCCACCACGACTAGTGTCTATCGTTAATCGAACGGGTTTCCAGCTGGGGTCCTGGTTCGCCAGCAGTCGTGACACCGCCACAGTGGCATGGAAGTCTGGATGTATGTTCAACAGCATTTTCAATCACATGTAATTAGTTGCTAATCTCCGCAGGCTCCAATTCTCTTCCATCTGGACCTATGCGATTACCGAGTCCACAGATTCTTTGTGAAGTCACTAGTTCAGATGGCCCAAGATGAAGGTTGCGATTGCTGCAGACAAAGTGCTGCTTTTCAGCTATCACTTTGCCATTCTATTGGATTCGGCGCTCTTTCCAGCGAAGAAGAGTCTAACAAGTGGTTACATATCTCTGAAAGGACAGCGAACGACTTCTCTGAAATTCTTGATGCAATCAAGAACCAGAAGCCAGAGTCAAACCCTTTAGAGAACTTAGAAAAACTGGGCTATCGTTACGACCTGATATCCCGATACAAGAGCGAGGGGATAATTGACGATGCAATGGAATATTACCGTCACATTTCACTGGCTCGTGAAAAGGCTCTTGGCCCAGACCATTTCTCGACACTGCGTCTCAAACAAATTCTGATCACTCACTTGATGAATGAAGGTCAGTATAATGAAGCGTGTAAAATCGCTTTAACTATGACTAGACTCGACAATATTTCCCCGTCGGACCGCATTGCAATAAATACAATCCTGGCACGCTTGTGGGCCGCGCTTGGTGAGACGGAAAAGGCAGAGTCGGTATATCGAGGTTTACTCGAATTTTTTGCGGTTGGCCGTGGTCCCGAGGACTCTGAGAGGCTAGATCATCAACTAGATCTAGTAAACCTGCTCTCGGGTCGCGGCGAACACGAACAGGCACTAGCGTTGGCACTGAAAACGGTTGAGGAGTGTCTCCAGTAACTTGGCCCCGGTTATTCAATCAGTCGTTGCGCGAAACGACGCCTAGCGGCTGCTTACGACGCAAAGGGACAGCTCGAAAAGGCGATTGAAGTCAATGAAGATTTGGCGAAGCTAAAAGAGCGAGTCTCTACAGATGAGCAGTTCGACGCGGCGCTAGTCCAGGATATCGCCCGTCTTGGTGTTCAGTACTACCTTCTGGGGCGTAGTGATGCAGCTCTGGGTTGCTATAAGAGGGTCGACAACTTCGTCAAGAGAAGCATTGAGATGGCCACCCCGGCAGTTGATGCGGTCAATAACTGTGCCATTAGGCTCATAAATTGTGGTGAACTTGAGAAGGCTGCTACAATCTTAGAAAGGCTCCTTCCGGAGTCTTCGACGATCCTCGGAGTTCAAAGCAAAGAAACTGCAATGGTAATGGGAAATCTTGCATATATCTACGAATCGAAAATGCAGTGGGACAAGGTGGAAACACTTGAACGACAAGTACTTAAAACTAGACGTCTGGTGCTGGGAGATACGCACCCAGATACCGTCATCGCGATGGGTAATCTGAGGCAAACTCTTCTAGCTCAAAAGAGATACGTGGAAGCGGCGGAGATCGCCCAACAGGAGCTTGCAAGCCCAGTGAGGCCAACAGGCAGCGTCGCTGACAGCTAGCTGCTAATGTAAACAGTTAGTTAGCGTAAATATATATAGTAAGCTATATAGGTAGTAAGAAAGGATTAACTTAACAGAAGCGAAAGACCTTTTATCAAAACCTAGCTAAAAAGCTCTAGGATGTCTATATTAATTATAACGTAGGTGATGGGGTTATGAAGGTTTGCAGGTTTCGCAAACAAATCAAGCGCATAGACAAAATTTGTTTGCGAAACCTGCAAATCTTCATAACTAGGATCACCTTCATAACCCCATCACCTACGTTATAGATATTTCTAATATCTCTTATTATATATTTAGACACGTCTATCTACTAATATTAATCTATTGATTAATATAATTATATATTATATATTTTATATTTTACCTATTAATTAAGTAGTAGAGCTTTTTCCTTTACTTCTTTTTTATTAAATAGAAGGGTAAATAGTAGGGAGCTCAAATATATAGACAAATCCTTAAAAGAAAAAGAAAAATCCGTTAAGTATATAGAGCGTATATAAGGCGTAAGACCTTTATCCCTTGCATAGATAAGGTGTTAGCGACTCAGTCAATCGAGGCACGAGCACAGCAAGAAGGACGCATGCAAGCCTGTACGATTGGATTGTCTATAAACGAGGATCCAAAGCTAGAGAAAGGAAGGAGAAGAATAGCAGCGCCGCT